>Ga0114921_10001246_pt1 | contig 11613 bp, 11 predicted proteins | sample BentaG_FD_87016 | JGI IMG/M metagenome (GOLD analysis project Ga0114921, IMG submission 87016) | Deep subsurface microbial communities from South Atlantic Ocean to uncover new lineages of life (NeLLi) - Benguela_00093 metaG | ecosystem: Environmental > Aquatic > Marine > Oceanic > Sediment ...
ACCTCTTCTCCGTACTTTTCCAGAACTCGTTCCAGGACATCTATGTCATTCCACGGCAGCATGAAAGATTGTTCGAAGGCCGCCGGGTCTCTACCCTCGGTTCCTAAGGGGTCTTCGTCGCTTTCCACGGCAAAGGGCCTGCCTGTGGCACTGTCATCAACCACTCCACCTAAAACGTTATCCAACCATCCATGGTAGTGCCCCTCGAAGCGGATGAAGTAGCGTCTCTTTGTATAGGCGCGGGCGAGCCTGATGGCAAGCTGGACAGCTTCTGTCCCCGAGATACAGAAGCGGACCTTCTCAGCGCATGGAACATGCTGCACAAACTTTTCAGCCAGTTCTATACTTATTGGTGTCATCTCTACCCCGGACATTGTGAAGTAGAGGGTATCCAGTATGTTCCTTAGAGCTTGCATGTACTCCTCGTCGCCATTGCCGAAAATGGATGGCCCCGCCGCACACATAAAATCAATGTAGTCATTCCCATCGGCGTCCCAGAGATGGGCGCCTTTCCCCTTGACCATAAAAAGCACCTTGTGGGCCAGTGGTATCCTGAGGTTGCTATGACCCCCTGGTATAACCCTCTTGGCTCGTTCCCATAATTCCATAGACTTCACATTCGTTCCCATTTCGAAGTCCTCCTTCCTTGTAGTTTTGTAAATGGTAGAGCCTCTGAGCCACCATTGGTGTCATAAAATCACTTGGAATTAAAGGCGGTCTTAATTACTTTGTTTTTCACCAACTATCAGAATCTGGCTCTTCTATGCTTAAAATAGACCTGGACAAGAATTCTGGTTCCTATTTCCGGGTATTTTTAAACTCCTCCTGCGCTTTCTTCAGGATTTCGGGGAGCACGATAAGGTCGATCGTCGTCATAGCCATCGCCTTGGCGCCGTCCAGCATTGCCCTGTGCCCCTCCTCAGAAGCGGAGGCAGCCGCAGATTCAACCGAGTGCCAGAGTACATCACCGGGCACGATGGCGATACCGGGATGGATTGATGGTGTGATTTGACTTACGCTGCCCATGTCGGTGGCGCCACTTTCTATAAAGGAAGGACTTACCGGACTCCAATCCGGGCGTAGTGACCTCATATTGCTATTGAAAAGTTCGCACATCACCCTGTTGACGTATGTCGCCCTACATCTATTGTCCCAGTCGTATCGAAATCCCAGTCTAGCCCCGGTAGCGATTGCACCCGCCCTAAAACAGTCTTGCATTCTATCAAGTGTAGCTTTCAGGCGGTCGTCATCTATGCCGAAACCTACAACCTGCGCGGTTGTGTGATCAGGTATGAAGGAGGCGTCAGCGTCAGTACGGATATTAGTGCCAAACACTGCTTGCTCTGACTCAGAAACTGTGAGTAGCGTTTGCCGTAGTGTGCTGAACGCGTTGAAGCCCACAAGCATAGCGTCAAGCGCGTTTATACCCTGTTCCGGGGTGCAAGGATGAGCTAACTTTCCAAAGTATTCGACATTTACTGGACACACAGCTGCACAATCGCAGGTTGACCAGTCACGATTCCAAGGGTGTATCATCATAGCCACATCAATATCGTTAAATGCTCCACGCTTGGCCATTAATTCCTTGCCATTGCCGAACTCCTCACCCGGTGTGCCAAACACCACCACTGCCCCCCCAAGCTCCTCTATGACCGAGGCTAAAGCAACACCAGCTCCGGCTGCCGCAGTGCCAATGATATTATGCCCGCAACCATGCCCTACGACTTCTAGAGCATCGTACTCCGCCATTATAGCTATCTTGGGCCTGGAGCTGCCGATTGTAGCCATAAAAGCAGTTTCTAGGTCGTAGACACCGTATTCAACGCTGAAACCATTGTGACCTAGATAGTCTGCCAGCAATTTGCAGGCCTTAAACTCCTTAAAACGAACTTCAGGATTGTCATGTATCTTCAGGCTGATGTCAATTAGTTCCTTTTGACGTGAATCCACTGCGGCAACCACAGCTTCCTTAAGTCTCTTCGCCTTACCCTCGTTGCTTTCCTGTTGCATCACTTACCCCCTGAGAACTTATTCTATTTGGTCTTCACCGATAAACTCCCTTGCCTCTGTACATACATTAACACCCCCTTGATTAGCTTACTGTTTAGGCACCAGGGAAATAACCTCCACAGGGATACCGTCTGGGTCTTTGATATATAGATACCAGCCCTCATAATCTGGCTCATCCAAAGCCAAAGTAGGTCTGGCCAGGAATTCCATTCCCTCTTTTTCAAAATAGCTTCCCATCTCGTGGATATCATCACATTGAATTGCGATTTCCAGATAGCCAAAATCCCCCCAATAGGTAGATAGGGGAATTGACCTTCCTCGCGGTTTCAAGACCTCGAAAAGTTCCAGCATCTCACCACCCTTGCTGTTAGAAATAACACAGGACCTGACCTGTGTTCCGCTGCCAACGGAAACTTCATCAACCAGTCCGGAGAAGCTGTCGTGGGGATTTATTACTACTGTGTCGAAGCCCAGGTACTTTTGATAAAATGCCCTTGACCGTTCAAGGTCGGTAACACTTACTCCTATCCAGCGGGCACCGCCGAATATATTTTCCACCGGCAGCTCTGGACTGGAAATAAACTCTATCAAGTTTCCCTCTGGGTCTCTACCATATACAAAGTGGTAATCCCCCCACCCCGGAATCGCCGTTGATTTAGGTTCAGCACAGAAATTCACCTTGTCCTTCAGTTCTCTATGTAATTGCTCCACATCAGAAACGGCAGTAGTTATCTTGGCAACGCCGATATCACCATACCTAAAGTCCTTGCGGATGGGGCGTGGGACAGGGCTAGCCATCTGAATCAACTCGACAGTTACTCCCCCTGCTTCCTGCTGGAACATTATTCCCGAGAACTTGACATGCGGCATCCGAAACATCTCGTCCATGTTATGTTCTTCCTCAGGAAATTCCACAAAGACCCTGTTGAACTCTAAGGCTCCTTGATAAAATGTCTTCATTGCCTCTAAGTTCTCGACCCCGATACCTACATGATGTATTCCGGAGCCCCTGTACATATCAACACCCCTTTTTCCTGCTAATCTAAACCAACTCATCATGAACTTCAATAGCTGAAAACAGCTATTTTTATTGACAGAGAGCCACTCTGAGGTTATGATTAATAAAATGGATAGGCTAACAAGTCGGGATTTTCACGATATCCTCGACCTCATCCATATTGCCTCCTCCCACTCAGAGCTCGAGGAGATGCGGGAGGACATGCTTCATGCCATGGAGCCAGTGTTCCGGATAGATAGTGCGAATTTCTTCCTTGGTGATAGTCGTTTAAGAGGTATTGATATTACGAGCGCTGTCAGTCTTGGCATCGACAAGCATCGCTTAGACCAATACTTGCGTCACTATTACCGTTACGACCCCTTCCGAGCAGAACTGGATTCGGGGAAGGTAGTCTCCAGGATAGACAATGTATGCCCATACTCCCGTTTGGTGAAGCTGGGATACTATAATGATTTTCTTAAGCCACAGAAGATACACCATGAAATGGTCATCTACCTTCGCTCCGGGACCAAGCTCTTGGGGGTGATAGCCCTCTTTCGACCTAAGAAGCATCCGAACTTCTCCCAGATGGAGGTGCTGAAAGCCCGTATGCTGTCTCCTCACCTTACCACCGTCGTGGAAAATATCAGGCTGTTCTCGAAAATTGAGGAGAAGGCAAACCTGCTTCGGAAAGCGAATGAGCTACCCCTACAGGGAGTTCTCCTGCTGGACTACAAGATTCGACCTGTCTATTGGAATTCCGAGGCCGAAGAGGGCTGCCTCTCTCTATCCCATAAACCGAATGGTGCCAACGGGATAAAGAGTTACGACCTTCCCATCCTTCCCGAGATTATGCAGGACTGCTCGACTATTAAAGAAATCTTTGAAAGCGGGAGCCGGATTGCTCCTCTTTCCCGCGTAAGGACTATGTACGCGGGGGATGGAAAAAGGTTCCAGATAAAGACCAGCCTCGCTCAGCAGCCTTCGACGGAGGTATCCAAGCCCTGTTTCCTGGTCTCCCTGGAGGACATTTCCGAGACCTGCAAAATCAGGGGAGAGGTTTTAAGGGAAAGGTGCCATTTGACGGAGAGGGAAATAGAGGTTGTCCAAAGCGTCTCCGAGGGGCTGACTAACGAGGATGTGGCCCGGAGGCTTTTCATCAGCCGGTTTACCGTGGAAAATCACCTGAAGAGTATCTTTGAAAAGACAGGGGTTAAGAACAGGACAGAACTGGCTAGCCGGATAGAATTTCCTTGAAATTGCTGCTCCCCTTATCTTATGAGGATTTGACGGGTGAAAGCAGTAACCCATATGTGGTTATCCAAGAACCTCATTCCGTGTAGCGTCGTGACGGGAGTCACGACGAAGAATTCGTAGCCACAGGAGTAGCAACGCTACTCTTTTTGGACAGCCTGATCTATCTTGTTGTCGAGAAGCTGTCTTTATGCTGAGGCTAGTAGGAGAGTTGCTCCCTCCATATCGGAAATAGCAGATGACCCGATGCGCACTTTCCATATTTAACATAATCACCCTCCTCTCATTATGCCCGGCAACCAGGTGGAAATCTCAGGGAAAGGGGCGATAATGAACAGGAGTATGGTCATAGCCACAAGAAAGGGTAAAACCCCCCGTATCAGTTCCCCCACCTTTATATCAAACATTCCAGCAGTAATGTAAAGATGCACTGCCACCGGGGGTGTTATGATACCTACCGACCCAGCAATACAGAAGATAACGCCTAGATGGAGGAGGTTTATATCAAGCGCAGCTACAGTGGGCATAACAAGGGGTATAACCACAAACAGCATGGCTGCCGAATCCATAATGAAACCCAGGGCTATAAATATGACAATAAGCAGAAAAAGAGAATCCCGCTTGAATATGAGGCACAAGCGGTAAACAAGATATTTACAATGTTGGGTGAAGGGAATAGCTGCTTCAATGTTGCAAAGACACTAAATGTCAATGGAATACCAACAAAGTCAGGTAGCAAGTGGGAGCCAAGGACAATTAGAAGAATGGCAACTAACCCTGCATACATTGGACTGACTTATTTTGGTAAAACCCGTGGTAGTAGGAAGACATCGATAGTTCAGCAGCCTGAAGATAATTGGAAACTACTGCCTGATATTACACCAGCAATCGTGGATAGAGAGCTTTTTGAAAGGGTGCAGAAGATTCGCCAGCAAGATAGGGAACTGCACCGAGCAAGAAAAACGCATGAGTATCTACTGAGAAGCCATATAGCGTGTGGCTATTGTGGAAGTCCTCTAGTAGGGAGTTTCATGAATCACCGCTATCGTTACTACCATTGCAGAGGGACTTATCCTACTGCTGCTAGGGGAAAGATATGTAATGCTCCCTACATTCAGGCTGATAATTTAGAAGACACTGTCTGGGAAAAGGTAAAAGAAGTGCTTGAAAACCCTCAGCTTATATTGGCAGAGTTACAGCACCAAGTTGAAGAACAGCATAGCCAAGTTGATGAAGAGCTGTCTTTGGACAAAGAAATCGCAAAGCTAAAACGACGGATAAACAATTATGATTCAGAGGAAAAGAGGCTAATCAAATTATTCCGATACGGGGAGATTGATGAAAATCGTATACTGGATGAACTGAACCAACTCAAGAAAGACCGAAAAGCGGAGGAAGAAAAACTAGCTCAATGTGCTGGAACAAAGGAGCGATTGGCTAATCTGGTCGAGGCTGAGATAAAGTTAAATGAATACTGTGAGAGAGTCAGACAGAATTTAGCTGAATGTTCCTTAGAGCTTAAAAGACTGGCTTTAGATGCTCTTGATATTCAGGTTACAGTAACGCCTGAGCGAGTAGATATTAAAGGCGTCATCCCTATCGACATTACTACTGCTCAGGCACCTTCAAATATACTCACCACTGGACAAACATGGGCATGACCACGTGGATGTAGTTATCTACCCCTACCGGGCGTAAAACGCCGGGGCTTGATGGGCTGGTGGTCTCCAGGGCTACCTGCGACTCACGAAGCACACTCAGGACATCGGTCAGATATTTACCATTGAAGGCAATCTTGGCTTCCTCGCCCTCGACCACGGCATCAATCTCACCGACATCATCGCCAATCTCTTCCGACCTGGCGGAAACTACCACCTTGCCCGGAGTCAGCTCTCCACCGGGGGTTACCACCAAGCGGATAATGCCACTGCCATCACGGGCAAAGATAGAGGCGGTCTTGGTTGCCCTCAAGAAATCGGCGACACTGATTACCGCTCTAGTAGTGTAGCTCTGGGGGATAAGCTGGGCATAATTGGGGAAGGTGCCCTGAATCAACTGGGAAACCAGCTCAATATTCTTCAGCCGAAATAGAGCCTGACCCTTGTTGGGGTTTACCATTACCTCCACCGCCTCCTCCTGCTCAGCAATAAGCCGATTAAGCTCAGCCAGTGTTCGTGCTGGAATAATAACCTCGGTCTCTTGGCTAACCGGCTCAGCAAGGGGTAGCTTATATACGGCTAGCCTAAAGCCATCAGCCGCCGCCAGTGTCAGCAAATCACCGTCAAACTTGGCATCAACGCCGGTAAGCACCGGGCGAGACTCCTCAGTAGCAGCAGCAAACACCACCTGGGTAATTCCCTGACGAAGGGCTTCTACCTCCACCTTGGTGGTAATACCCCCCTCAACCTTGGGTATAGGGGGAAAGTCCTTGGCATCAATCCCGCTGATTCGCGCCTCAAAGCGGGCACACTTTAGCCCCAAGGTCCTGGTCTGCGGGGAAAGACTGATATCCACCTTCTCGCTGGGTAGGGAGCTGATAAAATCTGAGAGAAGCCTGGCGGGAACAGTGATTGCCCCCTCCTCCTCCACCTTAGCCCCAATCCAGCAGCTGATTGCCATCTCCAGATTGGTGGCCGCCAGCTTGAGCCGTGACTGCTCTGTAGCTAACAGAACATTATTGGTTATAGGCAGGGTGGTTCTGGTAGCTACCGCTCTCCCCACCACGCCCAGTCCCCGATTCAGGTTCTCCTGAAGACATGATAGCTTCATAATACACCCCCCAAAAACTTGCTAGTAGTAGAGTAGTATATACCAATAATCATTTTTACTCAAGGGCAATGGTCCCGCTTTTGCCACCACTTTTCCTCACCAGACGTATATTCTCAATTTTCATGCCCCGGTCTACCGCCTTACACATATCATAGATGGTCAGAGCGGCGACTGCAGTAGCGGTGAGTGCCTCCATCTCCACCCCGGTCTTACCTGTGCTCTTTACTGTGGCGGTAATCTCTACCGCACTATTTGCCTCATCCAGGTTGAACTCAACCTTAACCTCGGCAATAAGGATGGGATGGCACAGAGGTATAAGATGAGGCGTCTGTTTGGCGGCCATGATGCCAGCCAGCTGGGCTACCCCCAGGACATCCCCCTTTGCCATCTCGCCCTTCTTTATTCGGTCAAGGGTGGAAGCCTGCATCCTGACCACGCCCTTGGCTACCGCCTGGCGCTGGGTATCAGACTTAGCGGAAACATCCACCATCCTGGGGCGACCCTGCTCATCTATATGAGTTAGCTCTTCCACCATTAACCTCCCACCTGAGAGAACGGTCGCTGTTTGGGCACATAGCCTTTAGCTAGCTGATGGCGCAGTGGTTTATCGGCTACTGCCTGCTTAAACAGCTTTTTCAGCCCTGCCCGGGATATACCGTTACGCAAAGGCTGCTTAAGGTCTATTTCGTAGTCACTCAACAGACAGGAGCGGAGCTTACCATCAGCCGTCAGCCGCATCCGATTGCAGTCAAAACAGAAATGCTCGCTGATAGGGGTGATAAAGCCAATGGTGCCCTTGGCATGAGGAAAGCGAAAATACTTAGCCGGTCCATTGCCGATAGTGGGCAGGCAAGGCTCCAGCTCCCCCAGTAGCTCAAACCGCTGCCTCATCTCACTGGCGGAGACAAAGCGCGGGGCGGTGCTGCCCTCGCCAACAACGGGCATAAGCTCAATAAAGCGAACATGCCACCCCTCGGTGACGGTCTTGGTGGCAAAATCAAGGAGCTCATCATCATTAATACCGGACATGACCACCATGTTAAGCTTGACCGGCTCGAGCCCCACCCCCCTGGCCGCCTCAATGCCTTCCAGCACCTGCTCAAGATTACTGCCGCCACGGGTAATGCGCTCAAATCTATCCTGCTTAAGGGTATCCAGACTGACATTAACCCGCTGCAGTCCGGCTTGCTTTAGCTCAGCGGCATAGCTACTGAGCAAAACCCCGTTGGTGGTCAGAGAAATATCATCTATAGCCTCTATTTGAGCCAGCATCTGGATTAGCTTGGGCAGTCCCAACCTTACCAGGGGTTCACCGCCGGTGATTCTTATCTTATTTATCCCCAGTTCGGCGGCGGCCCGGGCTACGGTGTAGACTTCCTCATAGCTCAGGATTTCCCGGTGAGAGACCAGGTCAACACCTTCAGGTGGCAGACAATAGATACAGCGCAGATTACAGCGGTCGGTGACCGAGATGCGCAGATAATTTATGGGACGCTGAAAGGAGTCAGAAAGTCCGGTCATAGATTATACTTCCTCCTTAGCCACCGGCATGCCTGCCTTGCTGCCTTTCCCCGATGGCTCACCTGGTTTTTAATTTCCAGAGGTAGCTCAGCCATAGTCTTATCTAGCTCGGCAAGGTAGAACACCGGGTCATAGCCAAAGCCCTGCTCCCCCCCAGGCTCAAAGGTGATAAAGCCCTGGCACTCCCCAGAACAAAGCTCCACCTCACCTTCAGGTGTAGCTATGGCAATAACACACCTGAAACGAGCAGTGCGCCTCTCCCAGGGCACCCCCTCCAGCCTAGCCAATAGGTAGTCTATCCTATCCCTATCTGAAGCGCCCTCGCCAGCATAGCGAGCCGAAAGTCGACCCGGCTCACCACCCAAGGCATCCACCTCCAGCCCAGAGTCATCAGCCAGCGCTAGTAATTGGCTCTCAACAGCCAGGACGGTTGCCTTTAATCTGGCATTCTCCTCCAGGCTCTCTCCCACCTCACTAACTGTAGTGGTAATACCCAGCTCAGCCAGGGAAACCAGCTCAAACGGTAGGTCCCGGAGCAGCTCCTTATATTCCCGCACCTTGGCTTGATTATTTGTCGCCAACAGCAGCTTATCAAGCAATGGGACTCCAAAATAAGCAATTATCTCAAAGGTTGCTACTAATAAACTCGTCGACAGTCATGGCAGCCATAGTCATGGTCTGAAGGGTGCCCCTTGAGCCCAATTCTATAGCCACTTTGGAGATAGCCCTGTTGTCCACAGCCTCCAAGATATTTACAAAGTCATATGGACCCAGCACAGCGTACTGAGCCAGTATCTTAACTCCCATGGCCTCGACTTCCCGATTAACCTCCTTAATCCTCTTTGGGTTCTCCTTCAGGGTCTTCCTTCCCTCATCAGTTAAAGTGGTCAGCATTATATAGACTGCCATTTTTCTACCTCCCGTTTTAATATTGACCAGTCACCAGCCCCTGCCATTTAGTCCGTCAGTGGAATAAACCTACCCTCCAGCTTTTCAGAAACCTGAGGCATGGTGGTGTATTCCATCTCCTCCAGGGGTAAACGGTGGGGTTCAAAGGGACCGTGGCGACGCATAAAATCGGCAATCTCGTTTGCCTGGTGGCGGGCGGGGTCAAAGGACTTATCGGCAAACATATCACGGGGTCCTACCAGCTTGCCTGCAGAGAGCTGGAAGCCAAGAGAGACCGCCCGCGGAGGTCCATCAAAGCGAGTCGGGGTGCTATCCTCAACCGATACCGGCATAAGGGGGCCGTGGTGCGAGCCCCGCATCCAGCCCTCCACCAGCAGGGGCAAGGTAAATGGCTCCAGCACCTCGCCTACGGCGGGAAAATCACCCTGAGCACGCACAATACACACCGGGTCATCCTTGCCCACATACCGACCAGCAATCAACGCCAGACGCTGAGTAGAGGATGCAGCGGCTATCCCCTTGGTTTCCCGGTGATAGACCGCCTTTACCATATAGCGTGACGGCGCCCCAATGAAAACCAGTAAATCATAAATCTCCTCAGGGGCATTAAAGGTTATCTTCCTGTGCTCCTTTACATCATGCACTTCAAAGGCAAAACCACTATGCATATTGGGGGCGATAACCAGTCCAATGGTATTAAACGGGTCAGCAAACATCTTATATAACGGCATGTTCCATGCCCCAGCCGAGGTCTTATCAGCCATAAAGATAATAACGGTCTCAGCAGTCCGCTCCTCAAATTCCATTTCAGCCACCCCCGGACCCAATCCCTTAACCGTACCGGTAAAAGCATCAGCCAGCAAATCCTGCCCGGCACCGTGAAGCTTAAGGCTCTTAGCTAACTGGGTGCAGTCAACAAAGGTATCCCAGGCAAGCTCATGGATTTCTTCATCCTCCTCACCACGCTGGTGGGTCATAATCAGCTGCAGGTCATCCCCGCACTTGGTTACATGATAGTCAATCAGCAACCCCTGTTTTTTAGCCCTGTCCAGATGCCCCCTGGCCTGGGCTAAAATATCAGGATGAGATTCGGAATGTCCCACATAACCACCAACATCAGCCTTAATTACGCTCAGCGTAACATTCATAATTCCCCCTTACCGTGCTTGATTAATATTCAATCCCCTCTCGCCCCGCCACCCCCTCATCATAAGGGTGCTTGATCTTCAGCATCTCAGTAACTAGGTCAGCCGATTTGACCAGCTTACTATCAGCCTGACGACCGGTAAGGATAAGCTCCACAGCCTGAGGTTTATCTTCAATAAGCCCGAGCACCTCCTCCACCCCGACTAGACTCCAGGCAACAGCCAGATTCACTTCATCCAAGACTACCAGGTCATAGCCGCCGCTGAGCATAGCCTCACCGGCAGCAGCTAAGGCTCGTTTTGCCTCCTCTTTTTCCTCTGGCTTAATATTCGCCGGGTCAATAAAACCCCCGGAACCAAAGCTTTCCATAGTAACATTGGGTAGCTGCGATAGGATACTGCGCTCACCATAGAGATAATCGCCCTTCATAAAAAAGACAATGTAGACCTTCAGACCATGTCCCAAGGCTCGGATTACCGCCCCTATAGCTGCCGAAGTCTTCCCCTTCCCATCGCCGGTGAAAACCTGAACCAGACCTCCGGACAACGGACCTGGTGACGAAGGGTTAAAGGATGATGCCTTCTCACTCAATGAAGCACCTAAGCCCCAAACTGACCAACAGTGAGCATAGTTTAACAACCCCACCCAGCGGTGTCAAGGAACAATGAAGATTATTTATTAACCTCACCCCCTTTAAGTTTTTGATTTAGGTAACCCTCCCCCTTTAATCCCCCTCCCTTATCTAAGGGAGGGGGAATTAGTTATGTTAGAGGGACTTTGTCCCTCTAAGACACCCCAATAAAGCGGGAAAGAAACAATAAGAAAGTTAAAGAGAGGTGAAACCTCTTTCGGGCGGGTGGGTGGGAAGCAAGACACCATTTGTTAACCCGCTAGCGATAATGATATAATTACACCGCGCCGGTTAAGCTTCAAAATGCCAATCAATTTAAAAGGAGGGGGTCAGCAAAATGGCAACAACCAAGAAGCTAATTGAGGAATACAAGCAA
>Ga0114921_10001247_pt1 | contig 11612 bp, 9 predicted proteins | sample BentaG_FD_87016 | JGI IMG/M metagenome (GOLD analysis project Ga0114921, IMG submission 87016) | Deep subsurface microbial communities from South Atlantic Ocean to uncover new lineages of life (NeLLi) - Benguela_00093 metaG | ecosystem: Environmental > Aquatic > Marine > Oceanic > Sediment ...
AGAGAAATTTCTGGTCTGTCTTTCAACCGAGGCCTTTAGAGTTCCATAGGCTAACCCGATCTGCTTGGAAATGACCCCCTCCTGGCGGCTGCCTGATATCTGCATTTCTGTGTTGTGCCTGATTTTCAGTTGAGACTTATCATCAAGGAACAGGGCAATAGCCAGCCCATCTTCACCCGTCAGAATGAAATCCCCATCAAATAGAGCGGTGCCACGGCGGAGTGATTGAAAATCGATAACTTGTACTCCTTTATGACGGACATCCCCTGTAGTCTTCATGGTCAATGCCACTTTGTCAACCGCCATTAACCCTGAGGTAAGAACTGCTAAGAATAATAGAAACCTGTAAACTTTCCTCTCCATGGAATCATGCCGTATCATGGTTGCACCTCGGCGGTAATGATGGTTCGAGTTCCCTGCCTGAATTCCTCGGACAAGGCATTTAATATAGACATATCACCCTCAACCCCGTCAACCATAAAAGTTCCGGTGGGAGAATAACCCGTCAAAGGACCCCCGGGTGTGAAAAAGGCTTGAAGGAGCTGTTCCGGAAGAATTCCCTGAAGTGCCTGCATGATGGGATTCACCGTCGTCTCTTTAATCATGAATGCAAAGATGGGACTGTTGATTGTTTCGATGCCTTCCGTGGTGGAAATCCGCTTTTGGATCTGCCATACGTAGATACCACCAGGAAGAAGATCGACTGCATTTGCGGTAGGATACATAAAGCTTAATTGGTTTCCCGATGCCTCGGCCTCCTCCCACAATCCATTCCCGTCCTCATCGCCAACCAGGTGCCATGCCTGAACCTGATCCAGAGGCAAGGTGGAGATATCCTCAATGGCATCTTCTATTGTGGTATGATCTTCAAAGATAAACTCCGCTACCCTGATGAAAAAGCCACACTCAGAACAATGCTTCACATGAGCAGCGGAAAACATTTCCGATTCCCACTGGAAAACAGGATATGTCGTGTATATCTCATTTTGCACCAGTTCTTCAAATGTCCCACCAGGACTCGTCAATTGCAGCGTCATCGAGGGGGTCACGTTGATCACCTGTTCTTCTGTTGCCAATGGAGTATCATCATCTGAAAAGACGGTCAGCCGAAACGAATAGACACCGTCAGGTAATCTACCTGTCTGAACAATCACGCTGAACAAATCCTCCAATTCGCCAAAATCAAGTTGATCTTTTACCTCAGGGGATATGTCAACCTCATTGCCTTGAACATCATAGATAACCAAATTCTCGGTGGAAAGATCTCTGTTATCCAGGTCAATATCTGTTACCATCTCAAAAACTTTCGTTTCTACTTCAATCAAGGGGGTCGGTTCCGTTAGTCCTAAAGCGGGGGATAGAATCGTGATGATGAAATTCACCTTGACAGAGACTGGATAGCTATCGCTGGAAAGTCTATATCTAAATATCTGGACGTCTGAACTGCCCGTATTGATATCGACGGAACTGACGTAATAGGTGATAAAGCGGTTGAAATTCCCGGTTAATGTGACCGTCTGCCCCGAAAGGATTGTTCCCACCAGAAGGATAGTTAAAATCACGGAAGCTATTTTCTTTATCATGGTCTGTCCTGCGTTGTATTGAAGGAATTTGATCCCGGGTACCAATTGTTAAAGTTTAGCCCAGGTCTTTTGAACATCAAAGTATATTCCCTGAATTATGAATAATGTGATGTAAATCACATTTTACTCGGATATTCCCGTTCATGCCACAAAAAAGTAGAGTATAACAGTGATACCTGCTCCGATGACAGCGTATGGAATCTGGGTCCGGACGTGATCCATATGGTCGGAGGCAGAGGCCATGGAAGAGATAATGGTGGTATCGGAGATAGGGCTGCAGTGATCACCGAAGACACCTCCACCCAGTACTGCCGCCAGAAAAAGAGGAATCTCTCCATCCATGGCTGTAGCCAGAGGAATAGCGAGAGGAACCATCACTGCGAATGTCCCCCACGAGGTGCCCGTAGCAAAGGCCACAAAACAGGCGATCAGGAAAAGACCGATAACGGCAACTTTTGCATGGACGACATTGGCCATAATTCCGGCCACATATGGACCCGTCCCCAGTTGACGAACGGTATCCCCCATGGCAAAAGCGAGAACCAATAAACTCACCACGGGAATCATGCCGCCCATTCCTTTGAAGGTGAAGCCCAGAAAATCCCGTACAGTCAGCTTCCCGTGTCCCAGATTCATCACAGCCAATACGACAAGGCTCAAAATAACCGCCCATAACACGGCGGTGGAACCCGAACTCGCCTGGATAATGGTCCATAGATCTGCACCCGGATCGGTATTTTGCCTGCCCGTGAGATAAATCCCCATCACGATGGTTACAACCATCGTCACAACAGGTACGGTAAGATTCCGGGCTCTGGGAATCAATCCCGGTTGTGTCTTCACCGCCAGGATATCATCGGCTATCAGGGGTTGCGCACCTTCACCATGTGGTTTCCCTTCCTCCCGGGCCCGGCGCTCCGCTGATCGCATGGGACCGAATTCCCACCTGCGTATAATCGTAAAAAATACGATCACTATTGCGATCATGGGGTAAAAGTTTACAAGCACACTCTGGAGTAAAACAGCCACCGGGGCAACGACCCCCTGCACCGCCAGAAGTCCGATCACAAAGGCTCCCCATCCATTAAAAGGAACCAACATACAGATAGGTGCAGATGTGGAATCACAAATATAGGCGAGCTTCTCCCGGCTTATGCCGTGACGATCTGTCAAGGGCCGGCCCACCGTTCCAGCCACCAGTGCGGTAATGGAACTTTCAACCGTGATCAGCAGACCAACCAGGAAAGGAACCAACTGAGCCTGTGTCCGGTTTCTTACCCATTGACGCCGATCCAGCCACGTGATGAATCCCTCAACTCCACCTGTGGCACCCATAAGCGTTAACGTTGCACCCACCAACAGACTGTAGAAAATAACACGCGTATTCCCCACATCACCAAAGACAGACACCAACGATTCCACCGTAGATCCCAGGGCCAGAAGGGGATTCCAGTTATCCAGTACCCACCAACCGAGCCAGACTCCCAACAAAAGTGCCGGGTAGATCTGCCTCTTCCACAACGCAAGTCCCAGAGCCCCCACCGGTGGAAGCAAGGACCAGATACCGTAGGTTTCCATCAGTACCGACCGGCACTAAACATTATTTTCAGGAGAAGCCACTGTTCTCCGGAGCGCTGCATTGTCCTTCAGAATAGAATTTACATGACGACCTTGAAATCGTGACTGGGGCTCCCATGAGTCGTTCAGTGTCCCTGGCAGAACAGTTGGGACAGGCAATTTCATCGTCTTCATCCCAGTTGAAGATAAGTTCCTCAAACCGGTGGCCACACTCCCTGCAACGGTAATCATATAGAGGCATGAATTGAGCTCTCCTGTTTAATCAATTTCCAGAAATCTGGCGCCTTTCCTTCATGTCAACCTAATAAAAACGGCCGGTAATTTACATATCGTCATCCAAAGAAACATGTTTCCCCAGAAATAAAGCCTCAACAGTTGAACACACGAATACCCAAACACTATTTTTTCCTTATCATTACCCTAATTCTTACAAGGCATACCGACGGCCACTTCCGGTCACAGGAATAACGACTTTTTCCCGAGGTACAATCCAGCCGTTTTCCACCAGCTTTTCAAATCCCAGCCAGGCAACTGCCACCTCCGGTGAAGGGTCTGTTCCCGATAAAATGGCAACCTTTTCCTGAGCAGACTGAATCTGTTCTTCTTCCACCATCACCGCCGTTCCACCACTTTCCCGCAATAGACTTAACATCCATGATCCCCCAATAGGATTTGGAGCATTTAAACCGAGAGCGATGGTGCGGCTCTTCTCCCATAGAAGACAAACATCCACACCCTCAACAAACGCTTTTACAACAGGCGCACACCCGGTAGATTGAACCGCGACCATGCGGGGCAGATTACCGGTAACCCATCTGACTGCTTTCATCTCATTAAACGCCTTCCACATGCCGATTAATCCTGTCCCCCCTCCGGTAGGATAAACAACCACATCCGGGAAACACCACCCTAATTGTTCCGCAATCTCGTAACCTAACGTTTTCTTCCCCTCCACCCGGAATGGCTCCTTCAGTGTGGAAAGGTCAAACCATTCATCTTTTTTTTCCTTCTGCATTGTCGATGCTGCATCGGTAAAGGTAGACCCTGCCACCCTTACGGTTGCATGATATTGTTCTGCTTCCCGGACAAACGCAGATGGTATGGTCTCTGGCAAATAAACGTTGCATTCAATTCCCGCTTCTTTACAAAAGGCGGCTGCCGCCACCCCTGCATTCCCTGCAGAAGGAAGACAGACTTCCCGGATTCCATACTCTCTTGCTTTGGAGACAGCCATGGCCATTCCACGATCCTTGAAGGATCCCGTGGGATTCCGTGTCTCATCTTTAAAGTACAGCTTTATGCCTTGATAATCACCGAACTTGTTCAGCGGTGTCCACCCCTCTCCCAATGTGGTCAGATAACTGTCATGAATGAAAGGTAAGACAGACCGATAGCGCCATAGGGAAGCGATATGGCGATGCACCATGTCTGCGATCAGAGGATTCTCTACCCAGTCACACCTTACTTCCAGGGGATGACCACAGTGGCATAGGGTGGGTGGACCCTCCCCGGTGAACGGTTTCCTGCAGGAAGTGCAGATGAACGTTACATCCATAGCAGTACTATTGATTGAGAATCGCCTCCATCATTTTCGAGTCATCCGGCAGAAGCTGTGATTTTACCAGTCTTGGTGTCAACCTGCGCCACCTTTCGTCCGATGCGAACACCGTTTTGAATATCGGAAGTGAATCTTCTAACCTGCCGGTTCCAGCAAGGGTTACCGCTGTCCAGAAGGGCAGCTCAATATTTTCGGGATAGTACTTTGCTGCTGAATCGTATTCCTTCAATGCTGCCTCAATCTGATTCTTCTCCAGTAACTGATCACCACGATTGGCATGTTCATAGGCCCGGTGAATCCGGATAAGTCGTTTTAGCGCTTTCAGGGGGTCGGGATGATCTTCCACCCGGAGATCCATCACCATATCTTTCCAGGGGAAACCGGTGGGCTTGCCAGTCACGATCACGATAGCTGCAGACTGTCTGCCCCGGATATCGCCTCCTTCTTTTTCTGCTGCCTCCAGGGCTGTCATCATCCGGTCAGCCAGGTCACCTTCCGCCGATTCAAAAGCCCTTGCCATCGCTGGCCATACGGTGCTCTTATCCATCAGGTTCGCCTGAACGGAATAGGTCTTACCTGTCTGATGGCCAGCGGCTTCGATACACCTGTCACCCGTATGCACAGCCACATTCCCGTGAATATCGACCATAGCCACCTGCCGAACTGCGCTTCCTTCATCCTCGGAAAGAAGCTTTTGTAAAACCTTCTCAGCCGACATCCCCTCCCGCATCAGTCTCAATCCTTCAGGACCATAATCCACCCTCACAAAAGACTGGGTTGCCACAGCACCCACACCTGCTTCAGCCCACGGAACCACCGATCCCACGGAAAACCAGTGGCTCTGGACCGCTACCCCTAATTCCTTCGTCTCCACATCGAGTGCAACAATGGAATAGGTGGCGACAGGTCGAGTGGGGACTGTTTGGGAAATGGCAATGGTGGTTGTCGCTGCAACAAGACTTATCAAGGGAATAATTTGTTGCGTCATTGTTTTCCTCCTTCGTTGGAACGTTGGAGAAAATTACCCAAGACAACCCAACGAAACTACAGTTTCAACCGGACTCTAAAGCATCCCCGCCAACCCATACTGGTTGTTGTCTGACCCCGTCAAATGACCTATATTAAATTTAGCAGTTCAACATTAGGCAATTTTCTGGCGATAACGATGTGGGATCCAATATGAAAATTCTCCTGCTGTCCATGCCAAATACCATTATGGCATTCAATAAAGCCGCAAAATTTCCCAATCTCGGCCTCGCGTCCATAGCGGGGAATCTCGAAAAAGGCCACGATATTGCCATCGCTGACCTGATTCTCCGCAAAAGAAACCTGAGAAACTATCTCCTCAATCTTCTGAAAAACTTCTCCCCTCACGTCGTTGGTCTGAGCTGCTTCAGTTTCCAGTACGACACCGCAATCCAGATTGCAAAGATGGCAAAATCTCTCGAGCCATCAACTCAGATTATTCTTGGAGGATACCACCCCACTCTTTGGTATGACAATATCTCTGAAGAAAACTCCCTTTATATTGATTTTGTGGTGCGTAATGAGGGAGAGAAAACATTCCAGGCACTGATTCGTGCCCTGGAAGGGAAAGAAGATTTTTCGAAGATCGCTGGCCTTTCCTACAAGGAAGAGGGGGAATTCAGGCACAATCCCCCCCGCGGGAATCTGGATCTCCAGGAAATAAAACTCCCAAATAGAGAGGCCCGGATTCTTTCAGGCTACCACGCCTGGGGATGGCCCTGTGATGTTATCGAAACCTCCCGGGGTTGCACCTTCGATTGTACCTTTTGCACCATCATCAAGATGTACGGTAGAACTTTCCGATGCTACCCGATGGAACGGATTATCCGGGATATCCGTGATGCCACCTCCCGGGGAGCCCGAATAATCTTTATGGCCGATGATAACATCACCCTCAACATGCAACACCTGGAAAAGGTTTGTGAAGCCATTTTAGCCTCAAGATTGAACCACATTCACTACATTACCCAGGCCTCTGTTCAGGGCATCTCCAGCAGCAAGAAAATTGTAGACAAAATGGCAAAGGCAGGATTCAAGACCATCTTCCTTGGTATTGAAAACATCGGTGTGGGAAATCTTGAGTTTTTTGGAAAGGATAACCAGGTAACCCTCGAGCGGATAGAAAATGCTGTTGCCTATTTAAGAGAAAATCGTATCATTGTTCTGGGAGCAATCATTGTGGGGAATCCCGACGATACGGAAGAATCCATGTGGCAGAATTATTTTTTACTCAAAAGACTCAAAATCGACGGCCCCATTTTCTTCAACCCAACCCCTCTGCCTCAAACGGAAATGAGAAACGACATGATCAAACGGGGATTGCTCATCAATCCCACTGATTTCTCGTGGTACATGGGAACAAAAGCCAATACTCGAACCTATTATCTCTCCCAAGAAGAGATTAACCGGATTGTCCTTGAAATGAACATCAAGTTCCTCGACTTTTCTTTTTTTCGAACCAACAACATTCGCAGGCATTACCCGGGTTATTTTTACAGACGCCTACTACGGGAGCTGGTTGATGCTTTATGGAAGGAGGCCGCATCACGAACAAGATTTCGGGATCGCGATCCTCTGAGAGCCGCATTAAAAAGGGATATGAAGAGGAGAAAGGGGTGGCTTCTGGGTGACCTGAACGACACTTGTCCCTGTTACAACTGCGCCTTCGGAAGGGGAGAGGAGAATGAAACTACCCATTATTGATATAATCGTGTTGCTCGGCGATCTGGTGGGGGTCGTAACTCTCCCTCGCCAGCTGCAGCGATCCGACTGAAAAATAGTGCCTTTAAAATAACGCCGAGGCAAACCGTGGGCGGTACTCCTGGGTGATTTTGTATTCTTCCCCAAGGATATGGAGATATTTGGGATTGGGACTATGATGTGCTATATTGTGCCGCATTTCCATCAGATACTCATAAATATAACATTTCTTGACCTGGATTTACATCGAGTTACCAAAAGGAGGAATCCAATCATGAAAAGTCAAAGAGAAAGATTTTTCCCCACCTTATTCGTGATTATTGCTTTTTCCTTTTTTCTCCCAGCGATAATCTGGGGGGCCAGAGATAATATAACAGCTGATATAATTATAAACCTGAAAAGCGTTTCCCAACCACGCCTGGATCCATCTTCTCAATACATCGCCTACGTTCTTCGTTTACCTCGCGCTGAAAAGGACGAACCCGGGGGAAGATATTCTGAAATCTGGGTCGCACCCCTGCATGATGGTGAGCCACGACGGTTTACGTCAAAACCAGTTAACTCTTGGGGCCCCCAGTGGTCAACGGATGGCGCCAATATTTCCTTTCTCTCAAAACGGGAAGATCTGGATGAATCCACTCAAATCTATCTGATTCCAGTTGACGGTGGGGAAGCACAAATAATGACACACCATGAAACGGATATCCAGAGTTACCGTTGGTCACCGGATGGCAAATGGATTGCATTTACGGCTACCGATCCCAAATCGGAAGAGGAAAAAGCCGCAAAAGAAGCAGGGAAGGATTGGACTGTGATGCATGAAAATGAAAAATTCTCACGCGTATGGCTTTACAATGTGGAATCTGGAGAGAGCCGGAAATTATATAAGAATGATCTGAACATTTGGAGCTACCGGTGGAGTCCAAATAATAGATCCATCCTCTTTCAGGCCACAGAATCTCCCGGAGCAGATCCTTCCCTCATGTTTAAGAAAATCTACCGGGTTTCCATCCGTGGTGGAAGACCTAAGGTTATGAGTGAAACAGAAGGAAAGCTTGGAGATATGGCTATTTCACCCGATGGGGAATATCTCTCTTTTCTGGGAGCGGTGAGCTTAAACGATCCTCTTGCTCAAAGCGCTTTTATTGTTCCGACAAATGGCGGAGAACCGGCCAGTTTGACAGAAGAGGTCGAAGAATCGGCATTCAGAGTAGATTGGGTGGACAACGAAACAGTTATTCTTGTGACCAATAAAGGTACTCAGACAACTGTGAGTACATTACACACCCGGAATGCTAAACGGACATACGTAGAAAACTCCGAGCACGTTATATCTTCATTCGATTGGAATCGCAAGAAAGGAGTCTTTGCGGTTGCTGCCAGTACGCCCCATCACCCCTCAGAGATTTTCTGGGGATCCCTGAACGGAAGCGGGCTTATTCAACTGACGCACCACAATTCCGAAATAGAATCCATTGCCCTCGCTAAACAGGAAGTTATTGAATGGATAGGTCCCGACGATCTTCGCATTGAAGGAATACTAACGTATCCGTTGAATTACCGTGAAGGCCGGCGTTACCCCCTTATCCTCCAGATCCATGGAGGTCCGGAAGGGGTAAGCCGGAACGGGTGGACAACCTATCCCCTCGGTCCTGTCCAGCTATTTGCGGCAGAAGGTTACCTGGTTTTGCAGCCCAATTACAGAGGTAGCGGGGGTCGAGGCGTCGAATTCAGCAAAGGAAATCACGACGATTTGGGAGGTAAGGAATTTGAAGATGTCCTGTCGGGAATAGACGCCCTGGTTGAACGCGGACTGGCAGATCCTGAGCGTGTTGGCATAGGGGGGTGGTCTTACGGAGGCTATTTCTCGGCCTGGGCGGCGACCCGTTATAGCAAACGATTCAAAGCAGCCGTTGTGGGGGCCGGTTTAACGAATTGGATATCATTCACAGGGACCACGGATATTCCCTATGAAATGTCTCTTGTCCATTGGAACTCATGGTGGTTCGATCTCCCCGATCTTCACTGGGAAAGGTCTCCCCTCAGTTACATCAATGATGCCAATACACCTACTCTCGTGGTTCACGGCCTTCGCGATAAACGCGTCCATCCAGAACAGGGGATAGAATTGTATCAGGGGTTGCGGATCAAAGGCGTTCCTACACAACTTGTGCTGTACCCAAGAGAACCACACGGCTTGACTGAACGGGCACACCGGTTGGACTACATGGAACGTGTTGTGACATGGTTTAATAAATATGTAAAGTAAAAGGAATCTTGATAAGCAGTTAATTGAAATAAGAAATCAGTTTGAAAAACAGCGGTCGTTCCTGCAGTTGCATGATCTCCTGTAGCGTGGTCACCTTTTCCTCCAGGGTCATTTGGGAAAAATCGTAATCCGGGTTCACGATTGCTTTTCCCGATCTTCTGGCGTGGTCCAGTGCCAGGACTGTCCCTAATACCGCACCTGTAGCGGCCGGGAAAAGAACCACCGGATCCTCTTTTGGCTCAAGTGGCATTTCAAAGATCTTTTCTGCAAACCACTTTCCACCCAGGAAACCGCCATAAAAACCTGCAACCCCCCCTGCAAAACCCCATAACCGTAGCCTGTATCGGTTCAGGAATCTGATCCTGGCAATCGCCTCTAACGAAATAGAAATACCATATGACCCCATATTAAAATGAAGTGTATTTCCGTCAAACCAGTCCAGCCGGACAGGGGAATATGTTTGTCCTGACGTAAGCGTTACCTCCCAGTTGTGAGCAGAACCAAAACTCATCAGAAATAGGATGACAAGGGTGACTCCAAACCGCCTCATGTTAGTCTTTCCTGTATAATCCTGTTTAATCTTTTAATTGGTTCTGAAAAATAGTGAAGGTTCCCTAATCAAATAATTCTTCCTCGTTCGATTCACCGTTCCATACCCTTCGACTTTTTTTCTCACCCTTCGGTTTTATGACTAAAGATTTATTGGGTTGTAAGGGAATAATATAGAGGTGTTCTTCCTTGCCCTCAAAGTTCTTCAAGATGATTGACATTTTCCCAGTGAGTGAGTTCATATATTGATAACGAGCAAATTTACCCTTATCCACCAGGAGTCTCACCTCCTTATTTCCCTTCCTGTCTTTTGTGATAACAGATGAAGGATATTTAGTCATCTCGCATACCTCCCTTCACTAATAATTCTAATGAATGTGAGGAGATGTGCAAATATAGGAAACTCGGCTAATTAAAGTAGAAATTAAACGTCAGGCGAACCAGGCTCGCCGCGATGGTTGTTTTGGTCTTACTGGAGTAATAACCGTATTCACTTTTACTTTCGTATTCTCTATCATGGAAAACCCAGTTTAAGGGGGCTTAAGCGAACACCCGGAACGCCCTCGGTACCATCTCAACCTCAAAGGGCGTGGTACCTTTCAGCTCGCCATCGATGTTTAAGATGCTGTCTTCAAATGGAATAATTGAAAATCTTTTGACCTGATGATATTCAACAATGGGATCTGAAATATGGGAGCCGTCAAACAATTTTGGAAACAGCTTCAATAATTTCAATCGGCTGGCATCCCTGACAACCACAAGGTCAATCAGGCCATCATCGAGTTTGGCACGCGGAGCGAGGCGCATTCCCTTCCCGGTATACTGTGTATTGCAGCCAACGACAAAGATAAATTCATCTTCATCCACTTCACCATTAAAGATGAGCTTCGCCGGACGCCGGGTCAATTTCAGGACGTGAAGCAGGGTCGTCACTGTATACCGGCTTTCACCTAACCACCGGCACTTTTCCGCCGTCACATTAATATCTGTAACCATTCCCCACCCCACAATATTGAACGCGTAACTCACTTCGCTTCCCATGGAAACTTTTGCCACGTCAATAGCACGGGAGGCTCCTTTTACAATCCTTTCAGCCGCCTTCACAGGATCGAGACAATCAAGATCGTGCATGAAGGAATTCCCCGTTCCTGCCGGGATACAGCCAATGGGAATTTGTGCGCCGTCTGCCCGGGTTAAAAGTCCATTCACCACCTCGTGCAACGTGCCATCGCCTCCAATAAGGCAAAAGCCGTCATAACCTGAGGGATCAAGGGCGTTGATCATATCTCCCGCATGACCCGCGTACTCTGTTTCCCGGATATTCAATTCCACGCCAGCCGATTCAAAA
>Ga0114921_10001249_pt1 | contig 11608 bp, 8 predicted proteins | sample BentaG_FD_87016 | JGI IMG/M metagenome (GOLD analysis project Ga0114921, IMG submission 87016) | Deep subsurface microbial communities from South Atlantic Ocean to uncover new lineages of life (NeLLi) - Benguela_00093 metaG | ecosystem: Environmental > Aquatic > Marine > Oceanic > Sediment ...
CTCCCATTCTGCTGGCGGCAATGGGAGAATTAGTCGGCCAGCGCTCGGGAGTTTTAAACCTCGGAATTGAGGGAATAATGTTGATGGGGGCCTTCACAAGCTATCTTGCTGTCATTCGTCTTGGTAATCTGTGGCTGGGGATACCATTTGGGATTCTTACTGGAATATTGATGGGATTGTTTATAGCTCTCTTTACAGTACGACTTGGCTATAGCCAGATAGTCACTGGGATCGGGATTAACATCTTGGGCATAGGTCTTTCAAGCTTTCTTTTTGTAAAATTAGTTACGGATGTTTATGGTAAGGTTCCCCTTGTTGGCACCATTCCTCCCATTCTTTTTTCTCAAAGTCCGCTGACATATTTAGCCATAATCCTTGTTCCTCTTATTTGGGTCCTTTTATTTAAAACTTCATTTGGGCTCAAAATTAGGGCAGTGGGGGAAAATCCCGAAGCGGCAGATGCTTCAGGTATTAACGTTTATAAAATCCGATTTCTTTGCGTTTTACTGGCGGCGGCATTGGCTGGACTGGCTGGAGGAACTCTATCCATTGGGACAACCGGTTCATTTACACACGGTATGACTGCCGCACGCGGATTCGTCGCAATTTCAGTAGTCATCCTTTCGAATTGGTCTCCAATTAAGGTATTATTTGGGGCCTTGCTTTTTGGAATTGTATATTCACTTCAGAGTTTATTCCAAGCTTTAGGTGTCCCTATACCTTGGCAACTAATGTTGACGTTACCTTATATTACATGCATAATTGCCCTAGTTGTAGCCTCTCGGAGGGCGAAGGCTCCATCAGCATTGCTGATACCTTTCATAAAAAAGAGATAAACACCAATTATCGAAAGACTGGAGCGTGGACATGAGGTTGAACTTCTTGTTTTACCGACGTGTGCAACATAGCTACCATCTATTTCCGAATGCTGATAATACCGTAAGTTTGAAGAGAGCATCATCCTTATATTGCAATGAAACAATAAAATTTTAGGAGGGGAACGGGTTGAAACTACCTATGGTTGGAAAAATCATATTCCGGGGGAAAAAGGGACCGGTCCAAGAATTCCGTCCGAGAAAAGTGAAGCCGGGGGAGGTAATTCTAGAAGCGAGGGGAATCACGAAGCGTTTCCCCGGTGTGCTCGCTAACGACCACATAGACTTCGATATAAAGGCAGGCGAGGTCCACGCTTTGCTCGGGGAGAACGGGGCTGGCAAGACGACCCTGATGAACATTTTGTACGGGCTTTACAAGCCCGATGAGGGTGAGGTACGCGTCCGGGGCAGGCGCGTGGTCCTGAGGTCCCCGAAGGACGCGATCGACTTGGGGATATGGATGGTCCACCAGCACTTCATGCTCGTCCCCCCGCTGACCGTCACCGAGAACGTCGTCCTGGGGCTCAAGTCCCCCAGAGAACCTTTCCTTGACCTCGATTGGGCAGAGAAGCGGATAGCCGAGTTATCGAAGAAGTACGGCCTCAAGGTCGGCCCCAAGGCCAAAATCGAGCAGCTCTCGGTTGGAGAGAGGCAGCGAGTTGAGATAATCAAGGCACTCTACCGGGGCGCACAGGTCCTCATCCTCGACGAACCCACGTCTGTGCTCACTCCCCCGGAGGTGAAGGAGCTCATGGAGATCATCAGGCGGATGGCGAAGGGAGGGCTCGCCGTCATACCTTTCATCACCCACAAGCTCCCAGAGGTGATGGAGATAAGCGATCGCGTGACCGTACTGAGACACGGGAAAGTCGTGGCGAGGATCGGGACCAAGCGGACAAACGAAAAGGATTTGGCCAAGAAGATGGTTGGGAGGGAGGTGCTCTTTCGCATCAAGAGGCGCAGGGTTAGGAGAGGCAGGGTCGTGCTGGAGGTCAAAAATTTAGGGGCCTTGAGCGATAAGGGTCTACCCGCCCTAAAGAACGTTTCATTTTCCATCCGTGAGGGGGAGATTTTGGGGTTCGCGGGCGTGGCCGGAAACGGTCAACGGGAGATTGCTGAGGTGAGCACCGGCTTGAGGAGGGCTACGGAGGGTAAGATATATGTCCGAGAAAAGGACATTACTAATAGCTCACCTAAAAAAATCATCGACCAGGGGGTTGGACACATCCCGGAGGATCGGATTGGGATGGGTCTGGTCATGGATTTCTCCATCGCAGAGAACGCCATCCTCGAAACCCACTCGGAATCCCCGTTTGCCGATCGGTGGTTCATGCCGTTCGATAGAAAATGGTTCCTAAATAAAAACGAAATCGGTAAACACACGGAAAAGTTGATTCGGGAGTACGATATCAAGACCCCGAGCAAGGATGTGCCCGCGAGGAATTTATCGGGAGGAAACCTCCAACGACTTATCCTAGCGAGGGAGCTATCGAGAAACCCAAAAATCCTCATAGCTAATCGGCCAACGTGGGGACTCGACGTTGGGGCGACCGAGTTCATCCGCAACAAGTTGATGGAGCAAAGGGGGGAGGGGGTGGCTATCCTGTTGATCTCGGAGGATTTAGATGAGGTAATGTCCATGAGCGATCGCATCGCCGTGATGTACGAAGGGGAGATAGTCGGGATGGTTCCAGCTGCTACCGCAAAAATCAAGGAAATAGGGCTCATGATGGCAGGGGCGAAACGAGAGATCAAGAAGGCGTCCTAGTGTCTTGTAACTGAAATAACACGTCCCCCCCCCCATCAATCCTATCTTACCTCCAGTGAAGTATATTGAAAAAGAACTCACTAAAATCAGGAGCCCAGTGTTACCTATGTAGTCAGCCAGCACACTAATTTTAAAACCAGACCAACAAGAGATATAGATTTTTTAGTCCAGAATATAAATAATGATATTGAAAATGTGAAGAAAATTTTTCAGGAGATATGTAAGATTGAAGTTAGGGATGGAGTTGTTTTAGAAAAAATTAAAAGTAGATCTGGAAATGATTGCTAATGCTATGGAAGATGCGAATAGAAAAGAATATAAAGAACAGAAAGTAGGAAACTATTATGGAACCCGATACCAAAATTATTGACTTTATTCTTGATATAATGGAATTTTGTGAAAGAGATCCTTATTTATCTAAAGAATTAATCAAAGAAAGAGAAAGATTTTTTACTACCACCCCTGAGTTGTATTATAAAACATTTGAAGAAATAAATTCAGTCGAGCAGAGGTTTGCCGATTATTATATTTTTACTTGTGTTTCTCAATATTATGAAATGAGTCCTTTAGAAGTTTTTTTATCCAAAAATTTATTTAAATATAATAAAAAAGACCAAAATATCTTACTGGGGTTTAGAAATGATATCTTTGGTGTCTTTAACATTATCAAAGTTGTGGTTGGTTCCTATTTCATAGCCAAGAACTTGACCTTTGATCAAGAATATAAAGTGATGGGAAATTATGCTACCTATCAAATCAAAGAGGGAGACCATATTGTAGGACGTATTTTGCCCTATGAAACAGATTATGCTTTATGCAATTTCAATATATTATGTCCAAAAGATTTTATCTATTCATTGAAAAGATTACGGAAAAATGACCCTTCTGAGATTATTCAATCAATTACTCCTTTAATGATAGAGGAAGAGTTTTATCATAAATATCAAAATTTTAATGTAGAGGAAAGCAGTCTGGAATTTGCAGAAAAAAAACTAAAACATTTTTTAAAAAAATATCTAGGGGAAAAAGTGCCTTCTATCAAAAATCTTAGAAAGAAGATAAATAAAATTACCGATCCTTTTCTTTAATGAAAGAGTTATCAGGAAAATTTAATTTTCCCTCTAATGATGAATTAATAGAATTTCAGAAAATATTTATGGATTTCGGGAATCTTTCTTCCCGTGATGAATTTCAGGGAGAATCTCCCCAGGAAGTTAATGAACAGAGTATGGGACCCCAAGAAAGAGAATTGATTCTGGATTTAATGCACCAGATTCAATCGAGCATTAATCCGGATAATTTCTCCAATCAAGAAGAATTAGACAAGGCGATTAAGAAATGTCAGGATGAATGGCTTCAGCAACCCCAGGAAGAGCTTGACCATAAAACCCCCTGGGAAGTGATTTCAGATGAAAGAAGAAGATTGGGCAGCCCAAGAAAAGGTTTCACTATTTCAATGACCATGACACCTTTAAGTTGTGGAATGAAGGAAGAATATATTGATTTAACTAATTTAAGCAAAAAGGATAGTCCTCTGGCAGAAGATTTAGAAACTTTTGTAAACTATTTTATAAAAAATCGTGTAAAGGTTACTTTAAAAAATAGATGGATCCCTTTTAAGCATATGAAATCAATAGAAGAGGACTTTATAAATAAAGATAGTTTTATTTCATTAGGTGAGGAAGAAAAAGAGGAGAAGAAGTCAGTAAAAGATCTTATCTACTACTTTTTCATCATATATGTTTATCTTTTCTTCCCCGATTCTTTTGGCTTCCTCTGGAAAATTAAAAGAAGCTTCTGAACCAAATTCTGAGGTAGCCGCTGCCTTTTCAACCATTAGATACATAATATATAGTGGATATTTTATAAAAAAATATAAGGAAAGTATGAATTGAGGGAATAGAAAAAACTTTTAAAATATTTTTAAAAAAAAAGAAGGATTTTTAAATATAAGTGTGGTATTATCATAAGTGGTAGTGTAAAAAAATAGGAAAAAGTAATTTACCAGTATATCATCTAAAATTGATTAAAGTAGGAAGAAAGGAGGTGAAAAAATACTTGGGCCTGCTTTAATTTTAGTAAAGATGATATAAAAACCAGTTAGCAATCTAAAAAAGAGGAGATATTAATGGGGGAACTTAAGATACTCAATTAGTAAATTCTCCTTAAGATGAAACTAACTGGAAATATAAAAAACCAAGGAGAAAAAAATGAAGAAATTAATATTAGTATTAGTATTAGTATTAGTTTTAGCTTTTGCTCTTCCTGTATTTGCTAATCCTATTGTAGATGTTCCTTTGAAGGTAGGTGTGATATTGCCTGGTACGGTTACCGATTACGGATGGGACTACGCTCCACTCGTGGCTTTGAACGAGCTTGAATACAAGGAACTAGCGATTCCCATCACGAAACATAAATTCGTCGAACTAGTAGAACCAGCTGAAGCAGAGGGTGCGATAAGGGATTTGATAGCCGTAGGATACAATTGGATCTGGTTGTGGGGTTTTCAGTACAGGGAGGCCGCGCTAGCAGTTGCACCCGATGTAGAAGGAGTATACTTTATGATAAATGAAGGAAAGCCAGAAGATGCGATTCCAGGTAAAGTTGACGTTATCGACGAATGGCCACATAAGACCGCCTACCTGTTGGGGATAGTGGCAGCTTCTATGTCAAATACTAAGAAGATCGGTGCCGTCTCCGGGATGGAATCTCTGCACATAGTGTTGGGTGCAGCAGGGTTTGTGGCTGGCGCAAAGGCATACGACTCCACCATAACCTTTAACAACGTGTACGTTGGTGGCTGGGCCGATCCCGAAGGGGGAAGAGTAGCGGCTGAATCATTGATGGCAGTTGGTGTCGATGTTATCTACTGCCAGGGAGATGGCACAAGTTTAGGTGTGATAGGAGCGGTAAAAACAGCTAGGGATGAGGGTAAGGATGTACACTACATAGGTTATCCAGTTGATCAATCGATGTTGGCGCCTGGGTATGTATTGACAAGCATTGTTTATGATTACAGTGATATATTGAAAGCTCAGATTCAAGATATTTATGCGGGGGAATACGGAAAGGGAAAGTATACAATAGAACTCGGCAAAGGGATGGAAATAGCATCATTTTTCAACTTCGATCCAGAAGTGCCGGAGAGAGCCAAAGATATGATTGCCGAAGCAAGAAGGAAGATACTCTCTGGTGAAATCGTGGTCCCCAAACTCGTTAAATAAAACATGAAAATGTCGTTATGAAAAATTAGGAGGTGAGTAAGGCGTTGAGGAGAATACCCTTAGCAAAAAGAGAACCTTTTCCTCTAAAAAGGGAAAAAGGTGAGGCAGTTATAAAAAATATAGGAGCAATAGTTACTGGCGATATAGAAAACCCGGTTAGAAAGGAATCCAGGATACTTGTGAAGGATGGCGTAATCAAAAAAATTGGTACCGAGAGTGAAATCAGCGAGAATGAGGCTAGCACCGTAATAGATGCTAAAGAAATGACTGTATTGCCCGGGTTAATTGAGGCACATGCCCACATAACTTTCCATGATTACTCAGCTATCACTCAGAACATGAATTGGATGGAAAATTTGGCATACTGTGGTATAACGACACTAATCTCCGAGGGGATGCATGCTTGGGGTCTTGGCAGATATTACGATGACCCGGTTGCAACAAAGGCTAATACCATTACGGAAGCCACTATATACAAGCGATGGATGCCCGGTAGCGCGTTGAAGGTGTTGGGTGGAGCGCTAGTTTTAGTACACGGTTTGACCGAAGAGGATTTCAAAGAGATGTCAGAAGCTGGCGTGAAACTGATAGCGGAAATAGGAGGGGGTGGAGTAGCAGAGCCATCGGAAGCAAATCCGTTAGTTAAACATGCTCGAAAGTACAAAATGCATGTCTCCGTGCATGCCTCTCCACCATCGATTCCAGGTTCTACGGCCATGGACTCAAAAGCTGTCCTAGCACTAGATCCTGACAAGGTTGCGCACCTCAACGGTGGTTCGACTCCTCTTCCATGGGAGGAAATAAAAAGAATAATCGATGGCACAAGGAGAGATACTGTACTCGAAGTGAGCGCAACTGGCAACACTAGGTTGGGCTTAAAAATTGTAGAATACACCAAAGAAAAGGACCAACTAGACAGGGTCATATTCGGATCGGATCAAGCAATAGGCTTGGGCTTAATTTGGGGAAGTCTTTGGGTATTAATAGGTCAAGTAGCTTCAATGACTGATGTACCCGCCGAAAAAGTTGTTGCGATGGCAACTGGGAATTTGGCAAAGCACTTCGGTAAGTTCGTTGATATGAATAGGGGGATCATTGAGGAAGGAAGAGAAGCAGACATTGTAATTAGCGATAAAGCAGCGGGCGGGGTGGGTGAAGACATGCTTGAGGCAATGAAGCATGGCGACACATGTGCTCCGGGTATGGTCATGGTAAATGGTCGAGTTGTCTCTATAAAAGGAAGGGATTACCAGTTCATTGAGAGGGCTGTGGAAATCAATGGGGATCTAAAAGATCTCTCCCAGGCACCGGAAAACGTTGAAGAATATCTATTTGGGTCTCCAGCTCCCAGATACCACAAGTGGATACTTTAGCAACAAATATTTCGCCGCACCAAGGCAGACTAGGATCATTTAGCAAACCAAAGGAGGAATGGTTTGGGTGTGCCGAGCAAGCTTATTAGTTCTTACCAGTGCAAGTCTGGTCTGGGCAAAGGTTAACCACCAGCCCAGCACCAATTCCCACACATAGGGAGGTAACGAACTATGTGAAGCTGGGAGGCGGGAGGTATCGGGCTGCAACGAAAGTGAATGTATTGAGCCCCGAAATAACCATCGTGTCGAAGGCCGATGCTCTTCATTTAGCAGCAGGCAGTATTCATCTTAACCGATAGGGTGAGGTTAAGAGAACCCGACGGGGTCGTGCAGCCAGCAAAATGTTTAGTCTAACAGGTGAAAGTCCTGTCTTGGCAATTTGTCCGTTTCGGCCAAGTAGATATGTCCGACATACTGAACGGTAACGGGCAGTATGAAAGCTCGGAAGTAAACGGCCAGACTGCTCTTTGAAGTAGGAACGACTCAGTGGTCTATCAATCTGGGAAGCCTTAGCATAAAGCGAAGACTGCCAGCCGAAATTCGGGTACTGCGTGAAGTCGATTGCAGGGTTGTTCAGGAGGTCTACCTATATGGACTCCATAGGGAAGACTGGAACATTTGACAATTAAAACGGACAGTGTGTCAAATGCTCCTGCGGTGTAAGGGTCAAGGCGTCTCAGAAAAGACTAAACATTAAAGCTGGGAAAGTCCTATCCAATAAGGGCTGTTGATATAAGTTAAAAGCGAAGTTCAACAGGCGGATAGGATTCTCGGATGAGCCCATAGTAGCGGTGAAGTTTCTGTAATGGAAATGGAGCGAAGGGGCTCTGGGTGATAAACTCTACACAAGGACACATCTTCCATGCTTAGACCTGGATTAAAGATGTCAACAAAACTGTGCAGATATGCTCAATGTAAACTGCGATAGGCAGGAAGGCATTGAGAAGAATTATCGTTTAAAGCCGTATTGGGGAAATCCCACCGTGCGGAATTTTTAGAGGGGGCACAGGAATCAGAGTTATGGCAAGTCGGACTGAGGCGGTAAAGCCGAAAGGGTTACCAATAGCTACCGAAAGCCTAAAGCTACTGAGCCTGTTCTCTACTCGACTAAGGCAGTGGCAAGATAACAAATGGAACTAATAAGAACTCGGGAGAACCAGAGTATTTACCGGAGGATAACCCTCAAGAATTCTCTGGTATAGGCAGCAACAAGCCTGTAAACGGTAAGGAGCTGTACAATATACTCTGGTAGTTGGACTACCCCATAATATCGTAGAAGCAGGGTAATGCCAGTGGAGAGAAGGGGGTAGCAGGAATGCGACCTGTCTACTGCAACGCACAGGCAGATGGGACGGCAAGGAAGAAGTATACACAGAAGCTAAAGGAACTAAACAAGTGGATGAAGAGTGTCCGTAATCTGGTGGAACTGAAAGAGTGGTGGCAGGTGCTGAGGTTAAAGTTATATGGACACTACCGCTACTATGGAATAAGCGGGAATATGCCACAAATGCGGACATATTACGCACAAACTTTAAGACTTGCCCATAAATAGATAAACAGGCGTAGTCAGAAGAAGAGTTATAAATGGAGACAATTCCTAAACTTCGTGAAGTATAACCCATTGCCGTTACCGAAGATATATCACTTGACTTATACCCTATCCTCGCATTGAGGATGTGTTCCTCTGAAGAGCCGTGTGAGGGAAAGCCTCAAGCACGGTTCTGTGAGGGGCATTAACAACCAAAAGGAGGTTGAAAAGATGTCTACTCGACAAAACAGCGCTAAAGAGCTATTTGCAATGAAAAGAATCATAAGGGTTGCTTTGGGCGAGCTTGCTCCAGATCTAGTTCTAAAAGATTGTAACTTAGTTAACGTTTATACGGGAAAAATAACAAAAACGGACGTGAGTATAATCGATGGCAGGACTGCCAGTGTACAAAAAAATCACCGTATCCCGAAAAAAACGTTGAATTGTAATGGACTTTATGCTGTGCCAGGATTGATCGATGGTCATGTACATTTGGATTCGACATTGTTAACACCAACTCAGCTGGCTAAGATTATTCTGCCCCGCGGAACTACAACCGTGCTTATAGATCCGATGGAAGTCGCAAACGTGCTTGGTGAAAAGGGTGTCAAGGCACTGCTAGAAGACGCTTGGGGTACTCCTCTTAAAGTGTATGTTCAAATATCTTCAAGGGTCCCAACAGCGCCTGGTTTAGAAACCACTGGTGGGGTTTTGGGTGTCAAGGAAGTACTTCGGATGTTAAAATGGGAAAATGTTATTGCATTGGGTGAGCTGGATCCCTCGAAAGTATTGTCGCTGCAGGATGAATATTTAGTCAAGGTCTTGGCTGCAAAGAAAGCCCGCAAAATTAGGGTGGGACACGCAGCCGGGCTTAGCGGATCTGAGCTAAACGCCTATGCTTCGGCTGGGCTAGGCAGCGATCATGAGTGTACAACGGTACAAGAAGCATTGGAACGAATAAGTTTGGGCATGAAGGTGGTGATAAGAGAAGGGTCTAGCGAGAGGAATCTTGAGGAATTGATAAAAATAATCACGGAGCACGGTCAAGATCCGCGTAACTTGTTCTTCTGCACAGACGATAAACACCCAAACGACATCGTGCAGGAGGGACACATCGATTATAACATCAGAAAGGCGGTTAAGCTAGACGTCGACCCAATCAAGGCAATTCAAATGGCGACAATTAACTGTGCTGAGCACTTTAGGCTTGATGACGAAATCGGAAGTATAACCCCAGGAAGAATTGCGGACGTTGTTCTTGTTAGATATCTAAAAGAGTTCAAGCCTGAAATTGTCATAGCTAACGGCGAGCTTGTAGCAAAAGAAGGAAAATTCCTTAAGGACATTCCTGAATTTAAATGGCCCAGATGGAGCACCTCCACGCTCAGGTTGAAGAGGAGGCTTATGCCAGGGGATTTCAAAATAACTAGCAAAAAAGATGTGCAGCGAGTTCGGGTGATTAAAATCATAGAAGGGCAGATAATAAACAAGCAGGTGCACGCGGATCTGATGGTTAAGGGTGGCGAAGTTCAGGTTGATTTAGACAACGACATAATAAAGATCGCATGCGTTGAAAGGCATAAGAGGACTGGAAACGTTGCAGTAGCATTTGTTAATGGGTTCAATCTTAAAGATGGAGCGATCGCATCCTCAGTTGCCCACGATCATCACAATCTTGTTGCAGTTGGCACGAATGATGTAGATATCTCAGTCTCCGTCAACGCTCTAGAAAAGATGCAAGGGGGATTTGTTGTTGTAAAAGATGGAAAGGTCTTGGAAAAATTGCCTCTACCGATCGCTGGCCTCCTCAGCCCCTCTACGTCCGAGACCGTAATAAAGAGTTTAGATGGGCTGAACAAAGGAGCAAGAATGCTCGGATGTAAATTAAAAGCCATATTCATGACCCTTTCATTTGTTTCTTTACCCACAGTTCCTGAGTTGGGGTTAACGGATATGGGTTTGATCGATGTAAAAGAGCACAAAATAATTAACGTAAAAATTCCCTGATAATTTCATTTCTATTTTCTTTTCGTAAATCACATATATAATCATTTTCCAAAATATCTTTTATATAACTGTAATTGTAACATCTAATCGGAACATCTTTTGCTTTAATTAAATCTTTTTCTGTATTTAATTCTTTTATGATATTTGTTCCAACATCTTTAGAGATTGCTCGAGTAGGCGTACTACGAAAGTATGAAATGGAGAAATTTTCGGGATCCTCCTTTAATTGTTTTATTAAGGCAAAGAATCTTGTTTTCTTAATCCCTAAAACTTTTTGGATATCTTTTCTTTCTACTTTCTTTTTTAAATATCGGGTCATTAGATCTTTGATCTGAAAATCGGTGAACTTTTTATGTAATTGTTTCATGATATAGTACCTCACTAATCATAAAAAAACGATTCACTTTTAATTTGTTAGTAACAATTTTTAACTTGTTGTTGATAAAACTTAAAAAATATGTTATTAATTATAGTGAATAGTAAAAAAATAAAATATATTTAGAGTGCCTTTCAAACACATAGAGCACCAATTAGGAGGAGAAATGATATTCTAATGGGTGTTTTTTATTTAAAAAATGAATATTTAAATAATTATAATTGGTGTTTTTATAAAAGCAGTTAGTCAAATAGCTATTTTGGGGCTAGTGGAGCGTTTATATATTACTTCCTTAGCGCTCTCCATGTTAAAAAAGGGATTGATATATATTTTAAATGAGTATCTGAAAAACGAATATAGTTTAATACCTGTTGATAACGAAAAAAAATCTTAGAATAAATAGACACATCCCAATTTCTTAGACTATTAATATTTTACTTCTAAATTATAAAAATTA
>Ga0114921_10001250_pt1 | contig 11602 bp, 11 predicted proteins | sample BentaG_FD_87016 | JGI IMG/M metagenome (GOLD analysis project Ga0114921, IMG submission 87016) | Deep subsurface microbial communities from South Atlantic Ocean to uncover new lineages of life (NeLLi) - Benguela_00093 metaG | ecosystem: Environmental > Aquatic > Marine > Oceanic > Sediment ...
CAGCACGCTGGTCCCGAGGCGAAGCCTGCTGGTGTCGCGGGCCAGTGCGCTCAGCGCGGTCCAGCACTCGAGCAGGGGCAGCGATTGACGCCGGGACTGCTGGTCGGCCTCAACGCCCTCGGCGGTGAGGCCGGCATCCCTGACGTAGTCCTGCGAGCTCAAAGTGCGGAAGTGGTCGCACAACCAGACGGAATCGAATCGGTATTCTTCGGCGGTCTGAGAGACCGCAACCAAATCTCGATAATTGCTCACGGCCAGGCCATTGATCGTTAACGCCAAAATAAGCCCCACGTGTGGCGCGGGTAGCTCGCCGCCTTCGGCACGACCTGTTCGGGAGTTCGCCGCCCTCCCCGTGGTCGTCGTCATCGAGCCTTTCTACCCGCATCGTGGGCAAAACACTCTCAATTAGCCTGGATCACAACCTGCGCCTCATTCAAAGGAGGGCGTGTCTCACGCTCGCTGCACAGGATGGCTGATGTGCTAACTGGCTCCGCCCGCTACTCCTAGCGGCCCTTGAGTATCTCCCTCGCAATGGCTTTCTCTAGATCCTCCATCGCAGCAAGATAGTAATCACGAGCTTGCTGTCTGAGCTTTTCATCTTCCATGCTGAGATTTGTGGCGTTAGGTTTAACTAAGGCGAAGAAATACTGCAGCTTAGGCAGTAGACCCAGGGTGGTTGCTGGTACCCCCGGGGCTGTGGCGCCGGCAAAGATGTGACCCTTTAGCATCCATTCTTCGATGACGCCCTTCGGATGTACGTTCAAGATCTTTAGATATCCGGTAATTTCTGCTTTCGCCGACTTGCTGAACGCCCCTGATAGGATAATAGAACGGCGGATTGTGTCGATCTCGAGGTGGTTCCTCGTAATAGATTCCATGCCCTTCCGTAGTGCGTTTACCTGCACCTCCATCAGGTTTCCCCGGTTAGTGGAATCAAAGACCAGGCCAGCTGCTTGCATGTCAAACCATGCAAAACGGATCGCCCCGTAGGCCTTCATGAGGTTATGAAAGACCTCCAACTGCAACCTATTGCGCACCCTACGTTCGTCGCGCCAGTGCTGGATAATCTGAAAGAGATACGCGACAACAACACCTACTAACGCGATAACGACTAATTGTATTGCTCCTTCAGCTATCTCCATCTCCAAATCGGTTGGTTCGGAATTTTTCGACCAAACCCAATACAAATAGATTCCGCTAATAGCGAATACTGCCGCAATAAAGACGCCGATCGTTATCGCACCGTCCCATCTGGAGCGCGAGAACCTGCCGTCTTCAGGTAGTAGCTGCGCGAGCGGACTCATTTTCCACCTTTGTCTGTAGGCTGCCTGTTGGCCGTTTTCTCGAACCTGGGATGCACCGAAATACCGACCAGGATCAGTCCCACACCCAGAATGATCACACCAGTCTGCTGGAAGTGACTTATTTGGGCCCACCATGAGTCTGCGTCACTCTCTACAAGAAAGAAACTGCCCGAAATAATGGTGAGACTAAATAACTCGAACACGCCGCTCATTCCGATCCGCTGCTTGCATGGCAGTCGGGCAGGTGGTCCGGAATCGCTGCTGTCATCACGGCCGGGCGAGCCGGCTTTGCCGCTGCCCGCGCGGGAGTAACGCTGGAGGTGCCGCCATTATTGTCGGTGCTCATCACACTTCGCCCTTTCGTTAGCGTTGTGCCCATTTAGTGAAGCACAACGTGCCGTCGCGTTGAGTGAGTTCGTGAACCCGCCGATAGGCGCTGTGCCTCAGCAGATGATTACCACGCCACTGGAGGCTTAAGGCCACGCCGGGCAACGCCATCCATGCTGTAGCGGCGGCATTCCTCGCCGCCGCCGACCTGGGCGTCTAGAAAACGTTTCACGTCCAGGCGACAACGGTGCTCGCCGGCTAGCGGCTCGGTTATCTGCCTCCCTCGATATGGGCGATATCCCCGTCAACGGCGCGCTGATCGATTCCCGTCAGGCGAGGACCCCGCTGTGTCCGCAATCAGATGCCCCGGCGATGCGCAGCCGCCCCCGCCTGGAGCTAGCCGTGATCGTTCACGGGTGATGGCCGCTCGAACGCCCCACCGACATCACGCCCAACGAGCCGGGCGAGTCAACCGAAACGGAGGTCGCCTGAAACAACCCCATTCACAGGTCTTGACAATATCTCCGTCGCGGTGCTGCGTAGCCTCTAACCGGTGAGCGCACGAGCGGGCATTGTCGTCACCGGCACCGAGGTTCTTACTGGGCGGGTCCAGGATCGCAACGGTCCCTGGATCGCCGACCGACTCCTTGAGCTGGGGGTGGAGCTCGCACACATCACGATCTGCGGTGACCGCCCTGCCGACCTTGAGGCGCAGCTTGCCTTCCTGGCCGAGCAGCGCGTGGACCTGATCATCACCAGTGGCGGCCTGGGGCCTACGGCCGACGACCTGACCGTCGAGAGTGTGGCGCGCTTCTGTAACCGTGAGTTGGTTCTCGACGCAGAGCTCGAGGACAGGATCGCGGCCATCCTGAGATCCCTGATGGCGCGCATGGGCCACGGGGACTTCGATGCCGTACGCGCTGCCAACCGCAAGCAGGCCGTGATTCCGGCCGGATCGCACGTGATCGCCCCGGTGGGAACCGCGCCGGGCCTTGTCGTGCCCGGTACACCGATCGTCGTTGTGCTGCCGGGACCGCCGCGTGAGCTGCAGCCGATGTGGCCCGCGGCCGTGGAGATGCCCGCCGTCCAGGAGGCGATAGCCGGCCGAACGGTGTATCGGCAGGAGGTGGTGCGAATGTTCGGCCTGCCCGAGTCAGGGCTGGCAGAAACTCTGCGCAGCGCGCAGGAATGCATTCCCGGCTTCGAACACCTCGAGATCACGACCTGCCTGCGCCGCGGCGAGATCGAGATGGTCACTCGCTACGAGCCTGCGGCCGCTGGTGTCTACGCCCAGCTCGCGGCGCTGCTGCGCGAGCGCCATGAGCGGGATGTGTTCTCCGAAGACGGTTCGCGGGTGGACGATCTCATCGCGCGGTTGCTGACCGGACGCCGGATCGCGACAGCGGAATCCTGCACCGCGGGACTGCTGGCGGCGCGGCTGACCGAGCGGCCGGGTTCGTCGGACTACGTCGCCGGCGGAGTGGTCGCCTATGCCAACGAAGCGAAGGTGGAGTTACTCGGCGTTGACCCGGCCCTGATCGAGGTACACGGGGCGGTGTCGGAGCCGGTGGCCACAGCGATGGCGCAGGGAGCACTGCGCCGCTTCGGGGCGGACACCGCGATCGCGATCACCGGGCTCGCCGGCCCCGGCGGCGGAACCGATCACAAGCCGGTCGGAACGGTGTGGTGGAGCGTGATGCTGGCCGACGGCCATAGCGTCAACCGAACCGCACGGCTGCCCGGCAACCGCAACGACATCCGCGAGCGCGCGACGACTGTGGCGATGCACCTACTGCGGCGGGCGCTGACCGGCACCGGGGACGCCGCCCCGTGAGCGTCAGCGGCCCGAGTCCGTCGGGAACCCGCGGCAGGGCGGCGCGGACAGAACACCGGAGGTGGCCATGAACGTTGTGACGACGGCGGCGTTGCTGGTCATCTTTCCGGTTCTCGCCGGGATTATGGGCGGCGTCATCGCGGTTCTGCGTACGCCACCTGCGGCGCTGGTCAGCGGTGTACAACATCTAGCTGCCGGGGTGGTCTTGGCCGCCGTCGCGGGCGAGGTACTGCCGGACCTGCGCCAGAGGGGCTCCCTTGGGCTGGTCGTCGTGGGTTTCACGGTTGCGGTCGCCTTGTTCGTTGTACTGCAATGGTTTGAAGGCGGCGAGCCGGATGCCAGCGGCACCTTGCCCGTCGGGTTCCTCGTCGTGCTTGGCGTCGACCTTCTCGTCGACGGGCTGCTCGTCGGTACCGGCGCCGCGGTGTCGACCGACATCGCGGTCGTCCTGACCATCGCACTGACGGTCGAGGTTCTGTTCCTTGGTCTGGCGACGAGCCTGCAGTTGAGCCGTTCTGGCGTTCCCAAGATCCGCGTCGTCATGATCACTGGGGGCCTAAGCCTGCTTGTCGCCGTTGGGGCTGTGCTGGGTGCTCTGGTGCTCGGCGGGGCGGGAAACACCGTCCTCGTCCTCGTGCTCGCCTTCGCTGCGGCTGCGCTGCTTTGGCTAGTCGTCGAGGAACTGCTCGTCGAAGCGCATGAGACAGAGGAGCGGCCGTGGATGGCGGTGATGTTTTTCGTCGGGTTCCTGGCCATATTCTGCCTGGAAGCACTCAAATGAGGGTTGTCAGCGCTCCTATGACCTCACTGGTTGATCGTCCCCGGCGCGCGGGTGAGTGCGTGTAGCTGCCAACGACCCGGCACGCCTTTGAGTTGGTATTCGCCGCGATCGGCAAACGTGCGACGCGATCCCGTGACGATCTCACGCACCGTGGATGAGACGAGCACCTCGCCGGGTCCGGCACGGGCCGCGACGCGCGCACCGATGTGCACGGCCAACCCGGCGATGTCGCTGCCGCGCACCTCGACCTCGCCTGCGTGGATCCCCACGCGCACCGCCAGGCCGATGTCGCGAACCGCATCGACGATGGCCTCCGCACAATCGATGGCGACGCTGGGACTGGTGAATGTCGCCACGAACCCGTCACCGGCGGTGTTCACTTCTCGACCGCGGAATCGCACGAGTTCCTGACGCACTGTGCTGTCGTGCTTGTCGAGCAGATCGCGCCAACGATCATCACCGAGCGCGGCGGCACGCTCAGTCGAGCCCACGATGTCGGTGAACACGATGGTGGTCAGCACCCGTTCGGTTTCGAATCCGCCACGGACACCGGTGATGAACTCCTCGATCTCGTCCAGCATCACAGCGGTGTCACCGACCCAATACAGCGCATCTGCGCCGGGGAGCTCGACATAGCGTGACCCCGCGATGTGCTCGGCGAGGTAGCGTCCATGTCCGACGGGTACGAATTGCGAGCTGTCACGATGGATGATCAGCGCCGGGGCCTCGATGTGTTCGAGTGTGTCGCGCGCGTCGGCCTCTGCCAAGACTCTGGTGACTGCCCGCGCCATGCTTGGTGACGCCGCGCGATTGCCGGCGAGATCCCACCACGCACGGAACCCGTTGTCGCCGGCCACAGACGGCGCGACCACTTTGAGGGCATCAAAGCCCTTCTCGACCGCATCCGGCTCCAACGCGACCGTCCCGAACGGATAGGTGAATTTGGACTTGGTGCCGACCGGGTAGTCCGGTGCCCACAACGCGCGCGCCGAGCCGTTGACGATGACGAGACTGCGCACCCGCTCGGGGTACTCGGCTGCCAGAATAAAGGCGCTCGTCGCGAAATATGCCGAAGCGAAGATCATCGCCTGCTTGGACCCGACGGCATTGAGAACCGACATCGCGTCCTGGGCCCAGTGCCTGGGCCCGATAGCGTCCAACGGGGCGCGTGACGAGGAACCTCCTCCGCGCTGGTCGAACCTGATCAGACGGCTGAAGGCGGCAAGGCGTCGATGGAAGCGGAACATCGACGGCTCGGCCTCGATCGAGTCGACGGGGATGGGCGGACCCGAAAACACCAACAGGTCTACCGGACCATCGCCCAAGACCTGGTAGGCGATGTCGGTGTCGCCACAGCTGGCGAACTGCGTCCGCGGAACCTGCACCCCGACAGGTTAGTTTAGTTCGTCTGGGTTCAGTTCATCGAACGCTGCGTCTGCAGATCGTGATCCCAGATCGCGATCATGGTTCGCAGGATCTCCTCGCCGCGACCCAACCCAGCGAGGTGGCTTTCGCCCGGCAAGTGATACAGCTCGGCGTCGGGCAGCCTGGCCACCACATGCTCCCCATGGGCGAACGGAACGATGTGGTCACGGTCGCCGTGCCACCAGCAGACGGGGACCTTCACCTCGTCGAGCCGGAGCCCCCAATCGCGCGCGAAGACAACGATATCGGCGAACGGGGCGGCGAGCTGCTTGCGGCTGCCGTTGAGCAGGTCGTCGAGGAACATCGCCTTGAACTCGGGTCGTGCCAGCAGACGGCGATCGCCCTGGGGCGACATCAGGCCGTATAGGTCGAGGGCGGGGGAGGCGACCGGCCGCGCCAGCCGGATAAATGCACTCGCGGCCAACCTGATTGGGATACCTGCCACCTCGAGCAGCGGCGCGACGAGTGAACCCAGCGCCATCAGACCACCACCAATGGCGTCGGGCCCGCGGGTAGGGGCGACGCCGCCGAGCACACCGGCAGCCACGACGCGATCGGGCATCGCGGCCGCGCATGCCAGGGTGTATGGGCCGCCACCGGAGAGGCCGACGACGGCCATTTTGTCGATTCCGAGCGTGTCTGCGATGGTGCTCATATCGTCGGCGAACGCGAGGATGCTGGAGTATTGGTGTGGTGTTGAGGCGCCGATCCCGGGTCTGTCGACACCGATCAGCCGGATGTTCTTTCGCTCGGCGTATACGCGGGCCTCGGTCGGAATCTGGCGCCGCGCGCCGGGGGTTCCGTGCAGCCAGAAGATGGCACGTCCCTGCGGGGCGCCGAATTCGGCGAACCCGATCTGACGATCATCGCCGACAGCGATGTTGCCTTCGAGCTTAGGGCGGGCGATAGCAACAACCATGTTCAAAGTGTCCCACGGGCAATGGAACCGGTTCTATCGGTGATCATCACTCGCCGGTTCTGGTTCTGCCGACTCCCCGGACGCGGACTCGACACCCTTGCTACCTACCGGGCGGCAACTGGCGCGGGTAGTCAGATTCGCCCAGTTCACGTGGTCCGTCCCGGTCGGTCAGCTCGGGGCGACGCTCGCCTCCGGCCAGCCCGAACGGCTGATTCTCCGCTCGCGAAGGCTTCAGGTGACCGGCGATTCTGCTGTGGTCAGGATCGAGCCCGTTGGGGGAGTCGAACGACGATTCGATCCGGCGCGGATTGACTTTCGTGTGGGCGGGCGCCGATTCCGGTCGCTGCTGCGGATCGGCGCTTTCTTCCGAGCCGATGGTGACCTTGTGGGTGCGTTTGAGTGCGAACGTGATTTCCTCAACCTCTTCGAACACCTGGCGTGCCGCACGCAGTGGGTGAGTCGTGGTGTCAATCGCACGGGCGACCAACGGCGGCACCAGCGGACGGATCCACCGAGCGGCGGCCCTGGTGACCTCCGGAATCGACGGGATCAGCGGGGCGCCACGTTCTGCTGGGCTGTCCGAATCCACAGGGGCCGGCAGGTTCTGCGATTCGCCGGCGCGACCCTGCTGTGTGCCGGCGGGCAATGGAACCAGCTCTTGGTTCGCGGCTGCGGCTTCAGCTTCGGCGGCGATCGGCAGGTACATGTCTTCCTCTCTGGGCTCTGATTTGCGCTCTCTGGGCTCTGATTTGCGCTGTGACGCCACCGGGATGGGATCATCCAGCGTCTCGCTGACTCGACGGCGGTACTGCACGCGGTCGATCTCGGTCTGCGCCTCGACGGCCAGGCGGGCATTGGCAAGCTGCTGATCGGCCCACAGGGTTTCGGCAGCCGCGCGAACCTCGGCCCGCTTCACCGCAATCGCGGTGTCTGCGGCGAGCTCGGCTCGATGCCGTTCGGCGCGCGCCGCGGCGCTGAGATCGTGCGTCGTCTCGCCGCGCCAAAGCCTGATAATCAACGGCAGCAGGCTCAGGAGCGCGAAGAACGCGATGGTGATCATTCGGAGCAGGAGCGCGCCCGCGCTGGCAAGAGTGAAGTCCTGCATGGCGACCCAGCGCGCGCCGAGGCCACGATCGGCATCCACCGTTGCGGTTTCACGCGCCTGGGTGAGCGCGCGCTCACCGTCGGCGATCTCGGAGGTCAGCTCGGGTGCTTGGCGGTAGCTCGTAGCCAGCGCATTGTCCAGCTCGCGCTGTGCGTCTGCTAAAAGCTCTTTCGCCGTTCGGGTTTCGGGCCCTGAGCCGGGCACCCCGGTGATGCGGGTCTGCGGGCAGGCCGGCGTTGGGTTGTACTCGCAGCGAGCGACGACCAACGCCTCATCACGGTGTCGGCGGGCCTGTTCGACCGCGTCGTCGAGGGCGGTGCGTTCGTCGCTAGTGCGGGCGAGGCCGGCCGCGGCCGCAACTACGGCGGGCGCGGCGTCGACGTTGCGGGCCGCCTGCTCTTCGAGACGGCGGTCGATCGGGCCGGAGAAGAGGACGAGCGCGGCGAGCTCGCCGACGACGACGCCGACGGCAACCGCCACCGCGCCACGCCCCACGATTCCGGGCCAGCCACGCTTCGGGCCGCTCACGGTTGCGCGGATCACCGCGCCGACCAGCAAGCCGAAGACAAGGGTCAACGGGACGATGGCGAGCGTCGGCCATTGCGTCGATTCGGCGACAGCCAGTGTCGCTACGAACCAGGCCAGAACCGCGACCAGCAGCACGACCACGCCCGCGATCGCATGGGTGGACCGCTCGTGGCGCTCGACGAGTTCACGCGAGTGTCCACCGCCGAGCCAGGTGAATGCCGCTCCGATCCGGGATCCGACGGAGCTCGGTTCAGGGAGTTTGTCGGCGCACAAAATGACTCCACCTCCTTCCGGGGCTCACCACAGCCTGACAGGAGTCGACCGATAGAACGAACTCAACAGCCAGTGAGTGGCGGGGTTCACAAGCCGTCGTGTGGCGTGGTTCACAGGGCCCTCCGCTCTACGGAGTGGGTCACACGCCTTGACGTCCTCCCGGCCATGAAGGGCGTAGCTTGATGCTCAAACTCCGGGTTTCCACGGACGCCGGCGGGGCACCCATGCAGGCACATTGTGCCGGTAGGCCTCGTATTCGCTTCCGTAGTCCCGGGCGAGTGTGGGCTCCTCGTACCAGCGGACGAATGACGCGAACGCGATCCACACGACGGCGGCGTAGACCAGCAGGCCGGGACTACCGAACAGCAGCACCTGACCGATGATGGCGAGCAGCACCCCGACGTACATCGGGTTGCGAACGTACCGATTGAATCCATTGACTACCAGGCGCTGGGTCGGCGCGAGGGGCATGGGTGTGCCGCTGGCCTTGGCGAACTGGACGAATGCATGCACCAGTGGGATGAGTCCCACCACAATCAGCAGAACGCCGAGCACCTGGGCTATTCGCCATGCCGTGCTCGAGCCGGATATATCCCAACGGGTGATGAGCCATGGGATAAGGCCCGCAACCGTGCCGGGGGCCAGCACAAAGAATGCCGCCGTACCGGCTGCAGTCACTGACGGTCGCATCATCTGCCCGCCTTTCGGATTTTTGGAGAGTCGGCCCACAGATAGTCAATCGAGACGGACCAGTGAACACCCACCTTCAGCAATTCATCCCTTGATGAACTCAACATACGACGAATACTGCGCCGGCCGGTTGGCGCAGTCAACGCCTTCAATGCGCACCGCACGATCAGACGGTGGGCCGGAGTACGGGCGGCTTCCGGGGGAGCGCAGTCGCTACTGGTCGTGAGCGTGGGCGGTGATCGTTCGGTCACGCCGTTGAGCGGGGCGGCGATGCACCGAGACCGCATAATCGCCTCCGGTGAACGGCTGGCGGTCCCAGGTGGCCCACCGCGCCACCGGCTCGAGGCCAGCCGCCTCGGCGAGCCGGTCGTATTCGTCGAGCGACAGCTGGTCGGGCCGGATACCAAAGCCGGACACCAGGAGCGCTCCGGGGACAAGGTGCGCACTGAGTCGGTGCAGAACTCGCCCTTCGCTCCCCGGATCGAGGAACACCATGACGTTCCCAGCCAAAACGACGAGATCGAACTCAGCGTCGAGGCTTGCGGCGAAGTCGGTGAGATCTGCCTCGATCCATGCGAGTTCTGGGCGCTTGGCGCGCGCCGCGGCGAGCATCTCGGCGTCGGCATCCACGCCGACCAAAGAGAAACCGCGCATCGCCAACTCGATCGCCACCCGTCCAGTTCCGCAGCCGGCATCAAGTACGCGGGTTCCGCCCGACTCGGCAAGCAATTCCTCGACCAGGTCCGCCTCGCCGTGAATCCGATGGCCGGCAGCGGCCAGCGACCTCCACCGCGCGTCGTAGTCGTCGCCGCGCGGCGCATCGGTCCCCAGCCACCGGGTGCCCATCCGGGCGATCCTTCCAGACGCAGGCGCGCCGTCCGAAGACCGGCGGGGCGCACTGACCTTGATCATTCACGGCGTTTGGCGGGGCTCGGGTGTCGTGAACGCGAAAAGTACGCTCGCACTGGGATAATGGGGCTTGTTGAGGACTCCGAAATCCACAGAACGGGCGCACTTCTCGCATGCAGATTACTACCGGTTGGGCCAACGGTTTGGACATCGAGGTCCGCGGCGAGGATGTCGTCTCGCACACCGGGACGGTGATCGCCCGGATGCTGGCTGACTGGACCGGGCTGACCAGGGAACTCTCGGGTGCGCTGGCCCGGCCCGACGTGATCCACGACCGGGGTCGGGTGCTGGCCGACCTGTCGTTGGCGATCGCCGACGGCGCCACCTCGATCAGCGACATCGACGCCGTGATCGGCATCCGGATCGACGCCACCTTGATCGACTCCCACAGCGACAAGCAGCAAGCGGCCGGCAATTTCAAGGGCGGATACGGATTCCACCCGCTCACCGCATGGTGTGACAACACCGGCGAATGCCTGGCGATCATCGCGCGCAGCGGGAATGCCGAGTCGAACACGGCCGGCGATCACATCGCAAGGAAGGAGCCGACCAGCCCCGGGCAGTGGAACCCAGCGTCACCGCGGACGACCGGCGGCGATACCCGCCACCCACCGACCCCGAATCACCCGACCAGAACCCTCAGCCCCAAACCACCACCCGTGAAAAATCGAGGCAGATGCACCGCTATGCCGGCTACCAGAACCTCTTCTTGACGGACTTGCTACAAAAGAACGTCCTGGACACTCGACGCTGCGAAACCCGCGATGAACTCCGACTGGCGATCGTCACCTGGATCGAAACCAAGTACAACCGCCGACGCCGGCAACGGGGCCTCGGCAAGCTCGCACCAGTCGAGTTTGAAACAATCCACGCAGCCGCAGAAGCGTCCTGAAAACGATCAACCCCGAGTGTCAACCAAACCGGGGGCAGACCCTAGTTTATGTTGGAACTACAATCATCTCAGCTCAGAAGGCACTCTCCTCAAATCGACACCCGAACCACCGTCAATTCATCAGTGGATCGAAGTTAAGGTAAGGAGAGTCCCATCTTTCAGCACCTCAACCAACCCGATCAGGCGCGTTTCAAGCCTGTAACCCGGGCGAACGTGGTGCGGATGCCCTACTGGAATCGACTCTCCCCAGAACTACAGGAAGCTGTCATCGTCGTGTCGGCGGTACTGCCTTTCCGATCCAACGAATACGTTGCTCGCGAGATGATCGACTGGGACCGCGTGCCCAATGATCCGATGTTTCAGCTCACCTTCCCGCAGAAAGGCATGCTCGGCGACGACAACTACGAGACGATCGCACGCCTCGTCCGAGCCGGCGCGTCCCACGACGACGTCGCGCGCGCCGCGGAAAAAATCCGGCTCCAGCTCAACCCGCATCCTGCGGGCCAGATGACCAACAATGTGCCGACGCATCACGGCGAACCCGTGGCTGGTGTGCAGCACAAGTACCGCGAAACCTGTCTGTTCTTCCCCAGAAGCGGCCAGACCTGCCACGCC
>Ga0114921_10001251_pt1 | contig 11597 bp, 11 predicted proteins | sample BentaG_FD_87016 | JGI IMG/M metagenome (GOLD analysis project Ga0114921, IMG submission 87016) | Deep subsurface microbial communities from South Atlantic Ocean to uncover new lineages of life (NeLLi) - Benguela_00093 metaG | ecosystem: Environmental > Aquatic > Marine > Oceanic > Sediment ...
ATCTTAGGTTAATATGGAGGAAAATTGCTTAGGAGGTGTTATATAAACGCTGTATGTTTTTTAAAATAAACTCGGTTAATTAAGACGATGTTCTTATACTATAATAGATTATAAAAATAAAAGAAAAGGATGAATAAAATGGGGTGTGAGTAATGGGTATGTTTGATAGAATAAGAAAATGGTTCAGCGCTCGAGTAGTTAAGGAAGCCCCTGAGGCAGCTGAAGGGGCTTTAGTTGGAGCAAATGTTAAAGCGGGATTCGCTTATCGAAGAACCACAGAAGGATTTTCAAGTTTCGATTTGGCCAAAGATGCTGCAGCTGAAGCATTGAAAAAAGTCGGTCAAGAAAATTTTAGTGTAGCACTTGTGTATTCTGCATATGAGCATGCTCCAAAAGATGTTGCAGCTGGAATTTCTGCCGCAATACCAGGTCCTTGGCTTGGATGCACGACATCAGGAGAAATCACTTCGGCAGGATTATTTGAGGATGCCATTGTGGTTTCGGTAATAAGTAGCCCGCGTATAAAATTCGGGGTTGGAGTCGGCACAAATGTGTGCCAAGATGATGAGGGTGCAGGAAAAACCGCAATTGGTATGGCGTTGGAATCTTTAACGGCTAAAGGAGGAGCAATGCAAGAAGGAACTAACTATATAATTATGCACGGGTCGACAGGAGGAGAAGAAGGAATCATCCGAGGCCTTCAACAAGAGGTCGGGAATATTCCAGTAGTAGGAGGAACTGCAGGTAACGCTTTAACGGAAAACCCGCCATATGTCTTCGCAAATGGCAAAGCATATACGGACGCTGTTGTCTTAGGACTAATGTCCTCAGATGTGATTACAGTTGTCGATTCAGGACACGGCTGGAAGTCTACAGGCAAAGTGGGCTTAGTAACCAAGGCAAATCCACCAGAAGCTCGGAAAGAAACGTTATGGCACAAAATTTCTACAATAGATAATAGACCTGCCGCTGAATGGTATGCTGAACAGATAAGTGAATTAAAAGGTAGTGAAGTCTCTGTAGACACGCTTAAGCAGTATTATCCATTTGTTACCTTTGGAGGATCCTCTGGAATTGGAGGAACAGGCTATCCTACAGGTATAAAAGATCCTCAAGGACAGATATGGACACGAGACGTCCATAGTGTTGAAGATGACTTAGGTTTAACGTTTTGGGCCTATATACCTGAAGGCACAGGAATCGAAGTCTTAGAAGGTACACCTGATACATTGACTGACAGATCAAAAATCGCTGCAAGCGATCTCTTCAAGAAATATGCGAAATTTAAGCCAGTCATGATGTTCGACTTCAATTGCGTGGGCCGAAAAATATATTTGACTAAGGTCAACAAACTTGACGGCGAGTACGAAGAGATAAAGAAATTCACAAAAGGAATACCGATAGCAGGCTTTTATACGCATGGAGAACAGGCGTGTTATGGAGGCTTAAACCAACATTGTAACCTGACAATAACAAGACTGTTGATTACTGACACTTTGGCTACATAAAAACAACTCAAAATAGCTCCAATACTTTTTTGGGTTATATCACTTCTTCTATTTTTTTTTGGCTATTCTCTCCACACTAAGAAGTGAAGTTTTCTACGAAGCACGAGTTCTTCAACTATTTCTATAATTAATCTGTCACCGAAGTTGGATCCCTGCTATAGTAACTTGAAGAAACTGGCGAACTCCCAATCAATCTGGTGAAATTTATTTCAACTTAAGAAGTGTCCTAAGTGTTTCAGCTAATTTAGATGCAAATGTTTTGAATTTCTGATCAAGCACTTCAGTGGATACTTCCAAATCTTTTATTGAATTCGTTATTTGAGAGAATGCTTCTGTATTTGCTGAATTAATATCATTTAATTGCATTCTTATTCCACTGAGGGCTCTCTCTAGCACTTCGATAGATGTAGACTGTTCAGTAAACAACTCTTTAAAAGATCTCAAATCATTTTGAATGTTTTCAAGAACCCCTGTTGTCATTTTTTCAACTTCTTGCTTAATTAGCGTCATCACCTGTTGTAGGACTGTATCACGTAATGTTTGAATCGCAGTAGCAGTTTCCACTTTGAAATATTCTACCAATGCCTCTAGGACGTTATGAATTCCAACTGCTGTGGGAACCTTCCCTTTTGGCGTATTAATAGTCTCAAGCGTTAATTTCAATTTATCAGATGAAGCCATACTCTTACCTCAGTGACTTTACTATGTTTCAAATTAGTAAGATTAATGATTGCGATAATTCATTAATTATTAAGAATTCACTGCATTATAAGTTGTATGCCAAAATATCAATTCTTGTTGTAAATCTAAAGAAAGAGAGATAGAAAATGCAAGACGTACCTCACTATATTGAACTGAAAACTACTGAAAAGCCTGAGGATGTTGAAAAAGATATTGAAGACGACAGTGTTTACATTGAAACGAAATTAGAAACACTTTCAAATCATGTCGACTACTCAAAGAATGCTTTTGACGGTAATTATTTAGTATTACAAACAAAATTTGTCGGATCTTGGGATTGGACTGAAGAAGAGTCATGTATGGTCTGTAAATTACCTCTTGAGCGTTCACACGCGGGCATAGTTAAATGTCCCTATTGTGGAACCAGAGCACATAAAAAACATCTGTTTGATTGGTTGAAAATAAGAAAAGCCTGCCCATTTTGTCGTCGTGAATTATCAGAAAGGTCAGTTCTGCATATAGAGCCATAATGAACGAAAGAAAAAATAAGGATGGGGCTCATATTTTCTATGAAATTGAATTTTGGTTGGATGGAGGTATAAAAAAATATGATTGTCCGAGTTGTAAGCGCTATCGGTGGTGGGGTGGTAGACGTAGATGTGCCCGAAACATCAACTGTAAATGATGTAAAAAACCTGGTAGCTAACGAGAAAAAAATTCCTGCAACGACGGTTTTACTCGTTTTTCGGGGCAAACAATTGCAAGACAGTGAAATTCTTTCTGAAGCAGGGATCGGGCCTTACGACAAAGTCTACCTCATTACACGAACAGAAGGAGGACACGATTAAGAAAAATTTAACAATTATATAAGCTTCAGAAGGAACTCTATTGAATTTTTTAAGTTTGAGCTTAAATTTTAATTATAATATTTATTTTTCAATTAATTTTGGTAATCAAAGAGATATTTAACATGTCAAATTAAAAACTAGAAACAGATCAAGGGGTATAAAACAACTACGACCCATAATGATTAAAAAACGCCAAATGACAGCGTGGTTTTAAGGATGATCGTAAAGATCTCTGATAGTACACTTTGTAAAGCGATAAGGCGCACTTCCGAAGTTTCAACTGAATCTGGTGGGATACTCGTCGGAAAACTGAAAGACGGAGACCTCATTATTGATGGATTGGAAACTGGTCAACAGAGCGCCACACACGTTCATGTAATTCTACATGATGAGTTCTTGGTCGAGGTAGCAATGAAATACGCCGAAAGAGAAGAAAAAATTGTAGGTTGGTATCACTCGCATCCTAAAATGGGGTGTTTTATGTCTAGTACAGATATAGACACACAAAGGAGATACCAAGCATTATTTTCAGATGCGGTAGCATTAGTTATAGATCCGCAACGCCCAATTTTTCGATTTTACCGGATAGAGGACACAAATTACATAACTGTTGAATATGACGTTTTCGAGAACCTTTAGCAATTTTTTCTGTCACAAAAAAAACAATAGCTTCTTGTTCCAATCGCCAAATGGTTTTCTAATACGTGGAATGGACAGGTAATCTATTATTGGTTGTTGTTTTCTTTTGATTCCCAATCTTTATATGCTTCTGTCTCGGCGACAAATGAATCAAAAAACTTCTTCACGCTGGTTAAAGTAGATTCAACGGAACGAAGTTTGTGGATATCCTCTTTCATTTTCGATATTTCTTCATAAAGGCCTTTTAAGAGCTGCAAAAGTTCTTCTCTTGATTTAGTTAACGCTTCTTTTTCTCCTAAGGAACTTTCTACAAAATTTCTTATTTCTTCGACAGTGGGTTGCATATCCATCATAGTAATACCAGTTTGAAGGAGATCTGCTGCTCTTTCAATTTCAATTCTTGCCTTTTCTTCTCGTTGCATTAGATCATCTCGATCAATTTCAAGCAGGAATTTAATGTCGTTTTGAAGTTTTTCAAGAATCCCAGGGAGGCTCGCAGTAAATTCTCCGAACTCATCAAGCCGTGCAAGCCGTGTATCCATTGCATTCAAAGTTTCATCTAATTTCGATAGATTTTCATCAACTGCTGCTGCGATTTTCTCTACTTCTTCGAAACCTGTGGCCTTTTTTATGCCTTCACGAATTTCTTTGATGATTTCATTTCCTGGAAACTTCATTAGTTCAAGTTGTACTGCTTCGACAGTCTCTTGTCGCGCAAGTCCCTCTAGTTTTTGAGAAAATGACCCGATGTCTGGTTTTTGAACTCCTTGTGAGTTAGTGAGGTTTTGCAAGGTCTCCTTAATTTCATCCAGAGTTTCTGTATACGATGTTTGTGTTGTCTCCGGTTTTAATGTCCCAATATTTTCAATTTTCTCAAGGATTTCTATAAGTGTATTTTCTTGAGCAACTTCACTCGCCATTGAGTCAATCAACTCTTTCATAGGCTCGATATCGAGCTTCGCCTTTGTCTCCTGCTGTGGGGCATTACCTAAAAGTTGTACCAGGTTGAATTTTATTTCTTCCAAAGAATCATTGATCTCATTAAGCTGTTCTTTAATATCTGCATCTTTGCCTTTTTTTGACAAGATAGACACCTCATTTGCTCGTGAAGACAGTTGAACGTGATCTATTTTGTGTACAAAATAGCTAGCTTAGTGACTAAATAAGTATTGCTGCTATTGTAAATAAATATTATTTATAGTTCAGATTTTATTAGGAGATCTGCCATGCTTCAAAGCACTACTCTAGGATTAAAAAACTGTGAAATCAATTAACACCAATTTAATCTATGATAAAGTGGTAATACCAAGTTGCAATGATAACCTTAATCTATGATAAAGTGAATAAATAATATGAAACTTATTGATCTTCGCAAAACTTCTGAAATTTTGTTAGGAGGTTCATTTAATGATCAACGCTGATTTTATACTAGCTCGCGAAGCGCAATTAATGTATCAACGCGCGAAGGAGTTTAACCCTGTTAATGGTAACTTACGACATTGGAAAGGATATCTTCCTGGACGTGGGGCATATGCAGGGATGAAATTTGAAATTGATGTTTATGTCCCATATGAGTTTCCGAGGAAACCTCCAGAGGTCTGGATAAGAAACGTTAAGCATCCTAATGTAGATGCGCAAGGAAAATTAAGCATGAAGATATTGGAAAGTGGTTGGCGAGGCGATTTCCACATTTATCACGTAGTAAACTCATTCAAAGGTCTATTTGCTAGAGCATCCCTTGCTCCAGCAGGAGCAGTTTCACCTCCACCAGCTACAAAACTAGGAGAAGAAACAGTAAAGTTCAAACGACAATCTGATATCTTGGAGGGCGAAGTAGGACGCCTTCAAGGCCTTATTATGAACAAAGATGAGGAACTAGTACGATTAAAAGCAAGAATGACAGTCCATAACGTTCCTGAAACCGGCGAAGTTCGTAAAGAAGAAGTGGTTCAACCGACCGCTAAAGCCGAAACTCTCCAGATGGACTTAGAAAGCGAAAAGATTGCACTTGTAGACCTCATTGAAAATCTTGAAGAGAAATTCCGAGAAGGAGAGATTGCGGCAGTTGAATATACGAAATTATACAAGAAATATTCCAAAGAACTATATTTAATTGACAAAAAAATGGAAGAGGAAAAAGGATAATAGGAATGAAGTCCTAAGAATGAATATAAACTATTTATCTTGGAGGATTCATTAAATGGCACGTGTTAGAAGTCGTGTAGAACTTGAAGCAGATCTATATGCGATTACGGCAACTCTCGATACACTCACTAAGAGTTTTAACGAAGGTGAACTTGACCCTTACATTTACAAAAAACAACTTAGATCTCTGATAAGAGATGCATTTAAAACAAGAATGCAGCTCGACAAACTTAATTTTCAACTTGAACCATTCCTAAACAGAGAGAAGATTATTGAGAAATTTCCTTATGGTGCAGAACGTTTGCGTCTCGCTGCAGGCTCTACGGAAGAATCCATGCCTCCCTCTGGTGAAGTTTCTGTTGAAACGATTGGCCCTTCTTTTATCTCTGTTTCTGGTATAGCGGCTAAGGCAGCAGACATTGTGGCCGATTTGATTGAATTAATCGATGTTGTAAAGCTAAGGAGCGTTGCACGGACTGATATTCTTGTCCCTAACCTTGATGACATGTTACTACTACTTGAAAAGTTTCCAGGATTCGGAAAAGATTATTGGTCGTACAAAGAGATCGAGCGCTGGCGAGATACACTAAAGAAGGAGGCTCCAGACAAAGTTATCGGGGACGAGACTGCTAAACAGTTAGAATTTGAGGCGGTTCGTTGGCTAAAAGACTTTCGGAGACGCTTAAGAGAATAACTCTAGATTGAGGTGTTCGAGTATGGGCTTGCATGATATCGAAAAAGAGTTGAAAATAAGGCGAGAATTTAAGAAAAAAGGTACAGAATTAATGATAGAAGATCTAGGCAAGATGCTTACATCCTTACGACAACTTCGGGGCGAATTAAAAAAGTTCGAGAAAAAATATGCAAAGGAAATCAAAACATTACCAGCTTATCGTGAACAAGTAGTACGTATGCGTGCTGAGTTAGGATTACCCTTAGAAATAGGTGTTTATGAAGAAAAAGGCAAACCCAGATTTTTTGGCAAGAATAAATATTACGACAAACTTGGGCTTGAAACTCTTGATATTTTGCAAAAACATAAAGAGACATCGGGAGGCCTTATGAGCGTTGCAGAAATAGTTTTGTTAGTAAATAAAGAAAATCCTGGAGTTACTGTGAATCCTGATGATATCAATCATGCAATTAAACGCCTGGAAAAGGTAGACCTTGTAAAGGTTATTAACTTGAAATCATCAAAAGTAAAACTTGTTGAATTCGTTCCTGTGACTCTGACTAATGACCAGAACGAAGTACTTGAACTGGCTAGCACTAAGGGTTGGACAACTCTCGAAGAGATCATGATGGAAAAAGGATGGCCTAAGGAGCGATCCGAAAGAGTTCTTAAGGCCTTTAAGGACGGAGGGATAGCTCGTCTCGATTCAAGCTACGCAAGGGGTACACGATATTATTTTCCTGGCTTAGGCGGCAGTTCATCGTAATTAGTTTTACCCTCTTTTATGCCGAAAGGCTCCTATGCCCTTTATAGATGTTTTAAATAAGATGGAGTAGGATATTCCCTCAATGAGTCCCCTTCATAATGCCCTAATCTGACAAACCTAAATACCCAGACTATTGTATTAAAAAATGACAGTTATCTGAAAACTGATGAAGGCTTCATGTTTGCTGTATCAACGAGGCTGTTGCCAGTATATGCGGTGAAAAGAGTGCGCGATATGTTGACTGAGAAGAAATTTCATTTGATGACGGTAGAAGATACATATAATACTTTAGGATCAAAGGATGAGGGTATCAGTAATAATGAGGCACAGATACGTCTTGATAAATATGGACTTAATGAGATCCAAGAAGCCGAAAAAACAAGTCTCCTCAAACTCTTTTTAGCTCAATTCAAATCGTTTCTTGTTTTGATCCTGGTCGCAGCTGTAGTTATTTCGTTTGTTTCTTCAATTTTCTTTGGAGGAGAAATTTTTGAATCTATAGCGATTTTTGCTATTGTTTTTGTAAATGCGATTTTAGGGTTTGTGCAAGAATACCGTGCTGAGAAAGCAATTGAAGCATTGAAACAGATTGCAGCACCAGAAGCATTGGTTTTCCGAAATGGCATTGAGATGAGAATCCCTTCAAGAGAATTAGTACCTGGTGATATTGTTCTTCTTGAAATGGGTAACAAAGTTCCTGCTGATGTACGCTTAATAGAAGCTATTAATCTCAAAATAGAAGAAGCATCACTTACTGGAGAATCCGTTCCTGTTCTGAAAATTGTTAAACCTCTTGAAACGGAAGTTTTGCTAGCAGATCGTAAAAATATGGCATATTCTGGCACTACTGTTGCATACGGACGAGGAAAAGGCATTGTCATTGCTACAGGAATGACTACAGAACTAGGTAAAATTGCAGAATTGATTCAAACAGCAGAAGACGAATTGACACCGCTACAAAAACGGTTGGATGTTGTAGGCAAATGGCTTGGTGTTGGCTGCATTATAGCAGCCGCGATCGTTGCATTAACTGGATTAATTCGTGCACCTGCTATTACACAGCCTTTTCTAGTAGAACTATTCCTTTGGAGTGTCAGTATTGCCGTAGCAGGAGTCCCGGAAGCCCTCCCTGCTGTTGTCGTTATAGCACTGACCGTTGGCGTACAGAAAATGGCGAAAAGGAACTCAATTGTAAGGAGATTACCAGTAGTGGAAACATTGGGTAGTTGCAGTGTGATCTGTACGGATAAGACGGGGACACTAACCAAAAACGAAATGACCGTTTCCAAATTATATACCAATTCAAAAACTATAGATATTACCGGTTCTGGCTTTTCTCCAAAAGGCGAATTTTTTCTACAAGGGACAACTATTGACCCGCTTAAAGATATCAACATAAAGTTACTACTTCAAGTTGGAGCTTTATGTAATGATGCCCATTTACAGATTAATGCTTCAACAAATGATAAAAATCCTTTAACTGATAATTTAGAGTTGTTTGGAGACCCAACTGAAGGTTCTTTAATTGTAGCGGCAGCAAAAGCTGGCATTATCCACGAAAATCTAAAAGAAGAGAACCCGAGAATATGGGAAATCCCTTTCACATCGGAAACCAAATTCATGACAACAGTTCATACAACGAACAAAAGTACATTATTTGTTAGTGTAAAAGGCGCACCTGAAACGATATTGAATCTTTGCGAGAACATTCTTGAGGATGGCAAAATTGTTCCCTTAACCGTTAAGAAAAAGGAGGAAATTAGTAAGGTTAATTTAGATATGGGTGCTCATGCACTTCGCGTTTTAGGAATGGCCTATCGTGAAATTCAAGATGATCAAGCGGAACTTACTGAGGATACTGTTTTACGGGACTTAGTGTTCGTTGGACTACAGGGGATGATTGATCCTCCACGAGAAGAAGTTATTCGTGCGGTGGAGAAAACGAAGTCTGCATGCATTCGAACTATCATGATTACTGGAGACCAAAAACTCACCGCGACAACAATTGCAAAAGAAATCGGTATTCTTGAGGAAGGAGATTTAGTTCTTACAGGAAAAGAACTTGAACAGATGGATGAAAAAGAGTTTAATGAAATAGTTGAAAAAGTAAGTGTGTATGCGCGTGTGTCACCAGAAAACAAGAACAAAATAGTCAACGCATGGAGGGAGAAGGGTCATATCACTGCTATGACGGGTGACGGAATTAACGATGCTCCTGCGTTGAAAAGAGCAGATATTGGCATAGCAATGGGTATTACGGGCACAGATGTAGCTAAAGAAGCTAGCGATATGATTCTCACGGATGACAATTTTGCTACAATTGTTGCCGCAGTAGAAGAAGGAAGGGGAGTTTTCGATAACATAAAAAAATATCTTTCCTACCTACTACGCGGCAATGTAGGTGAAATCTTTCTCCTTTTCATAGCTGCAAGCTTCTTGGCACTTCCAATTCCCTTGTTAGCGATCCAAATATTGTGGATAAACCTTGTAACAGATGGATTCCCTGCTGTCGCTCTTGGAGTCGATCCAAAGGAACCTGATATATTAGACCGTCCACCACGAGATCCCAATGAAAGTATGTTTGATACGAGGATACGCTATTTCATTGTTGGCATGGCAGCTCTAATGGTTGCTACTACCTTGCCTCTATATTGGTGGATGATCAATACAGGTGCTTCAGTAGAGTACGCACAAACTATGATATTTAGTCTCGTCGTGGCTTTCGAATTATGGAGCGCGTTTGCTGCTCGTTCTGAGAAATATTCTCTATTTAAAGTTGGACCTTTTGCCAATAAATGGCTTGTTATTGCAGTAATGTCTTCACTTGCCCTTCAACTAGCAGTTGTATATGTGCCCTTTCTTCAACCAGTTTTCGGAACAGTGCCTTTATCTCTGATGGATTGGGGAATCATTTGTCTCCTCAGTTCATCCGCACTTGTTAGCGTAGAGATTGCAAAATTCCTCAGACCTTATGAACAATTTATCTGTGAAGTCCCACCATAAAAAAGCAAGCTAAAAGAACATAGAAGCATTCGACAATTTAATTATACGTTTTTTTGAACAATTTTTTTCTAAAAACAAAGATTAGAGTTACAGAAAGAACTATTACGCCACTTACTATCAGAAATGATAGAATTATATTGGAAGACGTAGGATCCAGTTCAAGCGTCTCTAAATAGTATTCAACGGTGCACCCGACTTTACCTAGACTTTTTTGATCTATATTTTCTATAGTATCGTTTGTTGTATGGTGCCATCTGAAGAAATCGTATCCATCCTTACTTCTTTGTTGGATTATATCCACGGCTGGAATTCCAGCATCGATGAAGGGTCGATGGTCATCAATTATCGACGAACCTGTCTGGTCTAAAAAATTCTCGTCGTAACCGAGTTCATTTGCTAATTCCCAAATCTTATTTGTTTGCTGGGTATCAGAAGATCTTTCTTTGTGCAAATTTAAATTGTAATCTCCCACAATATCCAAAATCAGCGCTAATTTCATTCGATTTATATCTGAATTAGAGAGATTTTTGACGAAATAAGTACTTCCAATAATCCAACCATTCTGTCCACCTTTCCAACCAGAAATACCTCCTTGGTCTTCTGCGTCGAATAGAACTATCCAAACTTCATATCCTTCTGGGATGGATAGGATTCTTGCTAGTTCTAATAAAACTACAACTCCGCTACCTCCATCATTAATTCCTGGCACCGGATCTTTGCGTTTATTCACGTCTAGATCTTTATCAGCCCAAATTCTGGCATCGTAATGTGCACCTAGGATAATAATTCCATTTGAATTGCCCTCTTGGCTGGTCTTTCGTGCGATTAAGTTATTGAGTGTTACTTGTGGGCTAGCATGTTCCCAACTTTGACTCTCTACAGTCCATAACGAATTTTCCAGGGAATTTTTTGCGTATTTTAGAAAATCTTGGCTATTCTCACTTCCCGGGATAAGAGGAGATAACTGGTCATATTTTTCTAGATGTTCAAATGCTAGATCCTTATCAAATTCAAGATCAGATTGATTTAAGGCATTTACCGGTTGAATTTGGAAAGGAAAAAGGATCATACAGACAATCAGAAACCCAACAATTGAAATCTGGAATTTGAAATTAGAATGCAGAAAATCACCAAACTGATCGTATGAGTAAATATTCTACAGTTTTTCATAAATGATGAATTAAAGATAAAAAACCATTAATGCAATTTGCAGGAAACTCTTGACCTAGCAGTTTATTTCTTTCAGAAACTGATTTCAATGGCCTTTTCATCGACCTTTATTGCGTATCCCTTCTTAATCATGATTTTCATAATTTCACCGAGTTCCTTAGGTG
>Ga0114921_10001252_pt1 | contig 11594 bp, 12 predicted proteins | sample BentaG_FD_87016 | JGI IMG/M metagenome (GOLD analysis project Ga0114921, IMG submission 87016) | Deep subsurface microbial communities from South Atlantic Ocean to uncover new lineages of life (NeLLi) - Benguela_00093 metaG | ecosystem: Environmental > Aquatic > Marine > Oceanic > Sediment ...
CTTGAAATTGGCGATGGCCGTTGCGAGGGAGTTCTGCGATCGGCTGACCGCTGTCCGCCGGTTGAGCCCATCAGCGGTTCCGGATATTGCAACACAGCCAGCCTGCGCTGTCGCGCCTTAAGACATGCATAGTCCTGCCCCAATAAATGCCAGCGCCAACCCGCGCAAATATGACCTCATTGAAACGCCTCCTTTAGCTCAGCCAGAACGGCGACACTATCGCGAGGACGCGCCCCCTTTCCAGCCTATTGCGGGCGTGACCAATGGGTTCTGCCCATCCTGTTACCTTTGTGCAACAGTCTGACGGCGCTTTGACACAAGAATGAAAGCGCACGATCGGTTTGACCGGCGCAACTGAGAAAGTTGGGGGGTATGGCGTCTAAATTAGTCCTGGTCACAGGCGCTTCGAGCGGAATCGGTGAAGCCACGGCCAAGCGTTATGGCGCAGCCGGCGCCCATGTGCTGCTGCTCGCCCGCAACGCCGAGCGCCTCGACGGCGTGGCCCAGGTAATCCGCGAGCGCGGCGGCACCGCCACGACTTTCCCTATCGATCTGTCTGACGCCCAAGCGATCAAGGACCTGGCCACTCGGATCGAGAGCACGATTGGCACGCCGGACATCCTCATCAACAACGCTGGCGCCGGCCGGTGGCTCCCGTTCCTGGACACCACCCCCGAGGATGCCCGCGTCATGCTCGATGTCCCCTATCTGGCGGCCTTCAACCTGACCCACGCCTTCGCCCCGGCCATGATCGTGCGCAAAAGCGGCGGCATTGTCTTCATTACGTCACCAGCCTCATATCTCGCCTGGCCAAATGCGAGCGCCTATATCGCCGTTCGCCGGGCCTTGGCCGGCTTCGCCGAGGGGCTGCGAGGCGAACTGAAGCCAGCCGGACTGTTTGTGACCCTCGTCGTGCTCGGCGCGGTCGACACGCCTTACTGGGAGCACAACCCAAATAGCCGCGAGAACGTGCCGGAGACTGACCCGCGTCTCATACCAACGCTTACGCCAGAACAAGCAGCGGAGGCGATCTTTGAGGGCGTTGAGAAGAAGAAGCCCACCGTGGTAAAGCCCAGCCTCTTTCGCGCACTATTCGTGATGAATGCGCTGTTCCCGAAGCTGGTGACTAAGCAGTTCCGCCGCTCGGCTAAGAAAAAGCGCGCGTCCAAAAGCTGACGCATACGATCAGCGGTGTTCTTCGACGCTTGAGTCGATCAGCTCCTTGTTGAAGCAAGAGAGCGCTCGCGCCTGGCTGGCCCAGCCGATGATCTTGCTCCGATCGTTCGCGTTGACCACCGGCAGCCGTTCTTCGCCCTTGATATCGAAGGAGCGGAGCGCGGTTTCCAATGTCTCGTCCGACTGCAAGGCCCGCTCGCGCTCGCCTTCGGGCAGAACGTCATCATTGCCCTTCTCCAAGGGCCGCATGAAGTCGCTCACGCGGATGTCCTTCATCAACATGCGATGCGTCCCCTCGTGCAACACGATGCCGCGCGATTCGAGTTGGGCTTGGAAGAAGGAACGCCCGAGGACTGCTTGGCTAATGCCGTTTGCAATCGCCACTGTGAGCAGCAACGCCATGCTGAGCGCGAAGCCGCCGGTGAGCTCGAACACCATGACCGTAGTGGAGATTGGCGCGCCGAGCACGGCCGCGGCCACCGCGCCCATGCCGAGAATGGCGTAAAGCCCTTCGCTGGAACCCATCTCAGGAACGACGCTTGTGGCCATGAGGCCGAACGCACCGCCGGTCATGGCGCCGAGATAAAGCGCCGGCGAAAACACGCCGCCGCCAAAGCGGGAGCCAAGCGCGATGGCCGTCGCCGCAGTCTTGGCGACGATCAGCATGAGCATCATGAAGACGGTCAACTGACCTTTGAGCGCGGCGTCGGTGGTGTCGTAGCCGACGCCCAGCACCTCCGGCAGCCAGATGGCCATGATACCAATCAGAAGGCCACCCACCGCCGGTCGCATCACCAGTGGCATCTTGATATTGCGGGCGAACCAGTCGGTGGCGAGCACGGTGAGCTGGAAAATGACCGCGACTGCGGCGGCGGCTATACCGAGCAACACGAAGGCGGGAACTTCGAGATAAGAGACAATGCTATAGCTTGGCACGATGAAGGCCGCTACATTGCCGAACCACGCCTGGGATAGGATTGTCGCCGTCACCGAAGCCAGCACCAGCGGCACGAAGCTTCGAAGCGCGAAATGGCCGAGGATCACTTCTTGCGCGAACAGCACACCGGCAATTGGCGCATTGAACGACGCAGCGACGGCACCGGCGGCGCCCGAAGCCAACAATGTGCGGCGCGCGGCATTTGGCAGATTGAACCGCGTACAGGCTGCGGCGGCAACGCTCGCCCCAAGATGAACGATCGGCCCTTCGCGGCCGGCGCTGGCGCCCGACCCGAGTGACAGCGCCGCTGCGGCGGCACTGATAAACCCTTGCTTCAGGCTCAAGCCGCGCCCGGCATTAAGCCGTGCCTCCATGACGTCCGGCACCGCACCAGTGCGCTTGGCGACCAGCAAATAGCGCAGCATCAGCCCGACTAAGAGCCCGCCGATCGCCGGTGCGAGCATGATGACCCACCAGGGCTGCGCCCGGGCTGCAGCGGCCACGTTCTCCGACGTGTTTTGTAACCAGGGGAGCTGGAAAACGCCAATCGCCAGACGGAAGAGAATAGCCACAAGACCCGCCGCAAGCCCGATCAGCGGCGCTAAGAGCCAGACCACGGTTTGCCGGGTCTCTTGAAAATGTTTGAGATTGGGGATTGTCCAGCGTCTAGCCGTGGCCAGAAGCCTTACACGTCTCAGCGCCATGAGTAGGGTTTAAAGACGCAAGACAGTCGGCTCAAGCGTTTGCAGTAACTATCCGCAACTGATGCTGTCAAAGAACACCCCAAATCGGGGGTAGTGGGCACTTGAAGGAGGCTTTGCTCATGATGACGCTGGCATTCGCGCTACTGGCCGTAACCGTATTCTTCTTGTGGTGGGGCAAGGCACAATGGGGATGGGCGGTCGTGATGGTCGCCCTCATCATCGGCATTGTGATCTTCGTCGGCGATGTCGACTTCACGCAAAATCTGGGGATCCAGCTATGACCGGTCGCGGACTGTCGCCGGAGCTAGCCCGGAGCCTCAATTTTCTGGGCATGTTCAGCCTGATCGTCATGATCGTGGCTGCGAATATCTACCAGTTCCACTACCACGAGCTGCCGTGCACGCTGTGCCTGCTCCAACGCCTCGCCATGATCGGTGTTGCCACCGGTGCCGCCATGAACCTGGTGCTCGGCCCCAACCCCAGGCATTACGGCGTTTGCCTGGTCTCGGCGCTGCTCGGCATGTGCGTTTCGTTCCGCCAGACCTTGCTGCACATCAACCCGTTCTTCGACAAGGCGACAGGGATGCCGACCCTGGAAGCGACGGCGAATCCGGCCTTCGGGCAGCCCGTTTTGGACGTTGATCTCTATGTCTGGGGGATCCTTGTCTTTGCCGCGATCATTCTGTTGACCGGCATCGTGCTCCTGTTCCGTGGTCAATTCGAGCAGGCAAAGCCTGAGCCGCAATGGCTAAGCCGCCTTGCCACGATCGGCGTCGTGACTCTCTTTGCCGTCGCCGCACTGCAGAGCATCTCCGTGTTCCTAGAATGTGGCCTTGGCGACTGTCCGAATAACGGCGACTGGAACTGGTGGATATTGCGCTGAGCCGCTGGGCTCCGTCATACGTGAGCCTAAATATTAGTCTTTTAATATGCATGATTCACGGCGTGAGCAGCGAGCGGCGCAACAGAGGCTAATTCAAGGAGAGAAACGATGATCCGCACTTCAGTTCTTGCAGCGATGGTCTTGACTTTGACGGCAATGTCTTCACAGGCAGGCCCGGTGAAAGGCACCGCCAAAGGCGTCAAACAGGTTGGCCAAGGTGCGGTCCAAGGCGTCGGCCAGGCTGGTAAGGGCATCGCTAAGGGCACGGGTACCGTGCTGAAGAAGACCGGCAAGGGTGTCGCCTGCGTCGCCACGCTCGGCAACCGCTGTAAAAACTAGCAGATAGCCGGACCGTCAACGGTCTGTCGTATCTTTAGCGACGGGTTACGGCATGCGGTCCGGCATTTCCGGGAAATTAGGCACGCTCGTATCGAGCAGGCTCCAGGATGGCGCGCGGCTGGTGTAGACAATCATCTGCGGTTTGGCGATCTCCAGGTCATCGAGACTCGAGGCGCGCACAAATACCATCCCCGCCATAGCGGAATTTTTTGAATAGATCGCCGAGCCGCATTCAGGGCAGAAGCCGCGGCTCACGATATTGCCGCTGTCGGCGGGGTGATCGTAGAACTTGATCTCGCCTGACACCGAAAATCCATCCTCAGGAACGACGAGATGCGTGCCGTGGTCGGTGCCGCTCGTCTTGCGGCAGTCCACACAGTGGCATTGCCCGATGAACTGCGGGGCCACTGCACTCTGATAATGGACCGCGCCACACAAGCAGTCGCCGGAAAACGCTTCGGCCATAACTGTCCTCCCTCCCGTCCCACCATCACAAATTGCCCTCTCGGGAGGCCTCGAGCGTAACAAGTTTATTGCATCTTGCAAGTTACCAGTGACATCTTGAAGTCAGCATGAATATGAAGCCCAAATGATTCGCGAGCCACGATCCAGCTGCCCCATCGCCACGACCCTCGATATCGTGGGCGACAGGTGGAGCCTCGTCGTCCTGCGCGACATGTTCATCGGCAAGAAGCGCTTCTCTGAGTTTCTTTCTTCGCCCGAGGAAATCGCCACCAATGTGCTGAGCGACCGGCTGGCCTCCATGGAGCAGGCTGGGCTCGTCACCAAGGCGCCCTATCAACTCCGGCCCAAGCGGTTCGAATACAGCCTAACGACGAAGGGCGAGGCATTCCTGCCCGTGCTTCAAGCGATGTGTCGATGGGGTAATGGCTTCGTGCCCGGCACCTGGACGCCGCCAGCGAGCTTCATGCGGCGTAAGATTAAGACGCAAGCTTAACTTTCTCGTCCGCCTCGGCCGGGTCCTCGCCCATGGTGCGCTGCTCGGGCGTCTCACCCGCCGACGGACCGAACTTCTTGAGCAACCGCCCCAGATAACGGCGGAAGCGCAAATGCTGAATCTCGAATTTGTGCCAGGGCGTGTCCTGGTACCTGATGCCGTGACCGATATCCGGATTGGCGTGGGCTTTGAGCTTACGGAACCAATCAGCACGAGGCTTGTCCTGCTCGCAGGCCACAATGAAGGCCGCGATCACCCGCGCCTGATAATCGGCAACCTGCCACACGCCACCTTCCGCCGGCTCGAACAGACCGCAAACGAAGAAATCGTCATGTTCGCGGTCGAAGGTGTAGACGAAAAGCTTCGAGCGCCCCTCTTCGTCGAGGACATAAGAGTCTTCCATGAACGGGAAGCTCACACTGAACCCGGTGGCCCAGATCAGAAGATCGACCTCCTCAGAGGTCTCGTCGGTGAAGTATACGCGCTTCCCTTCGAGCCGCTCGATGCCGGGCTTGGCGACGATACGTCCATGCACGACGTGATCGAGATAGGTGGTGCAGGCGGTGGGGTGTGCCTCGAATAGATTGTGGTCCGGCGCCTCCAGACCGTAATGGCGATGCGCGCCGACCAAGACCCGCATGCCAAGCTTATAGAGCGAGTACATGAAGCGGCGCGGCAGCGGCACATAGCTCAACCGGTCGATGACGGCGTCGGTCGGTTTGCCGAAGAGCATCTTCGGGAAGAAATAGTAGGAGCGGCGCATCGAATGCACAGCCCCCTCCCCGTGATTGGCAGCGTCCGACAGAATATCGACCGCCGAGTTACCGGCGCCGACCACCATCACGCGCTTGCCTTCAAGTTGCGTCTTCGACCTCACATCATGTGAGTGCAGCATCTCGCCGTCGAAACTGCCGTGATAGTCCGGCTGCTTAGCCTGCCAATGGTGTCCATTGGCGACTACGAGCCCATCGTAGGTCCTCGGCTCATCTTCGCCTTCGATGGTGATGCGCCAGCCATTAGGCCCACGCTCGGCCAAACTCACCCTGGTGTTGAAGGTGATGCGATCGTAGAGCCCGAACTCCGCGGCATAAGCGCGCAAATATTCCTCAGCCTGCACGCAGCTCACGTAATAGGGCATCTCATCGGGGAACTTGTAGTCCGGATAACGCGATAACTTTTTCGACGAATTGAGGTGGGTCGAGCCATAGACCGAATGGGGGCTATCGGGATTCCAGATGCCCCCGACATCGCCTTCGGCCTCGAAGCAATCGAACGGAATCCCGCGCTCAGCAAAGGTTTTTGCCACGGCAAGACCGCAAGCCCCGGCCCCGACAATACAGTAGCGCTTAACCATTCTTTCTCGACCTCCGGTCCCGTCCGGACCTCTGGCGCGACCCAGCGCCCTAAGCGAATAGCGGCAGACCTAAGCACTCCGCCTCGCACCCATCAACCCATACGACCCCCCTTCGGCATCATTGATCTGCGTCAAACCCTTTCCGCCTACAAAACCATCTGAATGAGCCCCCGCAGCGCTTATGCTTCGAGCCTGGATTCACTGGCGCATTCCGCTATGGTTTTACGCCGCGAGGAGTTGGAAAAACTCATGGACATCCAGCAGGACGTCACGATCAAAAGTTGGGACGGCACGTGGACCTATCATCCACGCGTGCTCGTGACGCCCGAGAGCCTTGAAGACATCGTCGAGATTATTGTCGACCAGGTGCGCTTCCCGACGCCTGTGCGCCCCGCTGGCTCCATGCATTCCACCGCCCGCATGAACGGCGACGAAGGGGGTACCATGGTCGACATGAAGGCCATGAACCGCATTCTGCATTTCACAGACGATACAGTGACGGTCGAGGCGGGCGTAACGCACATGGAGCTGGCTTACGCGCTCAAGGACCGTGGGCTCCAGCCATACGTCACCACCGAGATCGGCAACACGACCATGGCGGCCATGGCCTGCGCCGCCACCAAGGACAGCTCCTTCCCCGGCGGCTTCGGCCAAGTGAGTTCCTATGTCACAGCCGTGCGGTTGGTCACACCGCAAGGCGATATCCGCGAGATCAATGAGACCGAGCACCCCAAGGAGATGCAGCTCATCCGGTCGAGCTACGGACTGTTCGGCATCATCTTCGAGGTGACCATCAAGGTCCGGCCGACCACGGCCATGTCCGTGCGCCACTACTCTATGACCATTGATAACTTCAGAAAATTCTTCCCGATCTACAAGGCGCGCGGCTACGCGGTGATGTACTACATCCACCCTTACGCCCGGCGCGTGGTCGTGGAGTTGCGAAAAGACAATCCGGATGTCGCGCCCAAGTCACGACACCGCTGGTCCTATCGCAATCGCTTCTGGCGCAAATATACGCCCGCGATGGCCTTATGGATTCAGAAGACCTTCAAGAACCCCAAACTGCGGGCCAAGGTCGAGGACTTCCATTCCTACTTGCAGCGGCAAGCGCTCGTCTGGTTCGTGCGCTCGGAGCGCACCTGGCCGCACGCGCAGATCATCAGCTACCCGCGCAATCCCGGCGAGAACAAATACATTTTCTCCATGTGGGCATTCCGCGAGATGGGTTTCTTCGACATACTCGAAGAGTATTGCGATTTCTGCATCGCGTATGAGGCCCACACCGGCTATCGCTGCAATATGCCGAGCGTCGGCTACGCCATCGTCCGTGATTGCGAGGCGCTGCTCTCCTATAGCTGGGAAGGCCCGACGATGAGCATCGATCCGGCATCTACCGGCGGGCCTGAGTGGGAAGAGTTCCTGCACGCCTATAACGACTTCTGCAGCGACCGCCGGGGCGTCCCTCTGTTCAACCAGACGCCGTTCTTGACCCGCGACCAGGTGCGCCGCGCCTTCGGCACCAGGCTTCAGCAATTCGCCGCGCGCCGCAAAGAAGTCGATCCGAAAGACCGCCTGCTCGATTCCTATTTCCGCGAGTTTTTGTCTTAAACCGCGCTAGGCACGAAACCGGCAACCGCGCTTAAGCGCCCATCGCCTTGATGAACCGCCGTACCAGCGAGAAGGACAGCGCGCGCGGCATGTTCCGCACGGTTTTCATGAAGCCTTCCACCTGCATGGGAAAAGCGATCTCGTAAGGCTTTTTCGGCAGTTTTTCGAGGATCTTGCGGGCGCAACGCTCTTTGCTCATGACAAAGATCTTTTTCTTCGGATCGTAAGACGCGTTAAGCGGCGTATCGACAAAGCCCGGATTGATGAGCGTCACGTCGATGCCGCTACCGCGCAACTCCAATTTAAGACTTTCCGCGAGATTGATCACCGCCGCCTTGCTTGCACCATATCCGCCATTGCCAGGCCAGCCCGCGTAGCCGAACAGCGATCCCATGATGGCCAACTGGCCTTGGCGGCGCTCCAGCATCGACGGCAACGCCGCCGCAACCCCGTTGATCACGCCATCCACGTTGAGCGCCATGGTCTTGTGAAAGCCGTCGAGGTCAATATTGCGGATATCGAATGGCACATACATGCCGGCACCAAGCAGCACCATATCGATCGGCCCTAGCTCGGCCTCGACTTTGGCGCCGCAGGCTTTCAGCGCGTCGGGCTCCAGCACGTCGGCCGGAAACGCCGTGATGTGTTCGGAAGACGCGGCAAGCGCGTCGAGCTTCTCACTTGGCCGCGCCGTGGCGGCGACGGTCACGCCTTGAGCAGCAAGCCGGCGCGCAATTTCACCGCAGATCGCGCCCGAAGCGCCCGTGATCCAAACGACCCTCCAGGGATATTTCCGGTCAGCCATGGCGCGTTTCTAGTCCTCGAACGGATCCTGCACGAGGATCGTGTCCTCACGTTTAGGGCTCGTGGAGAGCAGTGCCACTGGCACACCGAGCAGTTCCTCGAGGCGGCGGACATATTTGATGCACTGCGCCGGAAGCTCTCCCCAAGATCGCGCGCCGCGTGTCGATTGCACCCAGCCGTCCATGGTCTCGTAGATTGGCTCGACCCGGGCCTGTTGGCCCTGCGCCGCTGGCAGATGGTCAATCTCTTTACCATCGAGCTTGTAGCCAACGCAGATTTTCAACTCTTTCAGAGTATCAAGCACATCGAGTTTGGTCAGCGCGATGCCGTTAATTCCGGCCACCGTGCAAGTCTGGCGCACCAGGCAAGCGTCGAACCAGCCGCAACGCCGCGCCCGGCCCGTCACCGTGCCGAATTCCTGACCGCGCTCGCCGAGTTCCTTGCCCACCTCGTCCATCAGCTCGGTAGGGAACGGCCCCTCACCAACGCGGGTCGTGTAAGCCTTGGTGATGCCGAGCACATAGTTGATGGCGCCGGGACCGACGCCGGAACCGGTCGCGGCCTGGGCCGCCACCGTGTTCGACGAGGTGACGAATGGGTAGGTGCCGTGATCGATATCAAGCAGCGCCCCTTGCGCGCCTTCAAACAGAATGCGCTTGCCTAGCCGGCGCTTTGCGTCGAGTAGCGACCAGACCGTGTCCACGTAGGGCAGTATCTTCGGCGCGATCTCGGTGAGTTGCTGGCACAGCTCCGTGGCCGAAATCTCAGGCTCGCCCAGGCCGCGGCGCAGCGGATTGTGATGGCTCAGAATGCGTTCGATCTTCGGCTTCAGCGAAGACAGGTCGGCGAGGTCCATCACGCGCACGGCGCGGCGGCCGACCTTGTCTTCGTAGGCTGGGCCGATGCCACGCTTGGTGGTGCCGATCTTACCCTTACCGGCAGCAGCCTCGCGCAGAGCATCAAGCTCGCGGTGAAGCGGCAGGATCAGAGTCGCGTTCTCGGCGACCCGCAAGTTTTTGCGGCTGATCGTGACTCCAAGCTCTTCAATACGCGCGATCTCGTCAGCGAGCGCCCATGGGTCGACCACGACGCCATTGCCGATCACGGCAAGCTTGTTCTGGCGCACGACACCGGAGGGAAGCAACGACAGCTTGTAGGTCGTACCGTCGACTACCAGCGTATGGCCAGCATTGTGGCCGCCTTGAAAGCGCACCACCACATCGGCGCGCTCGGAAAGCCAATCGACAATCTTGCCCTTGCCTTCGTCGCCCCATTGGGAGCCGACGACCACGACGTTGGCCACGATGAAATCCCCTAGATCCTGGATTAAGACGCAGAAACGGCCCCGCGAACGTGCAGGGCCGTATGCTGTTATAGCCCGCGAGCGGTCGCGATGCGAGCCTTCGAATGCCCCTAAGCGTCCTTGGCCACAGCCTGCTTCTCCTGGGCGAAAGCCCAATCGAGCCAAGGCATTAGAGCCTCGACATCCGCCTTTTCCACCGTCGCCCCGGTCCAAATGCGCAAGCCCGGCGGGGCATGGCGATAGGCGGCGATGTCCTTGGCCACATCTTCCTCGCTGAGTCGATCTGCGATCGCCTGAGGGAAGCCGTCACGCAGTTGAGGAGGCAGCGCCACGATCCCTGGATCGACCACCTTCAGGCACACTGAGGTATTGGAGCGGGTCGCCGGCTCCTGCGCTAAGAAATCCACCCAAGGCGTCTTGGCCACCCAATCAGCAATAACAGCCGCGTTGGCATCCGACCGGGCGATGGTATGTTTGAGCCCACCCACGCTTTCGACGAAGCGGAGTGCATCCATATAGTCCTCCAGGCACAGCATGGATGGGGTGTTGATGGTCCCACCCTCGAACAGCTCGGTCATCAGTCTGCTATTGTGGGTCAAGCGGAACAGCTTCGGCAGCGGCCAAGGCGGTGCGTAGCTTTCAAGCCGATCGATGGCCCGCGGCGACAGGATCAGCATGCCGTGCTGCGCCTCGCCACCCAGCACCTTCTGCCAAGAGAATGTCGCCGCATCGAGCTTCCGCCAATCAATGTCTTGCGCGAACACCGCGGAGGTCGCGTCGCAGATTGTGAGCCCCTCGCGATCGGATGCGATCCAATCGCCGTTCGGCACGCGCACGCCCGAAGTGGTGCCGTTCCACGCGAACACCACGTCGCGATCGAACTTCACTTCGGAGAGGTCCGGCAGGTTGCCATAGGCCGCCAGCAACGGGCGAACGTCGGCGAGCTTGAGCTGCTCGACAATGTCAGTGACCCAATCGCGGCTGAACGCTTCCCAAGCGAGCACGTCCACGCCTTTGGGGCCGAGTAGCGACCATAGCGCCATCTCCATGGCGCCGGTGTCCGAGGCCGGCACGAGCGCCACGCGATAATCGTCCGGCAGCTTCAGGAGCTCACGGGTCTTGAGCAGCGCCGCCTCGATCCGCGCTTTGGTTTCCGGCCGGCGGTGGTTGCGGCCAAGCAATGCGCCTTTAAGCCCGTCGAGCGACCAGCCGGGATGCTTGGTGCACGGGCCCGAAGAGAAGCGCGGATTGGCGGGGCGTTTCGCCGGCTTTGGCGGCAGGGTCAAGGCACTCTCCTAAAGTGGAATGAGCGGAAGTCGCCGATAAGTGTGGAACCAAAAGCGCCGCCCCACAAAGAAAAACCGCCCGTCAAAATGACGGACGGCAAAGGCTAGCAGTCTAGCGTGGTCGACGGGGGTTACCTAAAGGCAACCGGCATCGGCGCGACGGGTTGGTGTCCAATCTTCCAGCGCATGCCGAGCATTAAGTCGTGCGAATTGATGTCCTCGATCTCCAAGCTCCGATA
>Ga0114921_10001253_pt1 | contig 11590 bp, 5 predicted proteins | sample BentaG_FD_87016 | JGI IMG/M metagenome (GOLD analysis project Ga0114921, IMG submission 87016) | Deep subsurface microbial communities from South Atlantic Ocean to uncover new lineages of life (NeLLi) - Benguela_00093 metaG | ecosystem: Environmental > Aquatic > Marine > Oceanic > Sediment ...
AATATTATTAAACGAGATTTTATTCATTATTCCGTAAGGAATAATCCCTCCTTGTTGGTCTATTTTGTTATCGATATCGACATCTAACTTTTCTAGAAAGCGCTTGAAGCAGTTCTTCACATTTTTGGCAGCAGCAATACCGATACGAAAGATGTGATTACCTTCGGGTACAATCCATCCAAATAATTGTTTCCATTGAGGATCAAAGTACATAGCAGCTTCTGCTTCATTAAAATTCGCTTTAACTCTAATTTGGGAAGCATAAAGGACATTATTTTTCACATTCAATTGCTTTCCTACTGACGACAGCGGTCCGTCACACCCAATTAACACCTTTGTTTTAAAAATACGCTTGGATGTTTCAACTAAAACATATTTTTTGCCGTTATCGATGCGATATTCGAACGATTTATATCTTTCGCTAAGGAAATAAGTGATGTTTGAGATATCTTTAGCCTTATCGTAATATAAGCAATCAAGCGCAATTCTATCAATGATATAAGGTCGCTCGTCTCCTGAAAGACTGATATGCTTACCTGATGGGTTCACGATTTTTGCTGATGAAACTCGATTTAAAATAATATTGGTGGGCAATTCAATTAATTGACTTAATTTCTGAGAGATTATCCCGGCACATTGAAATGGTATACCAATTTTTTTGTGGTCTTCGAGAACTAAAATCCTCAGATTTGATTTAGATAATAAATAGGTCAAATAATTGCCTGCAATACTGGCACCAACAATACAAACATCATAAAAATCAGAATCAAGGCTCATTAATACAAATTAAATTGATTAAATATTTAGAAGTTTTGATTCACCAAAGAGGATTAATAAAGAAAATTATCTTATTATAATTATGAAGTATGGATACTATGTTAGAACTGTTTTCAGTTATCCCGAAATAAGAGATTTAACTTTAAAAGTAGAAAAGCTAGGATTTGAATCAGCTCACGTGAACGACCACTTGTTTCATGGTCCTTTAAATAAGGATCCTTATTTAGAAGCTATGATGCTTATGTCTGCTTTGGCAGTAGAAACGTCAAAAATAAAACTTGGACATCTAGTCTTATGCAACTCCTTTCGGAATCCCGCCTATTTAGCTAAAATGGTTTGTACGTTAGATAATATTTCAAATGGAAGAGCTTTGTTTTGGCTGGGGGCAGGATGGTTTGAAGATGAGTATAAAGGATATGGATATCCATTTCCTACTCCAAAACAAAGGGTTGATGAACTTGAAGAATCTTTGCTAATCTATAAGAAACTATTTACAGAGAGAATCACGAATTTTGAAGGTAAGTTCTGGAAGTTGGAAAAAAATAGAAATATTCCTAAGCCTATTCAAAAGCCTTATCCACAATTAGTGCTTGGAACATCAGGAAAAAGAATGATAGATATAGCATGTCGAGAAGCCGATGGGATTAATTTAATCAGAATAAAAGCTGATGATCTCCCAGAAACTGTCAAAATTATCAAAAAGAATTTAAAAAAATACAATAGGGACATATCTGAATTTGAGATCTCTTGTTGTATTATTATAACTTTTATAGACAATCAACAAGAAATAGATAATTTAAAAGTGGAATATCTACCTTACGGAAATCATTACAGGGGTTTTCCAGAGGATGTGAAAGAAGAGATGGATAATCTTGAAGAATTAGGATTTGAAAAGATGTTACTCTGGGGAGTATCAAAATCACAGCAATCAGAATCTATAAAGGATCCATTAGAGACTTTCGCTAATAAAATAATGAGATAAGGTTGAGTTCAATCCTTTCGATAACCGAGATCCATCATCATACCATATACAATACCTAATGCAATTCCATTGAAGATTGAATCGTCTCCAAAGGATAAATCGGTTCTGGGGATTAACATTGGCATGATCTGCTCGAACACAAACCTAGTTTCTGGTTTCTTACCATAAAACTTGATAATTGCTTCTCGAAACTCCTTCATGAAAGATTCGTGTTCTAAAAGGAGAGTTCGGAAATTTTCTTTACCACTAACAACTCCAAAATGACCAAAGCCGGCTTCAGAAGGAGATAGATTCTTAAGGTTTTGTAAAGTGTTCATATATTGCTCGTGATTATAATAAGTGGGCATTGATGTAGGCATCGTGACTAATTCTGACGAATGATAAATCGTTCCAAGGCTTTCTCCAAGGTGGATAAAGTCAAGGTTATTATCCTTAACAAATACAGGACATTGATGATCAGGAGTGTGTCCGGGAGTTTTTAAAATTCCAAACTTTACTTCTGAACCGTTGATTGAAAAGGAATCAATAAAATCGAGATTATTTGGATTGCTATTAAAGTTGGTACTAGGGGAGATAATTTTGAAAGCATTATCTTCAATAGGTTTCATAATTCCAATTAAATTTCCATACGTTCGCTTACCACGAGCCAAATGATCTTCGTAATTGTTAAGCAATTCTTTAGTCTTCTCGTTGGTAACGATCTTTACTTCGGAATTATGTTCCTTTAACAGCTCATATAGTTGCCATAGCCCTCCGTTATGGTCAAAATGATGATGAGTGGTAGTAAGGTATTTGAAAGAAGATAAATCAATTTTAAGCTTTTTAAGATGTCTCACCAATTTTTTCGTATCTAAGGAAGAACCACAATCAATCAATACAGAGTTATTGTCGAATTTGGCAACAAAAATAGAAAGCATTCGTGATGCTCCATAAGCTCGAGCATCTATGTGGTATAAATAATCGTTAAGTTTCTTATTCTCAATGGTTATAAAGTCCTTTACCATAAGAAAGATAATAAAAAATAGAATAATAAGTATTTTATTTAGTAAAATAACAATTAGAAAACAATAGGAATAAAATAAATAATAATAAAAAAATTAAAAAAATTGATTAAAGATTTAATTTTTGTTTCCAAAAATTCATTTTCATTTTGAGATCTTCTTTTTCTGGTTGACTAAGCACATAAGTTTTGCTTTTTAAAGCTGCACTTGTATTATGCATGTTTTTTAATACGCTATTATAGCCTTGTTCTTTAATGTATTCACTCTGAAACTTCTCAAGGGCGGAAGAGAGTTCTATACCCATCAATGAATCTACACTATCAAAAATTAAGCTAAATTGTTTTGTTAACAATGATTCTTCTCCAGAAGGGGCTACTTTTGCGGATGGTGTAATTGTTTTCGGTATTTCAACAACAGGTTTTAATTTAGCGCGTTCTTTAGGTTGTTGGGTGGGAGTTTCTTTCAAAATCGATGATTTAACAGCATGAACCACCTCTTTTCTTGCACCCATCCATGCTTCTTCGAGTATAGGCACAAAAATTTTGATGTGTTCTTCTATAATACTTCCTATACCTGCAATTTCAGTGATGGTTTCCCCACGTACTTCTGCTTTTGACAGAACACAGACAATTACTTCTTCGTAATCTCTGTTAACGCCCCATAAATTTTGAAGCGCACGATGTCTATAGTCTACATTATCCATTTTATCTAATTGTTCAATTATCTCTGCGTGTCTAGGATTTGAGAAGTCGATGCTAGACGCTATTCTGAAGTTTATTCTTGGGGGGCGATCCATTAAAGCCTCTATATCGATATCGCTAATTTGAGGTGCTACAAGCAAGGCCCTCATTTTTGCTTTTGAGATCTCATCGTTAATATGTGCTTTAGCGGCTTCAGGCGATCTTATAAACCAGATGTCTTTCATTGTAATAGATCTACCTGTTTTAGCTTGCTCCCAGAACTCACTCGTGACTTTTTCAGAAGTTTCGAGTCTCTTTAATATATCATCAAGTGTGTTATCTAACGTCGCGACAATTTGGGTAGAAAAAACATCTTTTAAAGTGCCAAGTGATTCAAATGTAGTACCAGAAATGCCTTCGATTTTGTCTTCTGCCATTTTTACGGCTTTATTAAAGTTATCTGTTATCTCTGAATATATCTGTTCTTTATCTTCTTGTGCCTTTGTGCTAAGGCCATCAATATTTTGGATGGTACTCTTCAAAGATTCTTTTAACTTTGTTATTAGTTCAGAATCGACGCCTTGAGTCACTTTTTTCAATTCGTCAGAAAATGCCACTTGACTTACGCTTAACTGTACGTTGACGTTATCGGATATCTCTTTTAATTTAGCGTTTATTACCTTATCAATCACTTGATCGACGGTTTGCGAGATTACTCCTAAACGCAGTTTTTGCAAATTGTTGGATACAGTTGATTTAATATTGTCAAATTCGGTCTTCAAATCGCTAATTTGACCTTTAATAATCTGAGATGTTTTATCGTTAATAGCTTCAAATTGTTTTTTAAGATCTCCCATTTGAGTGCCCATAACTGATTCAGTATATCCTTCGAGATTCGATATATCGTCGGTAATCCCTCGTATTTGATCCATCACTGCTAAAGTGTCGTCGAATTCTTTCTTTTGTGAGCGAATTTGTGTTAGCATATTATCCTTTAATTCTTTCATCATCTCTGTAGGAACAGGTTTTGGTTTAACTTCAACCTTTCCCGACTGAGATTCTAACTGAGCAAATGTTTTGGTTAACTGAGCAGGTATACTAGTTTTAATATCAGAAATATATTTATGAAACTTTTGTAGTTGACTAACTAACGCCGCATATGGAGGTAAAGCGGCATAATGGGGTCGCGCTCCAACAATTTCTTTAAATAATCCCTTTTTAACAAATTTATCAGCAATTTCTTGGCACTTAGCTTTAGAGTTTCCAGTTAAGATAGCCATTTCACCGATACTTACAGCTTCACGACCGGTTATCCGGAAATATAATTCAATCTCTTCATCAGTAAGATCTATTTCACTTAAAACTTGCTTTGTCAGTTCCTTAGAAAACGAAACATCCTCTTTTTCAAGTATTTCCACTACTTCGAAATTTTCGACTTCTAAATATTGATTAAAATGAACGATGAGTTTGTGCGCAGGATCTCCGTGAGTTAATTGCTTAGTAATCGGAAATTTATTGGTAGTTTGGTACTCTTTTTTAGTTATTTTAAAAGGAATTTCTTGTAAACACAATTTGCACGTATAAGGAATTTCTACTTCGTCCTTTTCTTTAAATAAATACATTTATTTTTTCATCTCTTTCTCTTTAATTGCAGATTTAAAAAGTAACTTTTTCGGGATAAGATATTTCCAATAAATTTAATGCTTTTTTAGCGATTTCATATGTGATTTTGCCTTCTTTGGCTTCTTTACCCTCTTTATCTTCTTCTTCCTCTCTTCTAAAAGCTTCTCTAATTTTTGGTAATAAATATTCAGGAAAAATCGTCAAAGGTTTAACATCTGTTAATAAGCATATCCAACTTCTTTTATTTTCGTCTTTTATCTCGGTTATAACGTTTAATTTCTTTAAATTGTCAAGCAAAATCTCTGTAACGGCAAATTCCGAAAAGATTTTAGGAATTTTGTCTAGTGGATAATGATTAGATCGCATGAGAACAAAAAAGTCATAAACATCAGGGTTTAATAATATTGAAGCCAGATTTTGTGTGTTTTCAAGGGGTTCTTCGTAGGGATCGTATGCTGTGAAGTAGTCTATAGATTTTTGCTTAAACAAAGATAGAAGATCATTATTTGTTTCTTTAAAATGCTTTAATAGATTTTGGTTAGGAACACGGGCAAAAATTATATCTTTTACCAAAAAAATATATTCACCTTGATGTGTTACGACTCCAGTTTTTCTATCTTTCTCGCCCTTTATCCAATCACGCCGAATTAAATTTAATTCTAAAAAAGGTCTTAATAATATATCAATATTAACAGTAGGTTTCATTTGTTCAACGATGCTTTTAATTTCGCTTTTAGAAGCCGGACGTTCTCTTAAAATTTCTAAAATCTTTAATCTCTCACTACTGTTGTAGATTAAGGACACTTTCTGAAGTTTATCTAACTTACTAAGCCGTTCAACTTGAAATATTGTATACTTTAATTCATTCTTTAGGCGAACGTTTACATTAGAAATTAAATCTAATTGTCTAGTATTTGAAGCCTTAGTTAATTTTTCATATATCGTATCTAATCTTCCTGCCATGTCTTTAATTAAATCCTCAAACAATTCAATCTCGTCGTCTAATTCAAATAAAGATATGGTAAGGTATTGAGTCCCATCAGTTAATTGCTTGAAGTAGGAATAAATTTGATAGGGAGTTTCTTTTAAACGACCCGTGTAAAAATTACTGTAGCCATATCTGGGAGTGAAAATCCCTACAGTGTGCTGGTAAAAGGTTCCAAAGATATCATTTTCTATAATCAACCCGGAAAAATCGTTTTCATCAAACTTGTTGTTTGAAAATACTAGTTGAATAGGGCTGAATTCGGGATTAATCTCTCCAGTTGCCTCAATCTGATTTAGTTTAAACTGAAATGTTAATATTCCTTGAATCATATTGGTTTCTCTCGATATTTTTATATCTTTAGTAATAAAATTGAAATATATATAATTAAGTCTTAAGTAATTCATTTAAATAAATTTAATCAATAATTTAAAAATGAAATCGATGTTGCTCTAAAAATAAAACTGAAAATTTTTTATGCTAATTTTTTTTACTATATATCAATTAACGGAATCTTAGGTTTAGGAATATGAAAAAAAAAATATCACATAAAAATAAAATTCTCTCTATTATTGTTATTATAAACATTTCAATCGTAATATCATTCTTTTACTTTAATCAAAATAATGATTTGCTAGATAAGTCAAATCAAGCGCTCAATATAAAACTAAGTCAAGAAAATCCCACAGATGAGTGGTTTAAAGAATCATATGAAACACAGTTGATTATTAATGGGGATTTTGATAACAATATCGGTTGGGTTAGCGAGTATAGTGGTGATATTAATGATGTTGATACGGAGATCGTTGGTGGAGGCGGAAATTTTAAAGTTATTGGGGAAACTTATACGTCCTCATTGATTTCTGGTACAATTAATTCAACTACCTCGCAAAACTGGTACAATTCAACTAATCCAGAAATCCCCGTCTATCCAACTCAAGGACATGGAAGTGATGAATCAGGAGTTTTTGCTTCTCATTTATGGGCTGAACAATTAGGAACAACCGTTAACGCTTACCAAAAAACCAGCATTCAATGGGAGAAAGCCATTACAACTCCGCATAACATGTCAGATTATACGATAACTTCTGCTTCATTGAGTGTAATGATCAATGCTACAGCAAAAGCGTATGTTGGTTGCGGGACTAATGATACTTGGCATTGGGAAGGTGTTGAAGTAGCAGGAGATGATGTTGCTGGTGTAGGTTATAGATTTACTGAAGGAGATTATATTAAATATTATGTGAGACTTGCTAATCCTGATAAGAATGTGAATTATCCGATTACGCATTATCAAACAACTACATTAGGCCAGGATGGTGCCCAAGTTAATGGTAGTTACGATTATTTAAACGATACCATTTTTGTTGCTGACAATATGGATGATTTGATATTTTTCCTCAATCAAGTTTTAGAAAACGGGGATTTTCAGAATTTTATTATTATTTTAGGAATGGAATTCAATTGCGAAGATAATTGTAGCACGGATCTAGATGAATTTCCTGAAGTATATATTAAGGCTTGTAACTTGACGATATCTTACGTTAAAAACATAAACCAACTCACTTCAATGTCGTGGAAATATCCTACAGAGCGAATTGATAAGAAAGGTGGAATAATAGATATAACTCAATCAAGACTATTCTTTGATTATAAAATTGACAAATTGTGGCCTGTTTCTTTATCTCCTAATTCAGAATTCAGGATTTTAATAAATGATCAAGAATTTAGCGAAAATATCAACCTAGGTGAAGCAGAAATGAACTTAAAACAAGCTAAAGAAGGAGGATACGATTTGACTAGTATTACCCCAGAAAATTATGATATAAATCTTACAATTCAAATATTTCTTGGTGATGATTTTAATTTAGTTGAAAATTATACAATTACGATAGATAATGTGCAGTTGCGTGTTTCTTACGATTTATTTTTCCCTGCTCAGCGAGATATTACTTTTCTCATTCTGTTAATAAGTGCGTTAGTCGTATCTGCCTTATTATTGGTTTATTTTTTCTATTATAGGAGAGTATTAAGATTTCCAAAACCGGTTAGAAAAGTAAGAAAATACCGTAAATCATTGAAAAAGGAAAGCCCTCCAAACGTAAAAATTAAAACTCAAAAAAATTTATTCAATAAAAAGTACAGTAAGATAGCAAAAGGCACTCCAATAAAAACTCAAGTATCCAGCCCGAGTAAGACAAAACAAGTTAAAGGTAAACTGAAAAAGAAAGTTGATGAGCCTAAATCCACTAAAACGCTATTACTTTTTATTTTTCTATTAATCGGATTGAATATTGTACCCATAATAGTTGCTAATATTCCTAACGATTCGAATTACTCTCAAAATTTATTGACACTTTCTCAAGAAGGTTTGCCTACGACCTATACAAGAAGATCAGAAACTCATCAGTGGATAGATAACATCAATTTTGATACAATTGAGAATTGGACTTCTGTAATGGAAGGAGACTTATTAGATATTCAAACAGAAATTAGCAATGGAAGCGCAAATTATATAATAAACGGTGATATTGGAACTCAAGTTTTCATCGAAAATGGAACCAGTAGTGATTGGATTCAAATTGCAGATCCAGACGGGTTACCACTTCCTGACACTTATGGAATGAACGAAACAGGGTGGTACACAAGTCATTTCTGGCCAGACAACGCCCCACAGTCGCTTAGAGTACAATGGCAAAAAAATTTTACTATGGATGTGAATATGTCTGACTACATCATTACTTCAGCATCTCTAAACTGTTGGATAAATGGTACTGCGCAAGCATCTCCCGTGAATGGAGGAGGTATTGATCGTCCTGGAGATATAGTTAGTGGTGGGACTACAGTTCAGATAGCAACTGGTGATTTTGCGAGATTCTTCTTAGTAATCTCTGATCTAAATAAAAATAGAGAATTCACTGCAACTCAATATCAGACAGACGACTTAGGAAAGGACGATCCAGTCCCAATTACGCAATTAAATGATACTCTAATTGGACCCGTTAACGAAGATACTCTGATATTTTATCTCGAGCAAGCATTAAAATACGATCATCAAAATTTTGCCATCACTTTAGGTACATATATCTGGTGTGAAGATAGTGGACATCCTGGAGATAGCGATAATTGGCAGATGTTATTAATAAAGAATTTTAATATGTCAATTACGTATGAAAAAAAAATTGACCAGTTCTCTTCCCTTACCTGGGAAAATTATGGAGATAAGATTGAAGAAAACAATCATACCGTTGAAGTTAAAAACGCAAAATTATATTTTGATTATAAAATCAACCAAACACTATTGAGTTCTTTATCTCCTAACTCTAGATTTAGACTCTTTATAAATGATATTGAATATAATGAGACAATTAGATTAGACGAATTAACGACGAGGTTTAAAGAAGCTAGAGAAGAAGGATTTACCGTCACTAACTTAATACCAAATGACGAAGAAATCAATGTTTCTATTCAGGTATATATTGCTGACGAGTTCATTTTAGATAATGATATAATGTTATCGATAGATAATGTAATTCTTATGATAACTTATGATGTAATTCTCCCTTCAGAACCAGACTTCATGTTCCAGATTTTTTTTATTCTAGCTACAATAGGAGCTGCGGTATTGGCTACTTACATAATTCTATATCAGTTGATACTGAAATATCCAGTTCCAGTGAGAAAAGTCAGGAAATATAGAAAAACTTTGACACGTACGAAGAATCCAGATGTAAAAATTGTTGAGCGCAAAACTTCTTTTAATAAGAGCTTTCAAGAGGAAATAAATAGAACATCCAAATTATTAAAAGGCGCTCCTTCTAGTGAGAAGATGGTAAAACCTAAGTTGCCGAAATCGTAAATAGAAAATTCAACCCGAGATAAGACGACTTTTTTTTTATGTCACCTCTTATTTAAAATCAATTTTTTTAGAAGAGAAAAATAGATAAATGATGAAATTCAATTTTTAAAGTATTAAGAATTATAAGTATGATAATTCATATTTATACCTATAATATTATTAATTGTTGAAAGGAATTAAAATGAAGAAAACACATAGTCTTTATTTAATAATAACGCTTATCTTCTTGATGATGCTACCTGTTTTAACATTACCCAAAAATACCGTTAGCGAAAAAGAATTAATAATTAGACCCTCTGCAACAAGAGTTCATACAAATGATCAATGGGTTATAAATCCTACTTTTGAAGATCCCATTGAATCAACCTGGTATCCAATTTTAACGGAAGATCTGTCAGATGTAGGTGCGTCTACAAGTCTAAATCAAGCAGATATAACTGTAGTAGGAGATTCACGAGAAAAGGAAGTTCTCCTCAATACAGCAACTCAATCAAATTGGAGGGCTTTTAATAAAAGCGATTTGGTTATTGTTCCGAATAATGGTTATGGGGTAGATGATGATGGGGCTTATTGTAGTCATGATTGGAATGAAGATTCCGGAGGACAACCCTATAATACTCCACGAATGCATTGGAAAACTAATGTTAATATGCCCGTAGATATGCAGGATTATAATATCACTTCTGTATCATTTCAAGCAATTATAAATGCAACAGTCAATCGAGATGTTGATACACCAGGAGATTCCATAGCTAGATGGAATCCCACCCCGCCACATCGACCTTTAAATCAACATGTAATTTATGATCATGCTCAATTTTATGTAGAAATTTCTACATTGGATGTTGCTAATTTGAGTACTTATAGAATTGCGTTTAATCAAACACTTTTGCTAGGTAATGAAAGTCTTGCTTTTTACGATATGGAAGGATTTATTGGAACTTTCGGAGATCAGGCGATAATCGATGCCATAAACAATGTTTTAGCAGTCGATGATGGTCATAATAATTTCACTATCGTTCTAGGAATTTACATGTATTGCGAAGATAATTATTCTGGCAATGATCGCGATCAGTGGGAGGATTTGCGCTTTAAATTTCTTAATTTAACATTTTCATACGAAAAAAAGATAGATCAATTTACTTCTGGCTCATGGGCTCAGGATTTAAATGAAGTAAGTGGTTCCAATGTCCGAATAACCAATGCTAATCTTACTTTTAAATATAAAATGGATCAGAGTTGGACCGAAGCATCCAAAAATTCTAGATTTTTGGTAAAAATTAACGAAAGAGTATTCGAGACTGCTTTATTCTTTGAAAACTATGAATATTCAACTTCTTTTATAGATGCTAGAGTCGGAGGATTTGATATAACGGAAATAATGTTGCCTTATGAAAACTTTACGCTTTCAATCCAGGTTTATTTAGCTGAAGATTTTGGATTGAGCAGCGATATCATTATATCATTAACTAATGTTAGTCTACTTATATCTTGGACTGAAACAATTCCAGATCCCATAACAGAAAATTGGTTATTTGTGGGTTTATTCATTGTTGCAGTGATAGGAGCCACTGTATTAGCAGCTTACCTAATTGCGTACCAAGCTTATTTGAAATATCCTGTTCCCGTTAGAAAAGTGAGAAAGTATAGAAAAACGCTTTCTAGTTCTAAAACTCCGGGTGT
>Ga0114921_10001254_pt1 | contig 11587 bp, 13 predicted proteins | sample BentaG_FD_87016 | JGI IMG/M metagenome (GOLD analysis project Ga0114921, IMG submission 87016) | Deep subsurface microbial communities from South Atlantic Ocean to uncover new lineages of life (NeLLi) - Benguela_00093 metaG | ecosystem: Environmental > Aquatic > Marine > Oceanic > Sediment ...
GTCCAACGAGCAGATCATGCCGCTGCTGGTGATCGCGATCATATCGCAGCTGGTGTTCTCCGGCGGCATGATCCCGGTGACCGGGCGGGTGGGGCTCGACCAGATGTCATGGGTGACCCCGGCCAGGTGGGGCTTCGCCGCCTCGGCGTCAACCGTCGACCTGCGGCTATTGGTACCTGGTCCGCTGACACCTAAGGACCCGCTCTGGAACCACCAGGCGTCGAAGTGGCTGCTCGATATGGGCATGCTCGCCGGTTTGAGCGTGTTCTACGCCGGCTTCGTGCGCTGGAAGATCCGGCTCAAAGGCGGTTGACACCTTTTCTCATCGCGAGCGTGACGTCAGAACGTGATTCCGGCGCGAATCATGTTCTGACGTCACGCTCGGCGAGGCCGGCCTCACTCGCCGTGCACGTCCAATCCATGGGAGGCGGCGTACGCCAACGCCTGCGCGATGTCGATCCGCGCGCCCGACAAGGAAGCGGTTGTCCACAACGACGGATCGACCGTCGCGCCGCGCAGGTCCGCTTCGTCCAGGCGGGTACCGACAGTCCGCGCGCCGGTCAGGTCCGCGCCGCGCAGCACGGCCTTACGCAGGTCGGCCTCTACCAGCCCGGTCTCCCGCATCCGGCAGCCACTCAGATCAACGCCGCGCAGGTCGACGCCGCCGAGAACGGCCAGCGTGAAATCCACGTCGTCAAATACCACTGGCCGTATCCGGCACCCCACGAAGACCGAGCCCAGCATGCTGCAATTTCGAAAGGCACTGTGCCACAACAATGCTCGTGTAAATGTACAGTTACGGAAAGCCGACCCGCTGTGCTCCGACTCGGCGAGGTTGACGCCGCCGAAGTCGCATTCGCTGAACACCACCCGCTCGGTTCGCAACCGGCTCAGGTCGGTGTCGCGGAAATCGTGACCGCCGAATTCACGGTCGGCCCAATTCGGCATAGCGCCTCAGCCGCGGGCAGCGGTCAGGCTCTGCAGCGCATAGTGGCTGACGGCAATCAGCGCGCCGGTCGCAGACCTTCGATCACGCGCGTCAACCGTGATCACCGGTATGCGCTGCGGCAGAGTCAACGCTTTGCGCACCTCGTCAACAGGATAGGTTGGGGCGCCACCGAATTCGTTGATCGCGATCAGGAACGGCAGGCTGCGGTGCTCGAAGAAGTCGACCGCGGCGAAGCTGTCTTCCAGGCGCCGGCAATCAACCAGGATGATCGCGCCGATGGCGCCGCGCACCAAGTCGTCCCACATGAACCAGAACCTGCGCTGACCCGGTGTGCCGAACAGGTAGAGCACCAGGTCTTCGCCCAGGGTTATCCGGCCGAAGTCCATTGCCACCGTGGTGGTCCGCTTGGCCGGCGTGGCCTCGAGTGCATCAACGGCTGCGGAGGCGTCGGTGACCATCGCTTCGGTCCGCAGCGGCATGATCTCTGAAACCGCGCCGACGAACGTGGTCTTGCCGGCGCCGAATCCGCCCGCGATCACGATCTTCGTAGAGGCGGCCGCACGCCGATCAGAGTGCCCGTAGGCCACGGAGCGTCCTTCCTATCAGTTCATGGCGTTCGCCGATCGTCGAGCGATCATTCAGCGTCGCATGCACCCGAAGGTAGCCCGACGTCACCAGATCGCCGACCAGAACGCGCGCGACACCCAGCGGCAATTCCAGCCGGGCCGAGATCTCCGCGACAGCAGGACCCTCGATGCAGAGTTGGACGATCCGGCCTCGCACATCGTCGGGCGGCCACCGGTGGAACAGCGCCGACTGCACTGTCTGCACCGGAGCTTCCAGCGGAAGGTCAACGCTGGTGTCGGTCCGTCCGGCCGTCAGAGTGTACGGGCGAACCAGGCTCGGCTCAGGTTCTCCTACCGACGGCTCGAGACTGTCCATCGCAGCTCACCGGTGCTTCATGAGGGCTGGCGCGTACGCCGAGTCGATGCCACGACGCCGCCCACCCGCTCGACAAGGACTGCCATCTCGTAGCCAATCTGACCGATGTCACACGTCGTCGCGGCCAGCGTCGCCAGGTGCGAGCCGTCACCGACCCGCATCAGCAGCAGATAGCCGTTCTTCATCTCCACCACGGACTGCAACACGTGGCCGCCCTCGAACAGCTCGGCGGCACCGGTAGCGAGGCTGGCCAGACCCGACGACACCGCGGCCAATTGATCTGCTCGCTCGGGCGGAAGGTGCTCGCTGGCCGCGATGAGCAGCCCGTCGACTGACACCAGGACCGCATGCGACACCCCCGGGACTTCCCGCGCGAAGTTCGAGACCAACCAGTCCAGCGAGTTGTCGTCCGAATGCGTCGGGCTTGAGGGGAACGTCATTCGTGATCGCCTCCTTGCCGTGTCTCTCGGGCATGCGAGCGTCCTGCACGCACTCCACCGAAATGGTTGTCGATGGAGGAGCGGATGGCATCGGGATCGCGTTCTGGATCCGCGCGGTGCCCCGGCGTGCGCCCAGACTGAACGGCGTTGCGGTGCGTATTCCCGTTGGGCTCCGACGAGCCTTCGGCAGGCGCCGACCCCGGAACCAATCGGGCGCCAGGGTCACGCACCGGCAGGCCGTGGTCGGTGTGGGACTGCACCGGCACGTTGTCGACCTCGGCGGCTGCCGACCAGCCGCTGTCCCAGACCGACTTCCACTCCTGCGGCCGTACCAGCGTGTGCGGATCGACCAACCACTCTGAGAGCATTCGCTGATAGATCACGTCGTCAGCCGCGCCGGTCGGCGGTTCGGCCATTTCGGCGGCCAGGGCGTCCATATCGCTCGTATCCAGTTGTGCCCTCGAATCCGTCGACTCCGGCGAAGGCGTGGCCTCCGGCTCACCCCCGGCCGCCCGCGACCGCGCAGAAAAGTAGCCAGACACCTCCGACGGGGACTCGACCTCCGACTGCACGGCGGGTTGCTCGCCCGTTTGCTCCCACCACGCCTGCGGTAGTTCTCGCCGCGCTCGCCTATCCGGTTCTGCGGCGGCGGCCGGGACATCGGTGATGCCGCTGGCGCCGAGGTTCCGCCGCGCCAGCAGCGTGACCGGTATTTCGGTCGGGTAGGCACGATCGCTCTGTGCCGCTTCGCCGGGCGCAGCGGATTCTGGTGTCTGCGGGTGCGCGGCGACCTGCCGCGGTCCGACGTGACCTTCGTGGCGTTCGTGACCCTCAACGGTGGCGCCCACCAGAACTTCGGGCGGCACATACAGCTCTGACGTCGTACCGGAATCGGGCTGATCCTCAGCTGAAGTACGCAGTCGCACCGCCATTCCGTGCCGTTCGGCCAGCCGCCCGACCACGAAAAGGCCCATGTGCCGGGCGTTGTCGGGGGTAACCTCGCCACCGGCGCGCAGCCGCATGTTGGCCATGCGCAGGTCGGCTGGAGTCATTCCGAGCCCGGAGTCGGTCACCTTGAGATGTACGCCCCAATTGCTCGTGTGCACGGCCGATACCCGTACCGGCACCGTCGGCGGCGAGTAGCGCAGTGCGTTGTCGATCAACTCCGCGAGCAGGTGGATAGCGTCACCGGCCACCGAGCCGATCAGCGCGCAGTCTGGAACCGTGCCGACTTCGACGCGACGATAGTCCTCGACCTCAGAGGTGGCCGCTCTGATCGCCGTCGCCAGCGGGACAGGGCCGCCGTGATCGCGGGAGGCCGCGGCGCCGGCGAGTACCAGCAGGTTGGCACCATTGCGGCGCATCCGTGCAGCCAGGTGATCCAGCCGGAACAGACTGTCGAGCCGGGCCGGATCTTCCTCGTTGCGTTCCAGCCGGTCGATGAGCGACAACTGCTGGTCGACAAGCGAACGGTTGCGCCGTGACATCGTCTCGAACATGTCGTTGACCAGCAACCGCAGCCTGGCCTCGTCGCCGGCCAGCAACAATGCCCGGGCGTGCAGCTCGTCGACAGCGTGCGCGACCTGGCCGACTTCCTCGGTGGTATGTACCGGCAGCGGCTCGGGTTCGCGCTCGTCACCGGCGCGCACCCGGGCGATCTCGTGCTCCAGATCGTGATGGGCAACCTGCAGTGCGCTGTCGCGAAGGGTGCGTAGCGGTCGCACCAGAGAGCGCGCCACCAGTAGCACGATCACCAGCGCGAACGCTATGGCCACCAGCACCACAACGGCGTCGCGGATCGCCGACGGTTGATCCCCGGCATTGGTCACGTCGTCATAGATCCGCAAGCCACCGAACACCATCGCGAGCGTCAGCGGCACCGCCGCGATGGCAAAGACTTTCCGCGCTACCGGCCAATTCCGCAGGGACCATCTCGACGGTTGTTTCACCGGCGTGGGCCTATTGACGTCTGGGCCGGCTTCCACGCCGGGGCGAGTGTCCCAAGCCTGCTCCACCGCCTTTGACGGGCGGGCAAACATAGTCATCGAACTCCTGCCGCGCTACCGACCGTTCCGCCGACATTCAGTGTTGGCGCCTGGTTCATAAGACTTCCTGCTACTTCGACCCGTCTACCGAGTTCGGGCGGCGATATTCGCCTGGCAATTCGACGAGTATGACAGCCCTTCCGGAGCCCTTCCAAAATTGTTACCGAACAGACAGGCTTGTTACCGAACAGACAGACTTGGCGGGATCGCACTGCGCTCGGCAGCACTACCTGCGAAATTTCTGCCCGGGCAGGCTGTCATCATCGAAGACCCACCCGCCCACGTCCTCCGCCGGAGGGGTGTTGAAGCATGTCGTCGCTTCAACGTCCTCACGATTGGGGGCGCCGGTATTCGTGGCCTTGGCGGCTGGCGGCTGGCGGCTGGCGGCTGGCGGCTGACGGATCGGAGTCCACCAACGCATGGGGTGACTTCCTCGACGAGCTGGTCGGCCGCGGGTTGCGCCCGCCGTTGCTGGTCATCAGCGACGGCGCCGCCGGGCTGATCAACGCCGTCGAGACCGCGCTGCCCCGTTCGCTGCGGCAGCGTTGCCTCATTCACCGCTGCCGGAACGTGCTTGCCAGGGTGCTCGCCGAGGCGCAGCGCGAGCTGCGTGACGCGTACTGGGCGACCTTTGACACCGAAGATCTCATCGCTGCCGGACTGCAGCCCGGGCCTGGCCTGGTGACCGCCGTGCAACGGCGCATTGACGCCTTCGCCGAGACCTACGGCCGCGCCTACCCGGCGGCGGTCAAGTGCCTGCTCACCGAGCGCGACCAGCTGACCAGTTACCTGCGTTTCCCGGTCGAGCACCGATGGCCCCGACCAGCACCCGGTTGCTCAACGACATACGCCACCAACGACTCGACCCACCGACGCCGCTACGACCCACCGACACCACCAAGATCACCCCGAGGCCTACGCTTACTGTCATGAGGAAAATCCTGCTGCGGGCAATTGTGCTTCTGGGATCGTGGGCGATCGGACTACTGGTGGCGGCGTGGGTTGTTCCCGGTGTTTCGTTGTCGTTGTCGGGGTTCATCGTCGCCGTAGTGGTGTTCTCGGTGGCGCAGGCGATCCTGTCGCTGTTGATCTTGAAGTTGCCCCATGGGTATGCGTCGCTGGTCCTTGGGGGCACCGGCCTGGCATTGACCTTCGTCGCGTTGAGTCTCGCTTCGGTATTAACTCACGGGCTCACCATCCGCGGCATTGCATCCTGGGTAGCCGCAACGGTTGTGGTATGGCTCGTGACAACGGTTGGGGCAATTTCGCTGCCCGAGCTGTTCGCCCGCGATGAGGCCCGCTCGACCTGACCAACTCGAAGGCCGGGGCACGCCAGAGCCGTGTATTGGCGACACCGTGCAAATTCGGCTACCGCCTCGGAGCATCGCGCGCAACCGTCTCCAATGCGAGCGCGTCACTGTCGGCCCGCGGCTGTTCGACGAGGTGTACGCACCCTCGACGTTGGGTATCTTCTTGCGCGAGTCCAGCTTCGGGGTGCTGATGCTGGTCGTGATGACGACGACCGTACGCGCTGCGCTGCTGCAGGGCGGCCAACAGTATTCGCCCGACGGGTCAGCCGCTGGTCAGCGGCAAAAGTTCTGCATTTCGCCGGGTCGGCCGAGTGAGTAGCATCTTGTTATCTCGTCCGACGACGGAGGGAGACGTTATGGGAGACACGCATCACGATCCGACGGATCATTCCCGGACCACGCAACCGCACGCTGGTATCGCGATGAAGGACAACTTCTTCTGGCCCGGGTTCATCCTGCTGGCCGTGGCGGTGTTCGGGATGATCAGTACGGTGGCAGCAGCCGCCTACCAACATTACGAGTGGCTCGCCACGACGGTGCTCGTCGCCGTGCTCGGAACGGTCACCGGAGCGCTATGGCTCGTCGTGGAGCTTCGCCGCGTGACCCGCATCGAGAAGCAATAGTACGCCGCACACCCCGATAACTGGCCGCGCCAGCGCGGGTGCGCTGGCCAGATCGCCGGTGAGCAGGACCGAGTCTTCGTAGCCGTCCCTGCTGGCGAGATAGATCGCGAAGCCCCAGCGGGCGGCGGATCCGCCGTAGCGCAGTCGCATCAGCAGCATGGTGTCGCCGTCGGCTAGATGTCTCGCATACGGGGAGGATACCGTGTTGTGTTCAAACTGATGTTTGTTTCCCCACGTATCGCGCCCAACACCGGCAATGCAATCCGCATGGTCGCGGTTACCGGATGCGAACTGCATTTGGTCGAACCGCTTGGCTTTGAGTTGTCCGAACCCAGGCTTCGGAGGGCCGGCCTGGACTACCACGACCTAGCGTCAGTGACTGTGCATCAGTCCCTGACCGCAGCGTGGGAGGCGCTGGCACCCGAGCGCGTATACGCGTTCACCACGCATGCGACTGCGTCGTTCGCCGACGTCGACTATGAGGACGGCGATGTGTTGATGTTCGGCCCGGAACCCACCGGACTGGACGAGCGCACCCTGGCCGATCCTCGCATTACCGGACGCGTGCGAATCCCTATGTTGGCGGGCCGACGGTCGCTGAACCTGTCGAACGCCGCGGCCATCGCGGTCTACGAGGCCTGGCGCCAACACGGTTTTTTCGGTGCTGAGGGTACTGGGGGCGCTAGCTGACGATCACCAATTGTTCCAGTGCATGATGTCCTCGACCGGTAGCCGCTTGGCCGGCCGGAAGTTCGTGCCTTTGGTGTAGGCGATAGGAAATAGTCCGCCTTGGCTGTACTCGTCGTAGGGAATGCCGAGCACGTCAGCCGCCCGCTTTTCACCGTCATCGAGCAGGTGCAACGTCGTCCAGCACGATCCGAGCCCGCGGGATCGCAGCGCCAGGCAGAAACTCCACGCCGCCGGAAAAAGCGAGGCCCAGAACGAGGAGCTGAGTTCCGCCCGCTCCGCCCGGCCCTGCAGACACGGGATGAGCAGGACGGGCACCTCGTGCATGTGCTCGGCGAGATACTTTGCCGAGTCGCTGACGAATCCCATCCGCTCGCCGCGCACGTCGCCGTCGAGGTACTCCGGTTTGGCCAGGCTCAAGTAAGCCATGGCACTGGCCCGGTAGATGTCGGCGATCGCCTTCTTCTTGTCGGCGTCCTCCACAAACATCCATTGCCAGCCCTGCGCATTGGATCCGGTCGGGGCCTGGATCGCCAGTTCGAGGCATTCGGTGAGCACCTGCCGTGGCACCGGCTTCTCCAGATCGAGCCGTTTACGCACCGATCGGGTGGTGGTCAGGACTTCGTCGGCTGACAGGTTCAGGGCCATAGCTGGAGATTACCTTCGGCGACGAGTGCGCGGTCTGTCGCGAGTGTGCATTCAGCGACGCATCACCCGGCGTGTCGCGTCGCCAATTTCACTGTCGGCGTGCGAGGCCTACCGAAAGTCCCGCGACCGGGCGCTGACGGCCAACTCGATGCGCTCCAACCGATCGGCCACCACGGTGACCGCACCGCTGGCGTTCTGTACCTGACCGCGGATCAGCAGCGCCGACGCCGTCTGCGCAAGCTTGCGGTACCGCGCCCACACCCCGGGCGAGCAGAGCACGTTGACCATCCCGGTCTCGTCCTCCAGGTTGATAAACGTCACCCCCCGCGCCGTCGCCGGACGCTGCCGGTGCGTCACCGCCCCGGCGACCAGCACCCGGTCGCCGTCGGGCACCGACAGCAGCCGGTCCGCGGGCATCACCCCGAGCGCGTCCAGATCCGCGCGCAGGAACTGCGTCGGGTAGCTGTCCGGCGAGATCCCGGTGGCCCACACATCGGCAGCGGCCAGCTCCAACTCGGTCATCCCCGGCAACTCCGGCACATGCGACGAGGAACCCACGCCGGGCAACCGGTCGTGCCGCTGGGTGGCCGCTGCCCCGGCCGCCCATAACGCCTCGCGGCGAGAAACCCCGAAGCAGCCCAGCGCCCCGGCCGTCGCCAGCGCTTCCGTCTGGGGAACACTCAGCTGCAGTCGCCCGGTTAAATCCAGCAGCGAGGCGAACAGACCGTTGGCCTCGCGCTCGGCCACCAGCCTTTCGGCCAGTTCGCCACCGATGTGGCGGACACTGCCCAACCCCAGCCGCACCTCCATTCCCTGGTTTTCCAAGGTGGCGTGCGCCAGGCTGGCGTTGACGCAGACACCGTGCACCGGCACGCCGTGCCGACGAGCGTCGGCCACCAGCGACTGCGGCGAGTAGAAGCCCATCGGCTGTGCGCGCAGCAGCGCGGCGCAGAACGCCGCGGGGTGATGCAGCTTGAGCCAGGACGAGTAGAACACCAGCGACGCAAAGCTCAGCGCATGGCTTTCCGGGAAGCCGAAATTAGCGAAGGCTGCGAGCTTTTCGTACACCAGGTCGGCCACCTCGCCGGTGATGCCGTGCAGCTCACGCATACCGTCGTAGAACCGGTCCCGCAGCCGCCGCATCCGTTCCGCCGAACGCTTGGACCCCATCGCCCGGCGCAGCCGATCAGCCTCAGCCGCGGAGAACCCCGCGCAGTCTACGGCCAACTGCATCAGCTGTTCTTGAAACAGCGGCACCCCCAACGTCTTTCGCAATGCCGACTCCATCGACGGGTGGTCGTAGACCACCGGATCGATGCCGTTGCGCCGCCTGATGTACGGATGCACCGAGCCGCCCTGGATAGGGCCGGGACGTATCAGCGCGACCTCCACGACCAGGTCGTAGAACACTCGCGGCTTGAGCCTGGGCAGCGTCGCCATCTGGGCCCGCGACTCCACCTGGAATACCCCGACACTGTCGGCGCGCCGCAGCATTTCGTATACGCCCTCCTCGCTCAGGTCGATGGCGGCCAGGTCTACCTCGAGGCCCTTGTGCTCGGCAAGCAGGTCGATCGCGTAGTGCAGCGCCGACAACATACCCAGTCCGAGCAGGTCGAACTTCACTAAACCTATTGCGGCACAATCGTCTTTGTCCCACTGAAGAACACTGCGGTTCGCCATGCGGGCCCACTCCACCGGACACACGTCAGCAATCGGCCGATCACAGATGACCATGCCGCCCGAGTGGATGCCCAGGTGCCGCGGCAGGCTACTGATTTGGGTCGCCAGGTCGATCACCGGCGCCGGGATGTCCTCGACATCAGGTGAGTCGGCCAGCCCGTTCCACCGGCTGATCTGCTTGCTCCAGGCGTCCTGCTGGCCCTGCGAGAAGCCTAGGGCGCGGGCCATGTCGCGCACCGCGCTGCGGCCGCGGTAGGTGATGACGTTGGCCACTTGCGCGGCATAGTCACGGCCATAGCGGTCGTAGACGTACTGGATGACCTTTTCCCGCAGATCCGACTCGATATCAATGTCGATGTCGGGCGGCCCGTCGCGGGCCGGTGAGAGGAACCGCTCGAACAGCAACTCGTTGGCCACCGGATCCACTGCGGTGATGCCGAGGGAATAGCAGACCGCCGAGTTCGCCGCCGATCCCCTGCCCTGACACAGGATGGAGTTCTCGCGGCAGAACTGGGTGATGTCAAACACCACTAGGAAGTAGCCCGGAAACCCCAGCTGCGCAATGACTTCCAACTCCCGTTCGATCTGCGCGTAAGCTTTCCTAGCCAACGGCCCCCGGCCGGGCGACCCGTAGCGTCGCACCGCGCCTTCCATCACCAGCTCACGCAGCCAGCTGTCCTCAGTGTGCCCTGCCGGGACATCGAACGGCGGCAGTTGCGGGGCGATGAGCTGTAGGCCGAAGGCGCACTGCTCGCCCAACTCCGCTGCCGCGGTCACCACTTCGGGCCGGTGTGCGAACAGCTGCGCCATCTCCGCACCGGACCGCAGGTGCGAGCCGCCCAGTGGGGTCAACCAGCCGGCGCCGGAATCCAGGGACGCACCCGCCCGTACCGCCGCCATGGCCATCGCCAGCCGTCCGCGGGATGGCTCGGCGAAGTGCGCCGCTGAGGTCGAGACCACGCCGATACCGAACTTTGGTGCCAGTGCAGCGAGCGCGGCGTTATGTTCGTCGTCGAGCGGGTGGCCGTGGTGGGTCAACTCGACGCTAACCCGGCTGGCCCCGAACCGGTCGACCAGATCAGCCAGCGCCGCCGCGGCCGCGTCCGGGCCACCGGTGATAAGCGCATCGCGTACGTGGCCCTTGCGGCAACCGGTCAGGATGTGCCAGTGTCCGTCGGCGGCGTCAGCAAGTGCGTCAAAGTCGAAGCGGAGCTTGCCCTTTTTGCCACCGGCCAAGTGCCCGGCGGCGAGCTGACGCGAGAGCCGTCGATACCCCTCGGGCCCGCGGGCCAGCACCAGCAGATGCGGGCCGGGCGGATCCGGCGCTTCAGTGCGCTCCCCCGACCCGAGCGACAACTCGGCACCGAAGACAGTGCTCATATCCAATTCCTTGGCCGCCTCGGCGAACCGTACCACCCCGTACAGGCCATTGTGGTCGGTCAGTGCAATGGCGCGCAGATCAAGCCGGGCGGCCTCCTCGACCAGTTCCTCCGGGGTGCTGGCCCCGTCGAGGAAGCTGTAGGCCGAATGCGCGTGCAATTCGGCATACCGGACGGGCGAGCGGACGCATGGGCGCTCGTCCGGCGGCCCATACGGCCCGCGCCTATGTGACCACGCAGGGCTGTCACCGCCGTCCCCCACTGGCTCGGCGACCCTGTTGCCCGATGTCGCCGACCCGGCGGCGCCATGGGGACGGCCGTCGAGCACCCGCTCCATCTCCGCCCAGCTCGGCGGCCCGCCGTCCCAGCCCATACTAAGCAGTATCGAACATACATTCGATTCAGTCAACGGCAAACAAGCGGCGATCACCGACTTCTGACTGGAGGCCTTCGAGCCCCCTGTGGCACAGTTCTCAGTGCTGATTCGCCCCGGTGATCGGCATCGGGATCTCCAAATGTCTTCCGACCCTTAGGCTTTCAGTCGCGATAGACGAAATTGAGCGCCACGCCAATAGCGCGGGAGTGAAACCCGTCAGTCGGCGTATTCCGCGGCCCCGTCGTCGAGAACCACTCGCCCACCGCTGCCGTCGGGTGCCGCAGCCTCGGTACGGAACACCGCCTTCCCGGACTCGGTGCGCCAGATCGACGTCGTGAGCTTTTCACCGGGAAAGACCGGCGAGGTGAACCGTGCCGCTATCGAGTTGACCTTCGACGCGTCACCGCCCCCCAGAGCTGCGACCAGCGCGCGGCCCGCGAACCCATAGGTGCACAGCCCGTGCAGGATCGGCTTCGGAAAGCCCGCCAACTCCTTGGCGAACCATGGA
>Ga0114921_10001255_pt1 | contig 11585 bp, 10 predicted proteins | sample BentaG_FD_87016 | JGI IMG/M metagenome (GOLD analysis project Ga0114921, IMG submission 87016) | Deep subsurface microbial communities from South Atlantic Ocean to uncover new lineages of life (NeLLi) - Benguela_00093 metaG | ecosystem: Environmental > Aquatic > Marine > Oceanic > Sediment ...
CCGGTGAGGCGCTTCGAATATATTTGGGGGCGCTATTCTGGCATTCTTTCTATCTCCTTGTTCAATATTCTATTAATGTCCTCTGGGCTCCTGTTTCTTCTATTCATTAAGGGCTGGAGTTTCGACTTCAGGTTCTTACTGGCAGTAACTTTTATTTTCCTTAAAGTGGTAATTATAAGTGCTTTGGCAATTCTTATCTCTCTGATTTCCACTTCCCCAATTTCCAGCATCTCTATGACTTTCTTCTTATGGGTTCTCGGCCATGTTACCGACCATTTGAAATATCTAAATCACGTATTGCTGGAAGAAGGAGTTAAAATCACAATATTTCTAAAAGCAATTTACTATCTTTTGCCCAATTTTCAATACTTAAATGTTAAAGATTACATAGGTTACCCGAATCCCTTAGTGGGAACTACTATTTTCTGGCAGGTAGCCTATAGTTTAGCTTATGCCAGCGTAGCCACCTGGCTTTCAGTTCTCGTTTTCTCCCGAAAAGAGTTCTGATAATTGCGCCGGCTATTTTGTAGCAGCAAAGCGTAAGCTTTGCTCTTCCTTTTTCTGCACGGTTGAAACCGTGCCTACAAATGGTATTGTAGGCACAAATTCAATTTGTGCATATGTCGCTCTGCGGCTACATTTTATGGTTTCACTAAGGTCTCGTTGATTGAAAGAGAAAAAAATGAAGAAATCTATTTCTCTCCTTATGCTGGTTTTGCCTCTCTTGGGCTTATCTGTTTTCGCTCAGTACCAGGTAGAGAGGAGATTTGAATTTCCTCTGCCATCGATAGTAGAGATTAAGCCTTCTTCTTTTATTTATTTCTGGGGTAGTTTGCTCGGTCTTCGCCGAGTCTCTTCCGATTTGGCCTGGATAAGACTCCTGCAGTATTATGGAACTTTGGAAGGAGAAGAGGAACACGTTCACCACCTACACCATTGTGAGAGAGGTGAGTATGAAGAACTCTTGCCCATGTGTCAGGAGGTAATTCGGCTTGACCCTTATTTCCATTATGCATATCTATTCGGTGGTGGTACTCTTGCCTTTAATCACCAGCGGTACGACGAGGCAATCGAGCTTCTTCAACAAGGAATCAAAAATAATCCGAAATTCTGGAGGTTCCGCCTGTACATAGCAGCAATTGTTTATACTAAGACCAAAGAGTATGATAAAGTTGTTCCTCTTCTGGAGGAGGCGATTAAATATAGAGACTGCCCGGAAGTGGTTAAGATTTTTCTCGCCAATATCTATAAAGCTAAAGGAGAATTTGTAAAGGCAATAACTATCTGGGAACATATTCTTGCCACCAGCAGGGATGAGTGGGCGAGAGCAGCAGCAGAAAATCATTTAAAAGAGACAGGAATTCCCCGTTAGAAATCTTGCCCCGTTTAGAGATAAATCTCTAACGGGGTAATGGGTGAAGGAGCTCTGAGGTTTTATTATTCTATTTTATCATTTTCATTTTAGGTTTGGGATTTGGCAGTTTTGCTAATGTATGCATCTATCGCCTACCCCGAGGAGAGTCGATAATCCGGCCAGGCTCGCACTGTCCTAAGTGTGGAAAGCAAATTAAGTGGTATGACAATATACCATTAATAAGTTACGCTCTTCTCGGAGGAAGATGTCGTTACTGTGGGGAAAAGATATCTCTCCAGTATCCTTTGATAGAACTAATAACGGCATTTCTCTTCCTTCTTACCTATCGGAAGTTTCAAGGCGCCCCTGTCACAATGGTAATTTTCCTTCTTTTAGTATTGTCCTTGATTATCGTTTCTACAATAGACCTTCAAACCGGTTACATCCCTAATAAATTCACCTATCCATTGATTCTTCTCGGCCTGTTTTCTTCACCTTTCAATTCCTTTCTCAGAGAGTATAGTGGAATAATAATAAGTAGCTCCAAACAGTTGTCTCTCATTGTCTCTTCTTTTCTGGGACTGCTTGTAGGCGGCGGCATACTTTATTTGATTGCTTTATTGGGAAGAAAGATGTTTAAAAGAGAGGCCATGGGAGGTGGAGATATAAAGTTAATCTCTGGAGTAGGTGCTTTCCTGGGAGCGGGCAATGTGCTCTGGGTAATATTTTTAGCAAGTCTCCTGGGAGCGGTAACCGGGGGTGCGTTGATAATTGCTGGTAAGTATAAAAAATTTCAGGAAATTGCTTTTGGAACCTATATTTCTTTAGGGACAGTATTGGTTTTTCTGTTCCAGCCAGAACTTAATCGTATTTATCTTAACTTAATTTCCATCTGTAGATAAAGAAGCTCATAAGTGTCATTGCGAAGGACGAAGTCCTGAAGCAATCTCGTAATTGGGGAGGAGATTGCCACGCCCCTTCGGGGCTCGCAACGACCCTGGGGGTCGAATTACATCGTCCCGATTTTTAATCGGGAACAGACCAAAGGGAGTTTTTTTTACTTTGATTAAAGTTGTTGACAATTATTGTCTTTCTAGTATATAATTAAGAAAAATAGGGGAAAAGATGGGACTATTTAGTGGTGGTAAAGAATTAGTAGGTATAGACGTTGGGACTCACTCCATTAAGCTCGTGGGATTGAAAGGAACCCCTGCCAGATGGAGCCTGGCTAAGTATGCCATTAGTGAAATTCCTGCGGGCTCTATCGAAGAGCTTTCTCCTGAAGAGAGAAAAGCAGTAATGACTTCTGCTCTAAAGAATATGCTCTCCACTACAAAAATAAGGACAAAAAAGGTTGCCACTTCGGTTTCTGGAAATGCGGTAATTGTTCGTTATGTGAAATTTCCCCGAATGAGCCCTTCCGATTTGGAAAAGACCATCCAATTTGAAGCTGAACCTTACATTCCATTTGACATTCGTGAGGTCAATATAAGCACCCACATATTAGGCGACGTTATGGAAGAAGGACAACCAAAGATGGAGACAGTTCTGGTGGGAGCGAAAAAGGAACTTTTGCAAGAACGGTCGGAGATTATCGAGGGTGTGGGGTTAAAGCTTTTAATAATAGACGTAGATGCCTTTGCTTTAGAAAATGCTTATGAAATTACCAGAGATAAAGAACATGCAGAGACGGTGATGTTGCTCAATCTGGGAGCGACAACATCCAACATTAATATTCTCGAAAATGGCATTTCAAAAATTGTGCGGGATATATTTATTGCTGGCAATAGTTTTACCAGGGCAATTCAGAAGAATTTGCAAGTCGAGTATCCAGAAGCAGAGAATCTAAAAAGGAAATATGGCTTGACTTTAACAGGCGCAGAAGAAGAATTGGAAAGTATAGCTGCCAAAGATGAAACAAAAATCCAGGTTTCCACTATCCTGATGCCACTTATCCGTGAACTTGTGGGAGAGGTTCGCAGGTCAATCGATTATTACCAGGCGCAGACCGGGGGAGAAAAGAGCGTAGACAGGATTATGCTAAGTGGTGGTAGTTCGAAGTTAAATAACCTGGATAGATTTTTGAGTGATGAACTCGGGTTGCCAGTAGATATAAATAATCCTTTCCGGGGAATAGATACAGCAAGAATTTCTGGTACAGATTGGCAGGAGCTGGCTCCTTTATTTGCTGTGGCTGTAGGGCTGGCTACCAGGCGCGAAGGGGACACCAAATAAGGATGTAATTATAATCATGTCATTGCGAGCGACTGAAAGGAGCGTGGCAATCTCCAGATTGCTTCGGTCGCTTCACTTCCTCGCAATGACAGCGCTTTGCTGCTAAGAGATTTAAAAGATGATTAAGATTAACTTATTACCTAAAGAAGTAGAGAAGAAAGTTGCTCTGCGGGAGAAAAAGCTTCTACTTTCTATCATAGTTCTCCTGGTGGTAGGAGGATTTTTAGGATTATACTCCTTAAAGGTTGGACAATATACTCGCCTGAAGAAAAAAGTAAAAAGAGTGGAGAAGGAACTTAACCTTTTAGAAACGATAGTTAAAAAAGTTGATGAAATAGAGAAGTCCAAAGAAGCTCTGGCTAAGAAATTAGATGTTATTCAGAGCTTGCTGGGAAATCGCGTGGTCTATCCCCAACTATTGGAGGATTTAGCAAGGATAGTTCCTTCCCGAGTATGGTTGACCTCCTTACTGACCAAAAGCGAGTCTGATTTCTTAACTATTACCATTGAGGCTTCAGCTATAGATAATTATGCAATTGCCAATTTTATTACTAAATTGAGTAAGGTTAAGAATTTTTCTAAAGTTGAACTGATCAATATAACTACCAGAAAAGGGAAAGAGGAAATAGCGATAAAAAATTTCGGCGTAACCTGTGAGTACAAGTAATCCCATTTTCTAATAAGTGAGATAATAAGATGACAAAACAACAGAAGGTATTGTTGGGTATTCTGGGAGTTTTAGTTTTTTTTATGTTCTATAAATATCTCTATGGTCCGCTGGGGCTTAAGTTGAAAAAGGTCAAGAATGAGTTGACTACAAAGCAATCAAAACTTACACTCGCCAGAGCAAGAACAGGTCGTCTGGAGCAGCTAAAAACTGATTATGAACTGCTCAGAGTTAAAGTGGCAGAAGCAGAGAAAAAGTTACCCAGAGAGAAGGAAATTCCTCGCTTGCTGCGAGATATAACCAGTGCTGGACGGAAGTTTAAGATTGATATTTCTGATTTCCGGCCGCGAGCAGAAAAACAACAGGAATATTACATATCTCATCCTTTTCTAATAACTCTGGAGACTAACTACCATAATTTAGCGCGCTTTCTGGCTGAAATAGGTCAATATGAGAGAATTTTTCATATTAAAAATTTAAGTGTAACACCAATACTGGAAGATGAAGAAAAACTGAAAGGCATTTCCACAGATTTTCAACTGTATACTTATACTTTTAAAGAAAAAGAAGAGGACGAAAAAGTAAAAAGTAAATGAATAGTAAAATTGTCATAATTATTTTTATCCTGATTCTCCTGGGACTCAATGGCTGTCCTAAAAAAAAGGACAGGCCAGTTTCCAGAAGACCCATAAAAGAGAAAGAGATTGTCCTGCCTAAAAAAATAGAAGAGAAAAGGCGAGGCAGGTATACATATGGTGGTAAGAAGTATAAGGACCCATTTGCTCCTCCTGAGGACATGGGAGGAGGAATTGAAGGGGTTGGTAAAGGTGTAGAAATTGACCTGAGTAGATTGAAATTAACAGGAATTATGATTTCTCCTTCAGCCAAGGATAACTATGCCCTGATTGATGCTGGCGGAGGGAGAGGATATGTAGTTAAAGGTGGAAAGCTAATAGATAATTATAATAGAGTGGTAGATGGTGTGGTAGCCATAGTGAGAAAAGACAAGGTAATTCTAATTACCCGTAATAACGTTATTCGAGAGCTTAGATTGAAAACTGAAAAATGAGAATTAAAAGAGGAGAATATCGAATGAGAAAACTACTTTTTCCCAAGATAGTATTTATTTTAGTGTTAGGATTGGTCTGTTTTGTAAATGTTGGACCAGTTGCCCGGGAGGGGAACCCCGCACCTGAGTGGGAAGAGTTGACCAATGTGAAAGTTCAGAAGATCAGCGAAACTAAATCGAACATTATCATTACTACTACGGGACCCATAAAATACCACTGTTTCAAGATTACTAATCCGCCAAGGTTGGTAGTGGAGATGACTAATACGGTTCACAACTGGAAACAGAAAGAGTTGGAAGTAGGCAATTTCTTACTTAAGAGAATCCGTTCCGGTCAGTATCAGAATGAACCTATTAAAATAGCTCGGGTAGTTCTCGACTTAGAAAGGCCAGTTGATTATGAGTCTACTGCCACTGAGAAACAGATTATCCTGACTATTTTTGGCAAAGGAACCATAGAAAAGGTAGAAAAAGAAGTGCCGAAAATAGTAAAAGTAGAAAGAGAGAAAAGGCCAAAGATAACAAAGAAAAAAATAATAAGGAAAAAAGGAATTGCACCAAACATTCAAGATGAAGAGCATAGAAGGCTGGTAGAGAAGGTAAGAAAAGAGAAGAGGGAGAGAAAGTTGGCTAAACTGCCAATAGAGGAGAAGAAGAGAAGACCAGTGGCGATAGGAGAGGTAATGGGTCCCATCAGCCAGGAGCCAGTGAGTTTAGATTTCGTTGACGCTGACATATCACAAGTAATTCGCTTCTTTGCCTTGAAGACGAAGATGAATTTTGTCCTGGCTGAAGACGTTGAAGGGGAGGTCACCATCCACTTACACAGCATACCTTTCGATGAAGCACTAAGAACTGTTCTGGATCAAAAAGGACTGATAGGAATTCAACATTCTGAAAATGTTATCAAAGTTGTAAACAAGAGCAAAATGCCCACTTATAGAAAGACATTTTCGCTGCAGAATAGAAATGCTTCAGAGGTCAAAGATACCATTGATACGTCATTAACAGGAGAAGAAAAGAAGTATACTACTGTTGGTGTATCTGATGTTACTAACGCCTTAATTATAACTTCCACTGCGGAGGGTATAGAAAAGCTTTCCCATCTCATTGAGGAATTGGACATCAAGATGCCTCAGATCAGAATTACGGCAAGGATTATGGAAGTAGATATCAGTAAAGGTGTAGATCTGGGAATAGATTGGACAATGACTAAAATCTTTACCGGCGGTGGTGCATTCGGTGATACAACGGTGACCGGAAATGTAGAAGCTATGGCTTCTCCTTTTAGTTATGGAACGCCAGCAACCTTAAATATAGCTACAATAATGAGCGGAGCAGATCTTGATCTCACTTTAAAGGCTCTGGTAAAGAAGACCGATACAAGGACATTGTCTAAGCCCACCCTGGTGGTAGAGAACAACCGTCCAGCACACATCCATGTGGGCGATTCGATACCTTATAAGGAAACTATAGTGACCGCGGCAGGAGTCACCGAGACCACGAAGCACCTGGAAATCGGAACTACTCTTGATGTTACTCCTACAGTTAGCCCTACGGGTAATCAGATAAGTATGGATGTTAACGTAGCAGTGAAAGACTTTGTGGGTTTTACTGTAGCGGGACCACAAACCACAGACCGGGAGGCGACGACAAAAGTTACCATAACCGAAGGACAGACAGTGGTGATTGGTGGACTGATTAGTGAGACGGAAAAGGGAACGATATACCAGGTACCAATTTTAGGCGATATTCCCATTTTAGGTTACTTGTTTAAGAAGAAAGAGACACACAAGCGGACATTGGAACTTCTGATTTTCTTAACCCCCCATGTCATGCGCCACTAAAAAAAGGGACAGGCTACTTTTTTCAAGGAGAGGGAGGATAGCGAGTTACAAATATATATACCAAAAAAAGTTATCTATGCAATTTTATGCCTGATTCTTATATTTTCCCCTCTTGCTCGTGCGAGTATGGATATTTGGGCGCTGACTCTTGTCTATCTCTTCTCTCTTTTTGCTCTCCTCCTGTATAGTATCCTCCTAGTATGGTTTCCTCCAGCTACTTCAGAATCACAGGCTTCCTTCCGCGTTCAGCTCAAAAGGCTCTTCTTTCCCCTGCTCCTTTTTTTGAGCATGGCTTACATCTCCTTTCTCTTTTCCACTAACAGATTCAATAGCAGAAACGAAATCTTCAATTTGCTCAATTATTTTTTTCTGTTTTATTTAGTAACTACTATAATAAAAAAGAAAGAGAGACAGAATTTAATTCGTTTAGTATTATTAGTAGGCATCTTTCTCTCGATAACCGGAATATACCAATTCATTAGAGGGAATGTAGCGGCCGGGACAATGGTTAATCCCAATATTTTGGCCGGATATTTAACAATGGTAATTCCATTTACGACAGGATTGATTCTCTCCTTGTCAAATTCGATTAACAGAGAATTCATCAAATCCCACCTTTTTTATTTAGTTGGTTGGTTATTAATGGTTGCTTGCTTATTCCTGACGAAATCCCCGGGAGGGATTATAGGAGTAATTTTGGGAATTTGTGTAATTCTCTATTTCAAGCATGGGAAGCAAATTTTTATTAAATTTCGATATATATTTATCGCTTTAGCTGTAGTTATCGTAGTTCTACTACTTTTTACACTCAGACAATTACAGGTTTATAATCGCATCCTGTGGTGGTGGGGAGCATTGAGGATGGTTTACCAACGTCCTCTAATAGGGATTGGCCTTGGTGGGTTCGAAACCGCCTATGCCAAGTATAAACTAACAGGCTTAAATCCATTATATGCTTATAACTATTTCTTGCAACTTGCAGCAGAGATGGGAGTTGTAGGATTGGGCGCTTTCCTCTGGTTTCTGTTTATGGTTGGGAAGCATATTAAATTTTTATCTAAGAGGTCGAAGCTTTCTTCTTTAGAAATCGGGGTATTCGGGAGTCTTGTTGCTGTGTTGTTTCATAATCTTATCGATTATAATCTTTATATCCCGGCGAATGCAATACTTTTCTGGGTTTTCTTGGGGCTATTAATTACTGGTCCAGGATTTTTGGAGTCCCCGATGAAAATCGGGGGAGGGAACTCGGCAGTCCCCAGACAGCGATTGGGGAAGACTAACAAACTAATACTTACCGGAGCAATTACTTTTTCCATTCTTGGAGTGGGAGTAGGGATTACCAGACTATCTCTGGCAAATCGCCATTACCAGTTGGGTAAGCGTCTTTTCCAGATTAGAAATCTAGAGAATTTAGTGAAAGTGGAAGGGGAGAACTTAGAGAAAGCAGAATTTGAATATGGACGAGCGATCGAGTTGGACTCCTTGAACTCCTGGTACCATCACGGACTTGCGGGGGTATATTTAGCTAAATACTGGAGAGAAGGATATTCAAGCTATTTGGATGAAGCAATAATTGAGTTGAAAGAAGCGGTTGAGCGGATGCCTTATTATGGGCCATTTTACGCTAATTTCTCCTATTTGTACGAGTTAAAGAAGAATTACAAGAAGGCTATTTTTTATATGGAGTCTGCCATAGCCTGCGACAGGCAAAATGACAATTACCGGCAGAGAATAAGCGAATTGGCGGGAAGAATGCAAACCAGGATAGATGTTGAGAATAATTAATTTAGGTTTAATATTTATCTTTTTATATATCCCTTGGTTTAGTGGCGGAGAAAAGATATTTCCCCGTTCATTAATCCAGGCAATAATTCTTATTTTATCAATTCTCTACTTAGCAAAAAAGAAAAATTTTAACTCTCTTTGGAGAAAATTATACATCTCGCCTTCACTCCATTTTCCAATCTGTCTTATTCTATTCTTTTCCTTCTTTTCAGTAGTTAATTCCACATATCTACACAATTCCCTTCTCTCTTTTATAAAAATAGTTACTTTCGTTCTCTTCTATTTTCTTTTAGTAGAACATTTGGGAGATAAAGGTGTATTGAGAGGAAATTATCTATTTAAAATAATCTTCGTTTCTGCTTCAATTCTTGCAGTCATTGGTTTATTCCAGTCTTTCCTTCATTTAGAAATTGAAGCAACTCTTCCTACTCCTGACTTTTTAGCCGGTTACTTAGCAGTGGGAATAACCCTGGGAATAGCTGAACTACTAACTTTTAGAAAGCGGAGTAGTGCAAATAATATCAATATAAACATTAAGAATATAATTAGCCAACATAGAGTTGCCTTCGTCGTTTATCTTATAACTACACTTATAATGTCTATATGCTTAGTTTTGACTCGCTCGTTAAGCGGAGTACTTGCTCTTTTAGCTGCAATCATATTTATAACTATTTTTCTATACAAGAAGAGGGCAGCATATATAGTCCTTACTCTCATAGGAATATTTCTAATCTTTCCTTATACGATGAAAGTTTTTCAATTGTTAGGAGGGGAGACTCTGAAAGAGTTCTTCCTCCAGAGATTAGGAATTTGGAGTCGATGTGTGGAAGTAATCTCAGCACATCCGTTCCTGGGAGTGGGCCCGGGAAACTTTGGTAATTTTCGGATTGCTTCTGGCTATGGCACTTATACAAAATTTGCCTACAATGAGTATTTGCAAATAGGTGCTGAACTGGGGATGATTGTAGTATTTCTCGTATGTTCCATTTTTTACATAATGGTGAAGGGAGTAAAGAAATTATTAAGGAGTAATCTTTCCTTAAATTCTCAAGCTGAGGTGATTTCTGCCTCGGCAGGCGCTTTAGCAGTATTAACGCAGGGCCTATTCTATTTCAATCTCCACCTTCCGGCAATAACCTGTATTTCACTCTTTTTTATAACAAAGATTATGGTTGATAATCATAATCTATTTCTATCCCGGATTTCGCCTGACGAAAAGCTAATCTCGCTTTCTGACCTTCAAGCTCCCGGGTGGCTAAGAGTGACGTCTATTTCTTTTCTCTCAATTTTATTTCTCCTCGTTTCAGTAATCTATCTGGGAAACCACTATGCATATAAGGGTGAATACAGGAAGGCCGTGAAACTCGTTCCTTTGAATGCTGAATACCATAAGGAATTGGCCGATTATTACAGGAAGGAAGGAAAACAGGATAGAACGATTTCAATTTATGGGAAGGTTATAAAATTACATCCCCAAGAGGCGGATTATCATGACCAGTTAGGCCGTATTTACTATCGTCTTAAAGACACAGTAAACGCTTTAAAGGAATTTAAACTAGCAGTGAAGCATAACCCCTACAATCCGTTTTTCCGCTTTGCCCTGGGTTCTTACTATCTAGACCGCTGGGAATTTAAGAAAGCAAAACTAGAATATCAAAAAGCAGTTGATATAGAGCCATACTATCTATTAGCACACTTGCGGTTGGGAGAGAGCCAATTGGGTTTAAAGGAGATTGCCAGAGCCAAGGAAGAATTCTACAAGGTGTTAAAGTTGAAAGGACTACTTCCCCAATTGGTCTTCTCAGGGAGAGATTATGAAAATAGATTATTTGAATTTGATTACTCTCGTGTTTATGTAGGCTTGGGAAGGTGCTGGATGGAGGAAGGGAATCTAATTCAAGCCATTGCTGAGTACAGAAAAGCCCTGAAATTGAATCGCTATTCTGCAGCTGCCCATAGCGGGCTTGCCGATGTCTACTTTATCCAGAAGAGATACGACTTAGCAACAGATGAGATTAAAAAGGCAATAATACTGGCTCCTCAAAATGAAGCCTATAAGATGAACCTTAAGCTAATTGAGGAAGCCATCTCAGGAGGAGTCGAACTCCCCTCAGAAATAGAGCGGTAGCCGCAGGCTTCAGCCTGCGTAAGAATTATAAAATGGTAGTCGCAGGCTTCAGCCTGCGCTTGGAGTAGCAGACTTCAGTCTGCGTTTGGAAAGGGAGTAGCTCCGATTTATCGGAGCGTATCTCTTGACTATGAACCAGGTTGAAGAAAAACGATAGTTTTTCAGAAGCGACAAAAAAAAGCTTGACAAAGCCGGAAAACCGTGATATACTTTGTTTAGAACATTCTAAACGTTCTAAACGAACTATTACAAAGCCATAAAATTATGGAAAACCCTGAACTTGAGAAAATAAGAGACGAATTCACAGAAATTGCTGGTCAGCTGAGTGCTCGGCTAGGGCTTAGCCGCACTGTGAGTCAGCTATATGCATTGCTTTTCCTAAGTAATGAGCCACTCTGTCTCGATTACATGGTGGAAAGATTGAAAGTAAGCAAGGGGAGTATAAGTACAAATATTCGCGAATTGGAAAAATGGGGTGGGGTCAGGAAGGTATGGGTGAA
>Ga0114921_10001256_pt1 | contig 11584 bp, 9 predicted proteins | sample BentaG_FD_87016 | JGI IMG/M metagenome (GOLD analysis project Ga0114921, IMG submission 87016) | Deep subsurface microbial communities from South Atlantic Ocean to uncover new lineages of life (NeLLi) - Benguela_00093 metaG | ecosystem: Environmental > Aquatic > Marine > Oceanic > Sediment ...
AAGATTGAGGCTAGAAGATTAGCTAGTATGGCTATGGAGCTAAGACAAATGCCAAGCAAGGTTCAGCAGGTGTTAGATAATGAGGATAAGATTTTAGAGTGCGCCAGATACCTATCAGGTTATGAGGACGTCTTTTTCATCGGTAGAGGGATAAACTTTCCGGTAGCCCTGGAGGGAGCACTGAAGCTAAAGGAGATTTCCTATATCCATGCCGAAGGCTATGCCGCTGGGGAGCTAAAGCATGGCCCCTTTGCCCTACTAGGTAGTGATACACCGGTCATCGCCATTGTAGCTCAGGACAATACCTATGAGGCTATGCTAACTAATATTAAGGAAATTAAGGCTAGAGGGTCACCATTGATAGCACTGGTTGAAGAAGGTGATGAGACTATAGAGGAAGTAGCCGATTCAGTCATTAATGTGCCACGGGTTGATGCTATATTTTCACCAGTGGTTAATACCGTAGTTCTTCAGCTACTTGCTTACCATACGGCTAAACTCAGGGGCTGTCCTATAGACTTCCCACGTAACCTGGCAAAAAGTGTGACCGTAGAATAGAGTGCAGCTAAAAGTCAGCCTGCTTTCACCTCCTAATTTAGCCAAAACGGACACAAAAATGATGCAACCGCGGATTAAGGAGGCTGCCCTTTATAGTAAGGCTGATACCAAGATTATATGCCGCACTTGCGAAAGAAACTGCGAGATCCCCGCAGGTAAACTAGGCTTCTGTAAAACTAGACAGAATATTGATGGTAAGCTCTACACCCTGGAATATGGTGATATTTCATCTATAAGTGCCAACCCTATTGAAAAGAAGCCCCTTTTCCACTTCTACCCAGGAAGCAAAGCCTTAACTGTTGGCAGCTGGTCATGTAACTTTACCTGCCCGTGGTGTCAAAATTTTGATATAAGTAAGTCGCCTCAGAACATAGGCAAGGGCAAATATATAAGCCCCCGGAAATTTATCCAACTTATGAAGCAGTATGATTGCCAGGGAACCAGCATATCCCTAAATGAACCTACCCTACTTCTAGAGTACTCACTGGATGTTTTTCAACTGGCAAAGGCTGAAGGCTACTATAATACCTTCGTTACCAATGGTTATATGACTGCCGAGGCCCTGAAACTTTTAGTGGAACACGGACTAGACGCAATGAATGTAGATATAAAAGGGGGGAGGGAAACAGTTAGCAAATTTTGCCGTGCCGATGTAGACAAGGTTTGGCGGAATGCCATAGCCGCCAAAGAGCTAGGTATCTGGATTGAAATAACCACACTGGTAATACCCGGTATAAACGATAAGAATGATGAGTTGAGAAACATCGCCAACAGGATTAAAAATGAATTAGGCAGCGCCACCCCTTGGCATGTTACCAGCTACTACCCAGCATATAAATTTAGGAATGAACTTTTCATTCCACCTACTCCTATTACTACTCTGGAGAAGGTAAGAGACATTGGCAAAGAGATAGGGCTAAACTACGTTTATCTCGGTAATATACCGGGGCATCCTTATGAGAATACCTACTGCCCAAATTGTAACCAGCTTCTGATTGAGCGTGATGGCCTTAGCCTGACTAAATTTAAAATCACTCCAGATAAGCGCTGCTATTTTTGCCAGGAGAAAATCCCCATAATCGGAGCCCCTCCCATCTTGAATAACTGAGGGAAGACCTCTGATGTCATTTGTCTCGCTTGGCTTACAGTGCTAAAATCATCAGGGAGTATCAGCTATCGTGCCCAAAAATAAATATCACGCTAATACCACGCCAACAATGAATGAGCTGCACCTTCGCCACTTAACTATAGATGACGCACTACTAAAGCTTGACCGATACCTGAATGATGCCTTTATGGCTGGATTATACCGGGTCAGGATAATTCATGGTAAGGGGACAGGAACCCTGCGCCAGGTAATTCGGGAGCAGCTGGCTAGCCACCCTCTAGTTAAATCATTCCGACCAGCCGATTACGGAGAGGGGGACGCCGGGGTTACCATAGTAGAGCTAGCCCAAAAGTAGGTGCCTGCTCATTGAAAGGACAAGGGTTTTTCAGCTATAATATCCCTATACTTCTACACTTATGGTGAGTGTCGCCTAGCGGTCTAAGGCGCCAGGTTGTGGCCCTGGAGAACGAGGGTTCAAATCCCTCCACTCACCCCACTAATTAGCGCCTATAGCTCAGCGGACAGAGCATCGGTCTTCGGAACCGAGGGTCGTGGGTTCGAATCCCTCTAGGCGCGCCACTGAATCATCCTCTATTGCCGACATTTTTTGCCCCGGGCAACCATGGCCTGAGCAGTCTATCGCAAGCGCACCCAGGTAAGGCTTGAGACGAGCGAGCTGAGAGGCGGCAGAAGAAAGATGAAGAGGCAGCACGGAAAAAGGCAGAGTAGCCAGCCCTATTTACCTTCTAGTATATTACTAACGGTATATTACTAGGGGGTCGGGGGTTCAAATCCCCGACCCCCTATAGTTTTAGGCGGGATGCCACTTGCCCGATTACAGCTGAGGTACCCACACGGGAGGAGTCATCATATTTACTAGGGGTGTGCGAGCCCTAGCACCCCAGTTTCCCCTGGCAGAGCTCGCCTCATTATATGCCTGCTCCACGACCTAACTGGCCGCCATCTATGTAGATAGTCTGTCCGTTCATAAAGTTGGAGGCTTCTGAGGCGAGGTAGAGTGTCAATAGTGCTATTTCTCGTGGCTCAGCTATTCGTCCTGCGGGAATTGCATCAAGAACTACTTTTGCTACAGTGGGGTCCTTCATAAATTGTGCCATCATCTTGGTATTAGTATCACCAGGACCAATAGCGTTTACACATATGTTAAATGGAGCCCACTCTGAAGCCAGGCATCGAGTAAACATACTCAATGCTGCTTTACTAACACAATATGCAGAGCAGTAAGGAGTACCCAGTTCGGCGCTGTTGGAACTGATGTTAATCACTCTACCCTTCCTCTGCCTAAGCATGTGAGGTCCAACTGCTTGCGCAAAAAGAAAGGCCCCAGTTAAGTTGGTGTCAATAACTCGATGCCACTCTTCCCGGGTCAGTTGCTTATCCCAATTATCTCCTGCCAGCTCCCATCCAGGGAACTTTATTCTAGGAATAAAAGCGACCGGCTTCATAGGACTATCGATGCCAGCATTATTAACCAGAATATCAATCTTGCCAAATTGTGAAAGGGTCTGTTCTATGACCTCTTTTACTTTGTCTTCCTTAGTTATATCTGTAGGTATAGCCAGAGCTTTGCGTCCCAACTGACGAATCTCTTCAGCTGTCTGCTCTATCTGCTTTACGGTGCGGGCAACCGCTGTAATATCCGCCCCGGCCTCAGCTAGGGTTAAAGCGATAGCCTTACCAATACCCCGTCCGGCCCCAGTAACAATTGCTACCTTGCCTTCGACACTGAAATCCTTGGGAATCATGTCAGATTTTCCTCCTTTCTTGATTCGGTGAACCGTTACTAACCCCTCTCCACCTTCTTGGATTAGCAAGTTATATAATTTAGAACTTACTAGCCGTCACAGCCACCACCAATCCCAATCATCAAATCGCCTTGGCTCTTTCACCAGGTCAGGTTCGATCCAACATCAGAGAATTTGTGAAAAAGGAAAACGGCTCTATCCTCTTCATTCTCCTAACCCCTATTTACCAAATAGAAGGTTAGGAAGCCAGAGCACTATATTTGGGAACATAATACAGATAACAAGACCGACCCCCTGAATTGCCACAAAAGGCCAGACAGAGCGGTAGATGTCCCCCATAGTTATATCTGGAGGAGCAACGCTCCTCATGAGGAAAAGGCAATAGCCGAATGGGGGCGTTAGGAAAGCCATCTGCATATTGATGAGGTAGAGGACTCCGAACCATACTCGGTCAAACCCCAGGCTTATGGCTAAGGGAATATAGAGGGGCAAGCAAATAAAGAGAATTGCCGTGTCGTCCAGAATCATTCCCAGGAAGAAGTAAGACAGTTGCATCATTATGAGAACACCAAATGCTCCTCCAGGCGCTAGACCCAACATCCCTTGTATCAACTCGGGAGCACCCAACGCCTGGTAGACTTTACCAAAGGCTAAGGCAGCAATAAAAATCCATGTAGATATGACTGTGAGCCTTATAGTGTAGGTGAGAGCATTTTTGAAGACTTGAAAGGTGAGTTTGCGAGAGATAGCTGCGGCTACAATGCTGGCTATAGCCCCCATGCTGGAAGCCTCCACAGGAGTGGCTAGCCCGAATAAAATGGAACCCAACACCATAACGACGATAAATGCGGGTAAGATGACCGCCCGGAGAGAGGTAAATTTTTCCCTCCATTTAGCCCTATCTTCGGGCGGTACGATGGGAGCCAAGCGTGGCTGAAGCGAACACCTTACTACTATGTATATAATAAACATAGTGGCTAGTATGACGCCGGGTATAAGCCCTCCGGCAAAGAATCTCCCGATAGATTCCCTGGCAACGGTGGCATAAAGGACGGCAATCACACTGGGTGGAATAAGGAACCCTAAAGCCGCCCCCGCTTGGACGCACCCTATGGCCATATCCTTATGGTATCCCCTCTTAAGCATAGCCGGCAGGGCAGTGGTACCCATAGTGAGAGTGGCAGGTGTAACTTCACCGACCATGGCTGCCATTGTGGTGCACACCCCTACTGTAACTACTGCTAGTCCACCCGGTAAAAAACCAAGCCAGTTCAACATTGCCGTGTAAAACCGGTCAATTACGCCGGATTGGTGCAGCATCATTCCCATAAAGACGAATAAGGGGATACACACCAAATTGCCGAAGCCCATTACTGCTCTGGTTCCAAAAAGTGCCATCGGCAAGGACTCCGGTCCCCACAGGAAAAGGGCGAATAAAACACCAAGCCCTCCCAATATCCAGGCTATGGGAAGCCCCGTAAGCAGGAGGAGCAGCATACAGCCAAAAAGGAGGATTGTAATCCACCCTATCTCCATACATCTAATTCCTTTCCGGTGATAGCTGCGTAGAGACTGCGGATATATCTGGCTATTCCTTGAAGCAGGAGCAGGAAGACTGCTATCGGTACTATTCCCTTCACCAGCCATACGGGGGCAGGCCAGACTTCACGAGAGACCTCAAGAATCTTGAAGGACTGCCAAGCCCATGGTATAGAAAACCACAGTATCACAATACCATATACAAAAAAAAGCAAGTAGGTAATGGAGTCTATAATCGCCTGTTTCCTGAGAGGGAGTCTTCTATAAATGACGTCGAGATTCACATGTGCATCGTGACGGAGGACATAGCATGCGCCCAGCACAATGTAAAAGGCCCAAAGCATTGTAGTCGTCTGATGAACCCAAATATTGGGGCGGTTAAAGCCATATCTCGTTATCACTTCAAAAAACATGACAGCCATCATCGCAACGGCTAGCCAGCGAGCAGTCATCCCCGTGAATTCACTAATAGCATCGATACGTTGAACAATAGTTCTCAAGACATTTTCCATTTTCATCCTTCACAGTGACGACTGCTCGCCGAAATTCAAATAACGCGTCTATATCAATCTATAAGCTCGTAAAACTTCGCCCACTCCTTAAGTATCTCGCCTGCCTCACGGCAATACTCGTCCTCCTGCATGATTTCATCAACTTCCTCCATGACCCACCGGTAGTACTTATCTCCCTCTTCTTGAGGTAGGTGAATCATTTCAATCCCATAGTCTTCTTCCATTACCTTCTTCTTATAAGTTTCACGGTAGTAGTAAGCGGTTTTCATGTACTCGATGTTTTGGATGAAGGCGGCTTCAACAATGGCTTTGATGTCATCAGGCAGTGCATACCACTTTTCCGGCGTCATGAGAAAAGCGTTCTGGACCGGATTATAATTATAAGGCCAAGCAACCATGTAATTGGTAACCTCATGCCACCCCATGTCCCATCCACAAGCCGCTGCACCATAGCCTACCCCATCAATAATACCTGCCGCCAGCGATGTGTAAAGCTCCTCGGGAGGAAGGTCAACAACTACCATGCCGGTTCGTGGCGCAAGAACCCGTGCAATATGAGGGAACACATATACCTTTCTGCCCTTAAGGTCCTCATACTTGCTAATCGATTCTTTGAGGAATAGATTACCCACGTCATTGAAGCTGGGGAGGATGTAGTAAACACCTTGTTGTTCCAGGTACGCCTCTCGCACAACCTCTATTAAGCCAAAACCAAATGGCAGACCCTCATAATCGGACCTATCGTCATAGAGGACTTTCATCGCATAGGCACCCGCTGCTAACTGTGTCGCCATCATTTCCATCTCGGTCACGGGTATGAGAGGTTTCCATAGGGACGGCTCACAGAAGTATAAATCGAGCGTTCCCATCCGCAAGGCTTCAAGTTGCTCACCCCATGCGACCAGCCCACCGCCGGGAAACATGTCAACCTTTATTCGGCCATCAGATAGTGCCTCACACTGCTCGCCGAAAGACTCAAAAAGCCAGTTCTCCCCGGCACTCCAATCGTGCTGGTATTTCCACTCGTAGACCTCCACTGCCGGGGCTGGTGCTGGCGGTGCTGGCGCTGGTGCAGCACAGCCTACCACGGCTGGTACAGTCAACAAGAGGGCTAGGCAAACACTGCCTAGCAACATCAATAGTTTTTTCTTTCCCATTTCAACAATCTCCTTACAAGAATTTAGTCACCTTTGGATATCAATTACCTATCTCATTTCTCACCCCCTTTTTGGGTCTCCCCACTTACTTTTCACAATTTCCCCAGCCTTCCTGAGCCAGTCCTGGTCAAAGTCTCACGGTTTTTTCAACCAGTATAAAAGCTCTCATTGACACTTTAGTCTGCTTCTTTATCACGCTCTATCCACTTAATAGCTTCTGGCCCTGGTGGCAGTGTCACGATATTTGGCACCTTGTTTATCGCGCCTTTCCTCCTTCAATACCAGGAGTAGCTGCTAGCGTACCGTCATAATAGTATCATATATCAATCAGGTATTTAACTTGGCCATACACGGCGAAGGCATATACAAATGATTCCCTCAATCGAGTTCCCCTTTTATTCTATAAACTTCTTCGGCTAAATCTACCAAATCTAGGTCTACATCTTCGACCAGCAACTTTTCTTCATTAGTCTCGACCAATGCTACTGTACCATAGAATGGGATATTTATTTGTGTGTGCCCGATTAATGTGAGACCCCCATGACGGCCAGCGTTATTTACAAAAACGTGTACAATCTCATTCTCAATAGCCCTCGCCGAGGCACAGGCGTCAATAAAGATTGCATCCGTGTCGTGTTCAGGGACCTTCTCCCTCAGTCCCTCCGATGTCAATGCACCATACTTATCCTCGAAATACCAAAGTGAAGGACAGAAAACCATCTTAGCGCCCTTCAATGCTATCTCTTTAGTAATCTCTGGAAATGCCAAGTCCCAGCATATCGTAATTCCTACCCTGCCAAACCTGGTCTCAAATACTGGGGTCTCATTCCCTTCTTTAAGGTATTCTTTCTCCGGAAACCATAATCGGATTTTGCTGTACTTCCCCACTATTCTACCTGAATCGTCGATCAATACACTTGTGTTGTAGTGGTCTTCACCAACCTTTTCAATCATTGTCCCCATTACAATGTAGAGTCCGCACTCTTTTGCCAACTTGCAGAATTTCTCAGTATAGTCGCCGGGGATTTCTTGTGCATATCTGAGATTTTCTTTACCTAGCGCACCTGTCAAAAAGTCCTCAGGAAAGCATATTATGTCACAACCTTCCTCTGCTGCATGCCTAGTGAAAAGCTCTGCCTTCTCCAAATTCTCCTTCACACCCAGCGGAACGGTGTTCATTTGTGCTGCACAGACTTTCACCTTCAATTTACCACCTCTTAAACTAAAATTCCTTGTCCTTGTATACTACCTTACCGCCAAAGATTGTCATCAGGACTTTGGTATCTTTTATTTCCTCCTGCGGAATACTAAACAGGTTATGTGAGAGGATAACCATGTCAGCAAGTTTGCCTTCTTTGACCGAGCCCTTGATGTTCTCCTCGAAGGAGGAGTAAGCTCCATTTATGGTGTAGGCCTCTATGGTCTTTTCTAGGCTGAGGTGTTGCTCAGGCAACGCTGGGCTTCTTCTCGTGGCCGCCGTATAAATCCCGGTGACCGGGTTTAACGTGACTACAGGCCAGTCGCTGCCAAAGGCCAGCTTACCCCCGGCTTCATCAAGGCTACTCCAGGGCCAGGCGTATTTAGCCCTTTCGGGTCCCACTGCGGCTACCCATCCTCCTCTCCCAATTTCCTCCGCAGAAGCATGCTGAGGTTGCATATTGCACATTACACCAAGTTGTCTGAAACGAGAGATGTCCTGCGGATGGATACATTCGATATGAGTAATAGCATGCCGGCTGTCCCTCTTCCCATTGACTTTCTGTGCATACTCATATCCGTCCAGAGTTGATCTAATGGCTTTGTCTCCGATTGAATGGCAGATAATCTGGAGGCCTTCCTCGTCTAGCTTGGCAACGGTGTCACTGAATTCCTTTTGGGACCAATCCGTCGAACCAGCTTGGGACGTGTCGTCGCTGTACGGTTCAAGCATAGCCGCAGTATGCACTTCCATAACACCATTCATGAACATCTTAGCGAAATTGGCTCTTATATACTTGTTGTTGTATTTCTCACTAACCACCTTGGTACTCTCTATGAAATCCTTAACATCCATACTGGGAAGAATTAGCCTGCTCATATATATCCTGACGGTCAGCTCCTCAGTATCTAATAGTGCCTGGTACAAATCGATGTCTTCTGTAACGTCGAATCCAATGAAGATGTGAACCGAAGTCACACCCAGCGATGAAGCATACTTCATGCCCATTCTCAGGGCGTTCAATCTATCCTCATAAGTTGTCTTGGGCAGCCTGGTGATGAGGTCCTGGCTTCTTTCCGTGAAGCAACCGGTGGGTTCTCCAGTGTCGGAGTCTTTAATGATTTCCCCATAACCGGTATATACACTATCCTTGGTAATGCCTGCTAATTCGAGGGCCTTGCTGTTTGCCCAGACGGAGTGCATATCGTAGGATACAAAATAGGCCGGTCTATCCGAGACGACAACGTCGATATCCTCCTTTCGGGGAAGCCTTTGATTGGGGAAATAGGTGTAACCAAAACCTCGTCCAATAATCCATTTTTTATCAGGATGGCTGTCGGCATAATCTTTGATTCTCCGCTGCACCTCGTCGAGTGAGGTCGCAGTGTTGAGAGATATCTGGTCAAGGCTAGTGGCACCTAGTGCAAAATGGATATGGCTATCAATAAAACCCGGAAGCACCAGCCTGTTCTTAACATCAACAACGCTGGTACCATTTCCAATATATTGCTCAATATCGCCATCCCTGCCGACAGCGATAATTTTATCGCCCTTTACAGCTACTGCCTGAGCCCACGGCTGGTTAATCTCAACTGTATATATTTTGGCATGCTTAACAACAAGGTCAGCCACCGGTGGCGACTGAACGCACGCCCGTTCATCTCTCCTGTTCATATTTTCTTCCAAGAATATATGTTAATAACCAAGTTCCTTGTTTATCTCACTAACAACCTTCTCCATTATAATGATTATCTCGTCTATGTCGCTCTTATTAATGCACAAGGCCGGCGTCAAGACAATGGTTGTACCAAATTCCCGGCAAAGGAGGCCTTCCCTCTCCATTTTGGCAAATACCCTACCATGAATGTCCAGCTCAGGCTTGAAAAATGCCTTTGTCTCTTTATCCGCCACCAACTCTACAGCGCACATTAGCCCGATACCTCGCACGTCACCGACTATTGGATACCTGAGGAGTGTCTGAAGCCCTTCGAGCAGATACTTACCCATCTTGACTGAGTTTTCCACTAGATTCTCGCGCTCTATGATAGCGATGTTGGCCAGTGCTCCTGCTGCAGACACGGGGTTTCCACTCCAAGTCGGAAAGCTTGAAAAGGCGACACTACCTTCAAATCTGCTAGCTATCTTAGAGCTCGTTATGGCACCTCCAAGAGGTATATAGCCACTGGTAATTCCCTTAGCAAAGGTTAATATATCAGGAACATAATCGTAGTGCATGCAGCCAAACCATTTGCCAGTGCGACCAAAGCCAGTAATTACCTCATCGTCGACAAGAAGCACACCATACTTATCACAAATGGAGCGTACCATGAGCCAGTACTCAGGTGGAGGTGGGCAAACATTGGCAGAATGGGACACCACTTCCCCAATAACTGCCGAAACAGTATTTGGCCTTTCGAACTGGATAACATTCTCTATCTCTCTGGCGCACAGAAGGTTGCAACTAGGATACTGCAGTGCATAATCACAACGATAGCAGTAAGGCTGAGCTACGTGTCTTGCCATCAACCCTAGGGGTTCAAAATCTGCAATGAGGTCCCTTATAGCGCCCCCGATACTCATTGTACCCCATGTCCACCCATGATACGAGCCCCTCCTGCCTATAACCTTAAATCTTGTGGGTTCGCCATTGAGCACATGGTATTGCTTTGCCATCTTCAAAGCCGTTTCCACTGCCTCAGACCCTGAATTGCAAAACGCCACCTTCGTCAGGTTACCCGGTGTGAGCTCAGCCAACTTAGTAGCCAGCTTCACCCGAGGAATATTGTTATATTCTGCAGCGGCGCTGACCAACTTAGTGACCTGGTCCCGTATGGCATCACCAATCTCTGTCCTGCCATCTCCTACATTACAGAACTGCCAACCGGCGGCGCCATCTATAAAAGTTTTACCTTCTATGTCCGTAATGCGAACTCCCTCAGCCTTGACGAATGTCTTAAGACCTCCTGGCTTCCCCAGAAATTCCCGCGATCTATACGGAAAAATGGTATGTTCAAACGTTTCTTCGCGTATTTGTTCTTTCTCACTAACCATTTCCACTCCTTTTCTGAATTTCTTTTTTGCTTCCTGTTGAACCTCTTCTTCCTCGTTTGCCTTCTTCAAATTCTCTTTCACCCCCAGCGAAACTACATTTATTTGTGCAGCAAAGACTTTCACCTTCAGTTTATTACCGCCTAACAAGTTTTTTGAATACTATCTATACATGATTCATTTTCCCCCGAATAGCAAATTAGGAAGCCCGAGCACTATATTTGGGAATATAATAGCAAGAACAAGAGTGAACCCCCTGAATTACCACAAAAGGCCAGCTACACTTCTATTTGAAGTCTTTCTAAAGTTTTTGGTGTAGGTTTTCCCCCTTCGTCCCACCCTCTAAGAGAATAGTACTCACCCAACATCGTTTCAAAATCAACCTCGTCTATTTTCCATCCGGTATCCTCTCTAGGTTCTTTTAATCGCTCTGGCAACCGATCATCACTTCTGGAAAATCCTTCTCTTAAATTGAAAAGGCGAGTAAGGTTATATATCCTTTCTCCAATTTCCAAGAACTTCTCTCTATCCATCTCCCACCCAAAAATTTCCTTCCATCCCATAATGTTCAGGGCATTAATTGAATAATCCACAAATTTCATAGCATCCCCGGTAGTGTTTCCAGGTATATTATCACAACCAATTAAGCACCAAAGAGCACCATTCCGATCCTGTAAATCCTTTGTCAGCTTTGCCTT
>Ga0114921_10001257_pt1 | contig 11571 bp, 14 predicted proteins | sample BentaG_FD_87016 | JGI IMG/M metagenome (GOLD analysis project Ga0114921, IMG submission 87016) | Deep subsurface microbial communities from South Atlantic Ocean to uncover new lineages of life (NeLLi) - Benguela_00093 metaG | ecosystem: Environmental > Aquatic > Marine > Oceanic > Sediment ...
ACCGACTAACAGACAGGACTCTGAATCCTGCGCCTTTGACCAGACTTGGCTACCCCCGCATTGTGACCTATGATAGGAATGAAGTTTTATTAATCTTTTCCCCGAGGGCTTTTGCATAGCAAAAGGGCTCTTGCGCTATCCCCACATGAATAGAAACATCTCGCTCGTTGATAATAAAAAAGTAACTATAACTATACCACAAGCGTGCCTGTTACCTTCTCCCCGGATAGTGCCTTTTTGAGTCTGCCTGACACCGTAGCATTTATAATCTGGGAAGGGACGCCCTTTTCAGCAAGGGCAATAATTTCTTTTAGTTTACCCTTTATGCCTCCGGTCACGTCCCCCTCCCGGGTTTTGAGGCTGCTTAAAATATCTTTATCAGTGCTTGCGATTTTGGGTATTAATTTCGCATTGCCGAATTTCTTCGGGTCTCTGTCGTAGATACCGTCAACGTCTGCAGCGAAGATTACGCGGTCGGCTTTGAACTTTTCAGCAAGAAAGGTTGTGATCTGATCGCCAGAGAGGATGCAAAATCCGAGGTCCTTGTCGATCACCACGTCGCCAAAAAGTACGGGTATTGTACCCAGCTCTAAAAACCTTTCTATGACCTCTGTGTTTATGTCTTCAATCCTGCCTTTTTTACAGGTTATATTCGCTGAAGGCTGGATTGCAACAACCGGAAGTTTACGTTCGTGGAATGCGTTTATGACGCTGCGGCTAAGCTCGCTCATGACCTTTCTGGTAAGCACGATGCCCTCTATTTGCTCCTTGTTACTGAACCCTTCCTGGAGCCTGTATTTGTTCGCAACCGGATGCCCAAAAGACCCTCCTCCGTGCACTATGATGAGTTCTCCTTCGGCACCTCTCTTAATCTCGTTGGCCAGCCTTTTGAGGACACTCTTCCTGAACCTGAATTGCCGTGTTTTGTCGGTTATGAGGCTCCCGCCGAGTTTTAGTATTATCATTCGACCCTCACCCCCTCAGTGGTTGTGACCGACTCAAAAGCCATGCACCCGCATTTTTCGATGGCATTTGCAACGGCCGCTTGCCTTCCTGGCGCGTGGGCAATCATGCACCCGCCCCCGCCCGCACCTGTGAGTTTTGCCCCACTTGCTCCAGCTTCCCGTGCCGCATATACAAGACTATCCAGCTTAAAATTGCTCACGCCGAGGGCCACCAAAAGGCCATGGTTGACATTCATGAGCTCTCCGATGTCCTCGCTGTTTTCAATCCTGTGTTTTGCTTCTGTGGTGATTTTGCCAATATTGGATATAATCGGATCGATGATTTCTGGAAATTTGTCCCTCAACGCCCTGACACCCTCTACCAGTGCCTTCGTTGAGCGCTCTATACCGGTATATCCCACGACTAGGGGCAAAGATGCGTCTATTCGCTGCCACCTTTCTTTATCTGGTTCTATGAACAGAACCCCTCCAAACGTCGTGGTTGCGGTATCGGTTGGCGATGCTGCTCCCTGGACCTCAAGCTCGACCTTGTGCCCGAGTTTTGCAAGCTTGTTTTCTGAGATTTCGATGCCCAGGGTCTCGTGGATGGCCAGGACAATCGCGATAGAGACAGATGCCGACGATCCCAGACCAGAGGCAGGAGGGGTTTCCGACGAAATTTCGATGTCGAGCCCGGATCTTTTGCCAATGTGCTCAAAAGCCAGTTCAATTGCCTTTCTAACATATGGAAAACCCTCAACAGACCCCAGATCGTCTATAGAAAAAGAAATACGGTAAGGCTCCATGTTTGAGCTTATAGAGATGTTGCTATCATTACGGCCCTCTAAAGTCACATAGGTTCGTTTGTCAATAGCACCTGCGAGAGATGGTTTCCCGTAAACAACTGCATGTTCACCAAATAAAATGACGTTGCCCGGAGCCGAGACCGTGACCATCCTCATCGCCTCAGGACTATACCTGCATAGCCAACGACTTGGTCATAGTCTTTTGTCACGTTTCCACTTGTAGAATACCTGAGGAGCTCAGCCCTTGTTGCACCAATTTTTCTTGCAGTTGCAATGCACGTCGCAATAGGGCCGTATCCGCATATAGATAGATTATGTTCATAGACTGTCTGCAAAAATCTGTTCTCATCCATGTTCAAGATGTGGGAGATGGCATTTTTATCCTTCTGAGTTGCAGATTCATGCGACTCGTAATGCGTAAAATCACTGCTTGCGATAACGAGGCTGTCCTTTTCTATCTTTGATAGACATCTGGCTATCTCTTCTACGATCTCTGAATTTGTCAACTTCAAACAGATTGGCACCATTTTGAATTCGCCGTATAATTCGCCGTATATGTACTGAAGAAACGGCAGCTGCACCTCAAGAGAATGCTCGTATCTGTGGGCCGTTTCATCGAGGTCTAAACTCTCGCAACTTTTAAGTAGTGCGTCCACGATCCCCCTGTCGGTTTCAACGACTCCGAGCGGGGTTTCCCAGTCCTCATTTGAGAGGGCAGCAAGGCTTCCAGCACCGGTATGATTGGGGCTGATGATGACAATGGTCTCGGGATTCTCCTGCTTTGCAAGCTCGGCATATACGTGAGCCGCAACAGCTCCGGAGTACATATAGCCTGCATGTGGGACTACACATCCGACAATGTCCCTTTTGGCACCTCCGGATTTCGGCAGTTCACCTGGCCCTATGTCACTCAGAAAGCACTCTTTAATCTGTTCCTTTAATCCCTCTCGGCTTCCACTATAAAACTGTCCCGCAACGTACGGATTTCTCATCAACTTTCCCCAAATTCCTCGAGGGAGACGAAATCCTCCGACAGCTGTCCTCTCTCTCTCAGGGTTTCCCTAGTAAGTAGCCAATGTACTATTGCCAGGGCCTTCTTTCCCTTGTTGTTTGTGGGGATTATAATATCTACGCCTGCCGTTGCATTGTCAGTATCGCACAGGGCTACTACAGGAATTCCGATTTTGCTCGCTTCCTTTAAGGCCTGTCCGTCTCCACGAGGATCTGTAACCATGAGGACATCAGGTTCTATGAAGTTTCTCAGGTTTGGATTCGTGAGGGTCCCTGGAATGAACCTGCCGGCAATAGCCGTCGCGCCTGTAAGCTTTGCAAAGTCTTCGATTGGCTTTTGTCCATATTGCCTTCTGGATACAACAAGTATCTTTTCTGGAGGGAACTTTGAAAGAAACTTTGCCGCCTCTTTTATTTTATTATCTGTTTTCTTGACATCCAGAACATAAAGTCCGTCGTCACGTACCTTGTAAATATAGGGCTTCATGTCAGCATTTTTCTGCTGTGTACCGATGTGTATACCCGCTGCGAGGTAGTTGTCCAGTGTGGTCAATTGATCTTCCATTTACGCTTCCCCCTCTTCCAGTGGCAGGTGAGCCATTTTGGCCCTCCTTGTAGTGAGCTCTTCACCGATCCTTATAAGCTCGTTTAATTTTGCTACCCTTTCTCCACCAACTGTACCGGTTTTTATGATAGGACTTTTGAAAGCAACCGCAAGATGGGCTATAGTATCATCCGTCGTCTCTCCGGAGCGGTGGGAAAATACGGTTGTAAGATTGTTATCCTTTGCCACTTTTACAGCCCTATACGTGTCTGTGAGAGTGCCGCACTGGTTGGGTTTTATAAGCACGGCATTTGTGGCATTTTTCTTAATACCATCTTCTATCCGTTTTGCGTTTGTTACATAAAGGTCGTCACCGCATATCAGACAATTTGACTTGGCCTTTTTGGTAATCTCGGAAAATCCCTCGAAGTCGTTTTCCTCGAGTGGGTCCTCAACGTAATAAAGATCATATCTTTTTATGAGGTCGAGCATATGGTCTATCTGCTCACCTGTTGAAAGTTCTTTGCCAGTTTGAGAGTATGCATATTTTTTCTTTTTGTTATAGAGCTCGCTTGCGGCAACGTCAATGCCTAACCTTATTTTTATACCGGTATTATCGGAAACTTCTTTGGCTGCTTTGGACAATAGCTCAAGGGCCTTTTCATCGTCGACGTTAAGGGCCCATGCGCCTTCATCACCCTTCCCCGAGATACAGCCTTTCTTCTTGGCAATTGCCTTCTTTATCGTGGCATGGACCTGTGAGTTTGTCATAATCGCATCCTCTATCGTTTTTGCCCCGACAGGTATAACCAAAAACTCTTGTATATCTGTTGCGTTGCTTGCGTGGGCCCCTCCGCCGATGACGTTTCCAAGAGGGACCGGGAGTTCCGTCGAGAAATTGCCGCCAAGATGCTGGTAGAGGGATATGCCATGTGAAGAGGCAGCAGCCTTCGCATTTGCCAGTGATATGGCTACTGCTACATTCCCCCCGATATTTGAGAAGTTTTCGGTGCCGTCAATATCCTTCAAAATGTAGTCAATGACCTCCTGCTCCTCAGCATCCATACCTATCAATTCAGGGGCCACGGTTTCTTCAATTTCCAAAAGTGCTTTATCTATACCGCCATGAGGATAGGCTGCAACTTCGTGCTCTCCTGTACTGGCTCCGCTTGGGGCAGGGCACCTTCCAAACCCATACGTGGTTACAATATCCACTTCAACAGTCCAATTTCCTCTGCTGTCCAGTACCTTCCTGCATTTTATATCCTCGATTACAGTAGGATTCATTGCACCTCACCTATCTCCTTCTTTACAGGCATGTTCCTTTTCACTGTTATAGGTATTGTGCCTGATTCCAATTCTCTGATTGCTATAGACAGGGGCTCCACAAAATTCTCTGAAATTTTAATTAAGATTGGAGCCCCCATAGACAGTTGCAGGGCCCTTGCGCCTATTATTCTAGCTTTTTCGTATCTTGTTAATTTCAATTTGTTACCTCCAATCACGATCTTTTGGTGTCGGCGTGGGGACGGATTGGGAGCGAAGCGACCGCATCCGCCCGGAGCGCTGACAAATGGGGCCGCCGAGATTTGAACTCGGGTCACCAGCACCCCAAGCTGGAAGGATGGACCAAGCTACCCTACAGCCCCTTTTTTTCGAATTGTATTACCTCGTCTATGAAATCTGCCTGGCTTAGTATCATCCTTCTGCAGCAGTATCTTCCGATGCCGAGCGAATCCAGCACTTTCTTTGGATCTTCATTTTTTGTTCTTTCCTTAAATTTTTCATATTTGTCTGCAATCACTGCACCGCAGCTGAAGCACCTGATTGGAATTATCATATTTTCACCTGTAGGACTTTTGCTTTTTAGCTCTTGCCCCTTTACCACCGTATTTTTTGGTTTCCTTTCGCCTGTGGTCTCCTTTGATTATACTTCGGTCATACTCAAAGAACCTCTCTTGCAGCTTGGCATCGCCACTGAACTCCAATAGGGCCTTTCCTATTGCAATTCTTGCCGCCTCAGTCTGGCCCATAAAGCCTCCACCTCTTACATCGACATCTATGTCAACCTTTCGGACTACGTCCTCTGCGAGCATGAGGGGCTCCATGAGCTTCATCTTTGCCATTTCAGGCTCTATTATATCAATAGCTCTCTTGTTAATTCTTACTCTCCCTTTCCCCTCTCTAAGAGTTGCCCTCGCTATTGCGGTTTTTCTTTTTCCAGAAGTCTGGATTATCTTCATCCGGCTACCTCAAATATTTGCACCGAGCAGGGTGCTTAGTTCTTTAAGTTTAATGTGTTTTGGAATTTTGAGCGTATTAACATTTTTTATGCCTATCTCTTCTACTGGCTTTCCCACTAATTCCACAGGGACCCCTATATAAACCCTGAGCCTCTTCATTGCATCCCTGCCCTTCGCCTTTTTGTAAGGAAGCATTCCCCTTACAGCCCTCTTTATTATCCCTTCGGGCCTCCTGGGGAAAAATGGGCCATGCCTGGCAGGATTAACGATGCTCCGTCTATGCCTCCTGTGCAGGTATTTGTCAAACACGTTTCTATTATCGCCAGAGATTATACACTCCTCAGCGTTTATGATAGCGATCTTTTCGCCTTTGAGGAGCTCCCCTGCAACATGCGAGGCCATTCTCCCCATTAAAAGACCGCTTGCATCTATTATCTTCAATGTACTCACTCCATGATCTTCACACCAGTGCCCTTTGGAACATTTGACATCAGCTCTTTTATACCTATATATTTGCCACCTGCTGATATCAGTTTCTCTTTCGCTTGATTCGAGAACCCGAGCGCCCCCACCGTTACAGGATGGGCGATGCTACCTGAACCCAGCACCTTTCCGGGCACCAACACTATGTCATCTTTCTTTGTATATCTGGCAATTCTGCTTATATTTACCTCGGCCCTGCTCGAAGAGCGTAAGAGCCTTTTGGCCACGTCCCTCCATATGGGAGCGTCCTTTTCATACGTCTTCAAGGTGAGCTCCTTTATCGTTTCCTGCATCACAGGGTTTGTTGACATGCTCTTTTTCATTTTGTTTTCCTCACAACGAGTGAGATATCAGATAGTTCCCGAGATTTATAAATATTGTGAATAAACATCAATTCCAGATTCAACAATAGCTAACCTATTAAAATATTTTACTATGTTCTTATGGAATAAAGAGAAGAGATACGGGACCAGTATGCCAGCAGATGTAACCGAAAGATATATAACTGAAGTTGCGGTGTAGTAGGAACATTGGGGAAACAAAATGGCAACAAATCTTATACATTCAGATTGGAATGGGAAGTCCAAGTGCATCAGGTGCGGTACGCCAGTCCCTTCTGACAGGGATTTCTGCTCCAACGAATGCGAAGACGCCTTTTTCGAGGCATGATGTAGTTACCCAGAGCCTTTTTCTCGCTTCGCTCCAAAAACCCTCGGGAAAAAAATTGTATATATCACGAATCTATTTTTTAAAGAAAAAAGGGACGTCGGGGACGGGATTTGAACCCGTGCGGACCTAGGGTCCATCAGCTTAGCAGGCTGACGCCATACCAGGCTTGGCTACCCCGACCTTGGCGGGCACGCCCGAGAATGGGTACCTCTCGCAAAGGCCAGTGGTCCAAGCATTGACTCAGCCCCGCTACCCTACAAGCACCGGCTGTCCTACCTACCGCTGCTTCCTTCCGGACCTGGCGGATTTGGCAGGTTAAACTTTCTGCATTGGCCTTCCGGCCAGAGCAAAAAAGTACCACCGATCCTGCAGGACGAGACGTCAGCGCCAAAACATGGGCTGGTCAGTGTTCGAGAATACTGCTCCTCAGACTTCAACCCCTACGTATCGACGATTTTAGGTTACAGGGAACGCCGAACTCCCCGGTCTAGCCCGCCATATAAAATGAGGATGGCTTCATATTTTAATCTTGCGTAATTGTGGCCTCGACAGTGATGAAAATGGGACCTCTTATGTCTATGAGCTTATTATTTGAGGTAATGTATCGAAGCGTCACTTTATCCAGTGTTAGATTTATGTCGCTGAGGCTCCTTGCAATCTGTGCTCTTGTCACAGACTCCGTTTCTCCAGAGATTACACTTTTCTCGATGTTGTGCGCTGCGAGAGACGCGATAGCGTCTAGGTATCTTATAGAGCAGTCAACCCCATTAGCTCTAATATCTGGTGATTTTTCTGGTGGGAGTCCATAGATATTGCCTTCGTGTACAAAAATCTCATTAAAAGCCGCAGGACCCAAAAACCTCTTATTTTCCTCTCTCTCTGTTAGTTTTACAGACACCTTAGATTCGAAGAGCTTTCCAGAATAGACCAAAAATTCACACGGACTTCTTTCGTTTGCGTATTTTTCACCGAGATTTACAATCATTTTTGCGATTTCCCTGCCTTCCTTCGATTCAGGGGACTTTTCGAGCTTTATCATCGAGGCAATTTCTCTGTCGCTCGTCTTAATGTCGGCGTAAAACTGCGAATATATCATCTCCCTTATGTCGTCAAAGCCGTGGAGGATCATTGCAAGCCTTTCGACACCGAGCCCGAGATTCATAACAGGGTATTCTATGCCATATCTTGAGAGGGATACTGGACTGTACATTCCAAAGGTTGCAATCTCTACCCATCCAATTTTTTTGTGCTTGGCATATACTTCGGTCTGGGTATCTGGTGCATAGTACTTCGACCTTTTTTCATCCGGTCTGAATGTGAAGTCCTCAAATCCGAACGGCCTCAAAAGCCCCTTGGCAACCGCTTTGCCGTCTTCAATGTTTGCGTCCTCTGCAACGAAGATGCAGGAGGCAGAGTGGTGGCTCCTCAGGTGTGTTTCATCCTCTCTCTGCTCCCTCCGAAAGCATCTGTCCACAGAGAACAGCTTTATCGGCATTGGTTTCTTCTTTATCACGTCCTTTATCGTCAAAAACCATCCGCTTGTCATGTGCGAGCGAAGCGTGACTCTACTTGCTTCAGGTTTCAAAATCCGAAATTCCGGGAAGACCTCCTCTAAGATTTTGACAGAAAGAGAATCATCGACATCAAGTGCTTCGGCGATGTTATATCCGAGGTCTTCTCCTCCAAATTCCCCTTTCTTGTATCTATGTAGCACATCCTGAAGGGATTCCTTATCCACGCGTGCTCCTAGCTTTTCAATCGCTTTGACTTTCTCGTCGCTTAAGCCCACATCAGGTCTTGGCAGTCCACCGAGATAATAGCACCTGTCCAAAACAGCGACTGCCTCGGGCCCAAACTGCCTTTTTACCTCTTTGTCTTCTATGAAGAGGGGATTTACGACTTCTTCGAATCCGAGGTTCAGATAGGCCTTCCTTAACTTTTGAGCTGTATCAAAAAGAACGTGGGGGGTTCCTGGCCGGACTTTTCCAGGCGGAGGCTCTTTTCTCTTTGTACCTTTCGGCAGGAGTTCCTTGGTTTCAATCCAGGTCTTTTCGAAGTCCTCTTTCGCGAGTTTTGTTATGCGCTTGCTGTGCCATTTCATATGTGCATCCTGTCAATCCTTTTCGCAAGTTTTGCCTGATTTAAAGCTATTGTCGCATCCCCGCGTGTCCTTTCGAGCAAGATTCTGGCAACGTCCTGTTTCCTTCTTATGGGGATTATTGCGCTGGGATAATCAAAAGACATGATTTCGTGGGAAATTTCGTCCATTAAGTCCAGGAAGTACTCTACATCGTCATAGCGTTCCGTTCTGATTGCGTCCAGTATGTATCTCCTCAGCTCGCCTACAACGTCTCCAAGGCCCAGGGCATAGTATTCAGGCGGAACATCGAGTTCGGCGAAGCTCGGCGGATCTTCTCTATTAAGGAGTGCATGCACAATAATTGCTTCACTGTATTCCTGCAGTGACTCCTGCATAAATCTAAAGTTCATATCACCTGAGTTCAGGCGTGATATCAACGACGCTGCTTCGTCTATCAGTTCCTTCGCCCTTTCAAAGTCTTCTTTGTGGATTTCTCTTACTGCCGCTGTTGAGAGCCTTCTTATCTCCCGGGATAGGGAAAATACCTCTTCCCTCCTTTTATCTTTCCTGTCCAGTTCCTCCCTTATCTGGTTTATTATGGCATTTAATTTCATTGGTACTCCTCATTTTGAAAGCAGGACCACCTTGCTGTCCTCTGAATAATCCTTCACGCTGTAGCCTGTTTCTCTTCCAAGGATTTCCGAAAACCTGTGGACCTCCTCAAAGGACGGCATGTCGGACCTTTCAAGCCTTTTTCGGGAGTAGCCAACATGGACATACCCCTTCGGCTCTATAAAGTCCGGGTTGGCCTTCGTTATTAATTTTGCGAATCTTTGTGGATGCTCCAGGTTGTAGCCTCTTACAAGGGTGATCCTTACCACCTTTCTGGTCCTTTTCTGGCTGAATATCTCAATGCTTCTATTTAGTCTTTCCCATCCATCCCCGAGTTGGGGATTGTTGATCCGCCTGTAGAGCTCCTCGTCGTATGCTATAAGTGAGATGTACAACTGGGTGGGATTCACGTTTTCCAGTGCGTCCGGGTTCTGGCCGTTTGTTACGAGAAACGTGGTGAGGCCCCTTTTGTGAAATCCATTTATGAGTTCGTCGATATACGGGTAAGTTGTCGGTTCTCCTGCAAGCGAGATGGCCGCGTGCTTTGGTTCCCAAGCTTCCTTTACCTCCCGTTTGTCAGCTTTCTCATTCCCCATGTACCCCCCCAATAAAATTTTCTGCTTTTTTATGGATTCTTCAACGATAAAATCCGGTTCATCCGCTTCAAAATCAAACTCGGCCCCGAGCGTGTATTCAATCGGCCTCCAGCAGAAAACACACCTGTGCTGGCACCAGGCAACGCTCGGCGTCATCTGCAGGCAGCGGTGCGAATCGATGCCATAAAATTTCGACTTGTAGCATGCTCTATTTCTTAAAAGTCTTTCCTTTGTCCAGTGACACACCTTCACAGCAGAGTGGACACCGACAATCCTGTACCCCTGCTTTTCAAGAAGGTTTTTAACGGCAGCATCCATGTGGGTACCTTGCTCATAGAAGATTTAAATCTTGTTGGACTATAGAATATTACGTTTCGCCCAACGGCCCATGATGTATAAACATGGCGTCTCCGAAGCTGTAGAATCTGTATCGCTTTTTTATGGCGGTTTGATAGGCATTGAATATCTCATCTTTTCCTGCATATGCGCATACCAGCATCAAGAGTGTTGATTTGGGAAGGTGGAAATTGGTCAAAAACGCATCGATGGGGGCTTTGAATTTGTATCTAGGATAAATAAATAAGTCAGACCATCCCGAGGCCGGATGGACGATGCCGCTGTCATCACAGGCACTTTCCAGTGCTTTTACTGTAGTTGTGCCCACAGCTATGAGCCTACTTTTTCTATTGTTTATCCGGGTTGCGTCTTTTCGGTCTATTTTGAAGTATTCTGGTTCCATCCTGTGCTTGCGGATTTCGTTTATTTTCACAGGAGCAAAAGTGCCCAGGCCGATATGAAGTGTTACAGAGGCGATTTTTACTCCCTTTTTTTCCAGTTCTTTCAGGAGCCCCTCTGTAAAATGGAGGCCTGCGGTGGGTGCCGCTATGGAGCCGTCCTTTTTTGCATAGACTGTCTGGTACTGCTTCATACGCGCTGCCTTTTTGATATACGGCGGCGTGGGGGGCCTGCCGATACGGTTCAGGATTTTCAGAAGGTTTTTAGAATCAAATTCTACCAGAAATTTATCGTTCAACTTTTCTTTAACGAGGCCGGACAGCGCTCCACCCTCAAATGAAATTTCCGTGCCTGCATCAATGTTTTTGCCCCTCAAAAGACAGAGTGCCTCTTTTCCCTCTCTTTTAACTATAAGGCAGTCGACTTTGCCTCCAGTCTTTTTTCTGCCAAAAAGTCTTGCGGGGAGCACCCGCGACTCGTTTACCACCAGCACATCGCCTTCTTCGAGATAATCTACAAGGTTGTAAAATTTCCTGTGCTCAACCCCCCTGCCGTTCAGGACCATAAGCAAAGAAGAGCTTCTTGGCACTATCGGCGACTGCGCAATCAGCTTCTTGGGGAGATGGTAGTCGAAATCTACAAGTTTCATGCTCATAGCAATATTTATCTGCAGTGTCTATTAAAAAGTTATCAGAGGAGATAAACAGTGCCAAAAACAGTGTCCGAATACGAAAGAAAGCAGGAATACGTCCGTGTCGTAGAGCTACCGAAAATTGAAGTTTTTGAGAATAAATATTTTGACAGGGAATATACGGTCAAGATAGAATATCCTGAGTTTTCTACCCTCT
>Ga0114921_10001258_pt1 | contig 11565 bp, 9 predicted proteins | sample BentaG_FD_87016 | JGI IMG/M metagenome (GOLD analysis project Ga0114921, IMG submission 87016) | Deep subsurface microbial communities from South Atlantic Ocean to uncover new lineages of life (NeLLi) - Benguela_00093 metaG | ecosystem: Environmental > Aquatic > Marine > Oceanic > Sediment ...
GAGCCGTCGTAGAGCCTCCCGTCGTTCTTGCAGGAGACCACCACCTTCTTTCCCTCTTCCAGCAGACCCTTTATCCTCTGGTACTGCCTGTCGCTTATCGCGAAGCCGAAGGTGGTCTTATCCCTGGTTTTCTGGTTAGGCCATATCCCGTTGTATTGGACGAGGTCTGGGTACTTTGCGGCCCTGTTCCACGGTGGATGGTGTATTGTGCCGATGGCGCCGTTCTCCACCGCCTTCACGTGTGTGACCCGCGCCATACCCGAGACGATGGCGATCTTGCCCTCGAGGTCCTTCCCTTCGTAGTCCTCGTCCCTGTCTCCTACGCCGACGTCGACCACCTCCGCCGTGACATTAGCGCCCTTGGAGTGGGTGGCGAGGCTCACCGGAAGCTCCTCAAACCTCCCGAGCAGCTCCTCCACCGGCTCCACCATCCTTATCTCACCCTTCTCAGCCCACCAAGAGATGATTGTATCGTAGGTCCAGTACTTGGTCTTCCCATCAGCCGGGAACTCCTCCATCAAGACTTTCTCGATCCCTGCCCTCCTTAGCTCCTCTTGGACGTAGACCGCAGCGGCGTGGAAACCAGGGCTGGCTTGAATCCTGTGGAACTTCGAGATCTCGACGGCATGGTCCTTAGCGATCTTGCCCGACAGCTCGTCAAACAGCAGGTCCATGTATTTGTTCAAGTATGACTCCCTAATTCACAGTCTCTCGACTAATTCATAAAATGTTTGCGCACACGCGAGACTGGAGATGACATTAGATGAGGCTATGAATCTCCGACTGTCGCGAACGCATGCGCGTACCCTTTTTAAAAAAAAGTCATAGTATTATAGTTATATGAACTTAGGTAAGGGCGAAAAATCGACTTTTCTGTGGCCTCTTGTTACCTGCTTGGTGGGCGTATTGTTACTTCTAACCGAGGACTTTGGAGCATGGCAGGATCGTGATCTATTTTTCGGCGTTACAGAGGGATACGTTTGGATCGGCTCTACGAAGGCTGCACCTTGGGCTCAGATAGGGATACTCAGTTTGGTTGTAGGATTACTTTACTGTGCCTTCGTAGCATGGAATGGTTATCGAGACTCCTCAAAAGTTACACTGAACATGATTAAAAACGCTTATCGTAGTGCTCTAGGTGTTCTGGGGCTCTCGGTTTTCTTTGGTTTAGTATTTGTCGTATTAGTATTCGACTCTGACTGGTGGTGGTTTGGTGGAGGATTCTACGGTGCCTTGGGGGGCGGTGCTCTCACAGCTCTTCTATTCCGTAGAATTCTTAAGAACCCTTGAGGCTTGCGAGCATGATCCCGATCCGACCCTGAATACGGAATGATTCGCGCGATAGTCATACATTTTACGAGGCGAACAGAATCTGAAACACAGGCTTATACGTAGCAGTCACAACCTCAGTAACTTCAACTGTCTCTATCATCGGGGACGATATCTTATAGTGACCCTCAACATTTTGGCTCAGCATCAGGTGAAATGAGGCCGTGGATGTGTAGTAGTTCCCCGCTTCGATATAGGCTCTGTCGAAGACGGTGCTGTTGACGCCCATGGAGTCGTACACAACGTGGGCCACGGTGAACTAGCGCGCGCGGAATTGAGTCCAGCGCGCGCGAGTGTGAATCTTTCGAACGCGAATGTAATTAAATAGTTTATTAAACATTTACCTAGACAGAGCTGTTCCGACATGATAGAAAATCTAAGAGAGGTTGAGAAGGACATTCTCGGCGAGGCTTTCATTTCCAATGAGACTTGGGGGAACCTGTTAACCCTTTGTAGTTTCGGAAGCCGCTTCGCAGGCACCCCCAGCGAGAAGCAGGCCGTCGATTACATCCTTGGGAAGATGAAGGAGTATAATCTCGACAACCCTCACATGGAGGAGGTTGAATACCTCGGCTGGAAACGGGGTACAACTACGCTTGAGGTGACGGAGCCAGAACACAGGGAGTTGGACTGTATCGGACTTCCATGGGCGCCGAGCACCCCTGAGGGAGGCGTGGAGGCGGAGCTCCTCAATCTGGGAAATGGGACGTACATAGATTACGAGTTGCACGGAGATGAGGTCCCCGGTAAGATCGTGATGACGACGTCTTTCACCCCGCCGTGGATGAGGGGGCAGCACCGGTGCGAGAAACTGTGTAGGGCTGAGAACCTGGGCGCGGCGGGCTTCATCTACGCAAAGAACGACCCCGGTCTACTCTGCGAGACCGGAGTGGCAAGCTGGAACCCGCCGGAAACCCTCGGGAGAATTGTTAGATTCCCCGCCGTCGGGACCTCGAAGGAGGCGGCCGCGTATCTGGGAAGGCTGCAGAGGAGGGGGAAGGTCAAGGTCAGGATCACATCGAACCACACCTCGGGCCCGGCAGTAACCTGGAACGTTGTCGGCGAGGTTTTAGGAAGGGAACATCCTGACGAGGTCATCATCGCGGGCGCCCACTTCGACGGCCACGACATCGCAGTGGGAGCTATGGACGACGCCGCGGGGGCCTGCGTCGTTCTCGAGGCGGCGAGGCTTCTGGCGAGACACAAGGAAGCCGTGAAGAGGACGGTCAGGTTCATCACATTCCCGGGGGAGGAGACAGGGGACTTCGGATCTGCCGGCTACGTACTTGGGCACTTGAACGAGATTGACAAGATAAAGTTCATGTTCAACCTGGACGGCGCTGGGAGAGCCGTGAAGCCAGGCGTGATGGTTCAAGGATGGCCGGACTCCATACCCTTCTTCAAGAAGATGTCGGCAGATATGGGCCAGCCGTTTCCCGTGGATGTCAGCTTCAGTCTCTATAGCGACCACATGCCCTTCGCCCTCAGGGGCATCCATACGGCGAGCCTTAGGGGGAGCAGCAGCTTCACAAGCCGGCGAGGGACACGTGGATGGGGGCATACAAGAGCGGACACCGAGGACAAGGTTGATGTCAGGGACATGCGGGAGGCGGCGGCCAACCTCGCACGGATACTCCTCAGGATGGCGTCGGTGGATGAACTGCCATTTGAACGCAAATCCGGGGAAGAGATCAGAACGATGGTGCAGAAATACGGCTACAACGAGGTCATGGAGGTTCTCGGAAGCTATCCATCATGGCTCAAGTAGGTACACTTTTTTTTTCAAGCTGTGCTATATCATAAGTTTTTATTCGTGCGCGACCTCGAGGTATTAGCTATATATAGCTTTTAAAATGGTTTCAAGTTAAAAGATTCGATTTGGAGCATGCTTTTCCATCTCTCGCGCATGTGAGAGATGTTTCAATGATCTCATTAGTAGAAGGAACTTGGCAGTTAACTCCTCAAGGGAACGCCTTGTTATTTCAGTAAGTTCTGGACGCATCTCACTTGTATTTTGAACTAGCACCAACCTCCCTGTATCGGTCAAGGGCCTCTCATTAATCAAACCACTCACCCCACCAGCTGCGCGCGCGAGAGACGGCTATGAGGAGGACATTCGATCTTTTCATTCGTTTTTACTTCCTTCATACGTTAGAAACAAGAACATACTGGGTCCCCGGGTCAAATCCAGCAAACGCAATACAAAGTAAGCCAGCAGGCAGACCATGACAACCATTACCATGGGTCTTAAGAGGGGACCAGAACCGGCCAGTTCTTGGAAGAAAGAGTAGCTTAACAGACCATGTGAAATAGCCAACGTGGCCAGTATGTAACCAACGTTGTTCAATACTTCAAGCCTGTAGATTCGGAACCTCTCTTCGTGATCGTTCAACATTACCTTTTCAGCCAACATTGCCAACCTCATCCCTACCTAATTACCGTTCTTCCCCTTACCCTTGGCATTTCCACCCTTGTTCGACTTGTTTATCTCACGGATCGTCCTGCCGACTCCTCCGAGGTTCTCCTTCGCCTCCTTCATCAAGCCCTTCAACTGTTCTTGGTCTGGTTCGCCGAACTGTTCGTTCATCTGATTCATCAGCTGCTTTGCGTTGCCGAACTTCTCCTCTAGTCTATGCATGGTCTTGCCCTTTTCCTTCATCCTCTCGACTGTTGCGTTGAGCACCTGCATCCTGGCCTGCACCTTGTACATCTCTTTCAGCGAGAAGCCTTCGCTATCGAACTCTACAAGGTTTCCATCTATATCCTCTGTAACATCTTCAAATGCTTCTATAGTATCATCAAGGTTAGTTGCATTTAGAGTTAGCCTTAGTCTCCATAGCTTCCTCTTTTGAGCTTCCAGGGCTCCTCCCAGCTTCTCGCCATTGTCCGTCTCGAACCTCTCGATTTTTTCCATTGTGCTGTTTATCAGTTTCTCCATGTGTTCAATGAATCTCTCAGCCTTTTCCTCCTTGACTTTCTTCGTGCAGCTGTGAAGTAGACCGTTTAACCGTCCAAGATCTCCCCTTAGCTCGGAAAATTTCTCGACCGCCTCCTCCGGGGTGATCAAGTTATTGGTCATGTTGAAGAGTATAACCGTCAATGTGTCGTTCAACTCTCCCAGCATATCCCGGAAATACGTCACGTTGTAACCCTCTTGATCGAGGGCAATGGCCGTCGTATTGACCTTGCCGATGTACCGGAAGGCCCTGTCGATGGCGCATGTCAAGTCCTCTGATGAGCTGAAATCGCTGGGGTTTTCGCTGGGGTTGTCACCCTCCTCTCCGTCGTCAGACTCCACGATGACCTCGAAGCCGGTTGTATTGTAGATGTTGCCGACGGCGGCATTGACCCCGTAGGTGCCTTCGGTGGCGTCTTCATCCAACTGGAAATTCACAGAGAACTCTCCGTCCCCATCGGGGTCCTCGGTTAGACTCAGGATCTCATGTCCAGAGCTGTTGGTGATTAGTATAGTGACTGTACCGGTAACGTTGGTGGTTCCCTCCACCTCTACGTTGTCGCTGGGCCCGTAGCTGGCCTCATCAGTCCAGACTTTGATTGTGTCTGCCGCTAGGGCGACACCAAAGCTTGGAACGAGCATTAGAGCCAGAATACCCAGCCCCATTACCTTATTCCATCGCACTTCATCTTCACCGCAATTATTGGTGTGGTAGCTATAATAAGAGGAACCCGTTGGAACGTTTTGGAACAGGTATTCCATGAATCAGGGATAATTATCAAGAATCCATATATGAAAAAACTGTTTTTTCTAATTATTTCTCCAAAAAACCCTCAATTTAATTTTAATCCAGAAATAACTATTTATAAGTATTTATCGCGCGCGCAAACACAGCGAATAGAACGCGCGCGAACAATGATTCTGGACGAAACTGGGAAAACGGGCGCGCCGACGTTTACGCTTTAACCTAGAGCTTTTGGATCGGTATCTTTCCGAGTTCTGCATACTCCTCCACGAGTTCTTTTCTCTGCTTCTTAGTCGAGTATCCTTCGGCTTCTATCGAGAGGTTATAGGTCTTCCCGACATTTAATCTCCAGAAGAAGAATACGCCGTTTGCGTCTGTGGTTGTAGAGAAGGACATGCCAGCATCTGACTCTTTCAGGGCTACGGTGGCTGCTTGTACGGGCTTCTCCGCCGTAGGGTCCCACACTGTCCCCCTCATGCGGCCTGCATGTGCAGTGTAGTAGACAGAAGGCTTTGTCCCATACTCGGGGTTCAGCGGTCTGGCATGGAGGCTCTTGATAAGCTCGGAGATTCTGCTCTCCGGGTCGTCGAGGTCTCCGAAGAGCATTGCGTCGCTGGCGCACGTCCTCACGCATTCGGGCTTCAATCCGCGATCTACAAGCTCGTGACAGAAGGTGCACTTATCGACGACGCCCTTGTCCCCTCGGAGGTAGATGGCGTCGTATGGACACGCCTGTATGCATCGTCTGCAACCGTCGCATTTTTCCCCGTCAACGAGGATTATGCCGTCCTCTCGCTTGTAGATGGCGCCGGGGATGGGGCAGGCTTCCACGCATGGAGGGGCTGTGCACTGCATGCAGAGGAGCGGTGTAAAATTCCTAACCACGTATGGGTATCTTCCCAGCTCCTCCTCCTTCGGCCATATTCTATAGTATTCGCGCCCTTTGTATTCCCCAACGGGTATGTCGTGGTTGCACTTGCAGGCCGTCATACAGGCTCTGCAGCCGATGCAGGACTTGAGGTCTATGAGCATTCCGTACCTTGTCATTTCCGTCACCTCTAGGCCTTGTATACTTTGACAACTGCCTCGCAGTGCGCCTGGCCCCCGGTGTAGGGGACGTAGTGCTCGGGTATGAAGTCCTGGATGTTGATCCCCTCTCTGGACCGTACATGCTTGTCCATGAGCTTTGATCTGCGGCCGTAGCTGTAGTAGGCGTACACGGCGCTCGGGTGTATCCCCTCCGTCACCTTAGCCCGGATCTTCCCCTTGATTCCCGTGGCTTCGGATTCCATCCAGACCCAGTCGCCGTCCTCTATGCCCAGGTTGGCTGCCCTCTGAGAGTTGATCCAGAGACGGGTGTTGCCCATCTCCCCCTCTAGATACCTCTCTAGGAGCAATGCGTTGTCTCTGTAGAAGTTACACTTGAAGTAGGAGCTTTTCCCCTGTATGAAGTAGAACTCGTTCTCCTCCCTTGGCTCCACAGTTATCGGGAAGTATGTGGGCAGCGGATCGTAGATCGGGTCCCCGCCCCTCTCATGCCCGAGACGGGCCAGCTCCGGGCTGTACAGGTTGATCCTTCCGGTCTCTGTCGGCCACCCTTTCTTCTTCCCGAACTCTATCTTCCTTGTTTGGATGGGGGTGGGGTAGTAGACGCCGTGCTGCCGGAGGTATTCCATGTCTATGCCCGTGGGCTCCAGCTGATGGTTCCAGTATTCCTCCAGGGTGAAGTCGTAGTTCTCGCCGAAGCCCATGCTCTCCGCCAGCTCCTTGACGTAGTCGTGCCAACACTTGGCGTCGAACAGGGGCTCCACCGCCTTCTGGATCACCGTTAGGAACGTGAAAGCCCGATCCATGTTGTCCGGGTCATAGACGTTCACAGTTGCAAACCCATCATCTCTCTCAAGGTAGGCCGCCTCAGGCAGTATAATGTCTGCGTAGTCACAGTCATCGTCCGGCCAGACGTGGCTTTTAACTATGAAATCAACCTCTTTGAAGGCCTCCCTCCACAATGGGTTGTGGGAGGATAACACGTCGCTGCCTATGATGAACAGGGCCTTTATGGGGTAGGGTCTACCCGTCATTACGGCTTTGAGGAAGTTCTGCGCTATGCCTATGGGATAGTTCTTGAGCGGTGTGAAGATGAAGGGATGTATGGTGGGATCGAAGTCCACCCTATCCTCGGTCATGGGGTAAACCTTTATGGGGATTCGGAAAGTGGTTGGGTCGTTGAGCTTGATCCCGCTCTCCCCATGTGGGCCATAGTGTTTGCCGCCGGGCTTGTCGATGATGCCCAGGAGGCTTATCAAAACCTGCTTCGCCCTCTGATATTGGAGGCTATTAGAATACTGAGCGGAGACGGTTCCTACGACTACACAGGTCTGTGGCTTCAATGTCCCCAGATCCTTTGCTATCTCCTCGATCTTCTCAGCTGGAACCGTGCTGGTTCTGCTGGCTTCGTCTGGCGGGTACTCTTCTACACGCTCGGCTAGTAGCTGGAACGCCGTCTTGCAGGACAACTCGTGGCCGTTCTGTTTCACTTTGTAGGATCCTAGAAGAGCTGGTTCAAGGACCTTGTCGAGCGGTTTTACGCCGTCTATGGCGGTGTCCCAGACGAGGTAGTTCCCATCTTCGTCCTTGAGGGGGAGCTTGTCCGGTTTGATCAGTATGGGGGCGTTGGTGTGCTTGAGCAGGAATTCTTCGTCGTAGAGTTTCTCTCTTATTATCACATTCATAATCCCTAGAAGGAAGGCCGCGTCTTTTCCAGGCTCTATTGGGACCCACTCTGCGCCGTAGATGGAGGCTCCCTCGTTCAGCCTAGGATCGACGATAACCGTCCTCATACCTCTCCTGACAGCCTCGGCGAATCTGGCGGGGCCGGTAACAACCTCTAACGCGTTCAGGGGGTTATGTCCATTGAAAAGGGCGTATCTTGAGTGGAGATAGTCCTCGCTGGCGCGGTCACTGTACTCACCATCCGTCAATATCTGGGCGACGGCCCCATCAGCGTAACAGGATGTCGTGGAGGTGTGGAGGTCGTTTGGCGAACCGTAGTGATGGGTGAAATGGTTGAACATGTACTCCATCGGCGGATGGGTCCTCAGAAAAGCCACGTACTCGGGATGCCCCTCCTCACGGTACTTCCCCAGGACATCCGAGATCTCCGCCAGGGCCTCATCCCAGCTTACCCTTTTGAACCTTCCCTCACCCCTCTCTCCAACCCTTTTCAGAGGGAACTTCAATCTGTCAGGAGAGTAGATCTTGTAGAAACAGGCATAGGATTTCACATCCTGTTCCCCGTCGAAGAAGGGGACGTCGTCTCTCGCCACGATCTTCACCGCTCTGCCGTTGACGACTTTTATACTGACGGGGGAATGCCAGTATCTTTCGGGGGATGTGGTGTATATCCACTTCTCTAATTCAGGCTCCACCTCGACCTCTTCAAGCGTCGCAAGTCCAGACCTGTCGAATTCCAAGGACCCGATATCAACATCTGGTTGTTCTGTTCCCGGAGATTCGATATCCGACAAGAAACCCGCATCCTCCCTGACGAACTCCTTGGCAAATCTTGAAAGGTGTATGAAGAACTCGGAGCCGGAACTCCTTTCCATGCATTCCACGAACTCTGGAATCCACCTCAGCATGCGGTCTTCCAAGAATTTCTTTTCGTAATTTATGCACAGATTTATCCCTTCATCGCTTCCATCCTCTTCGAATTTGCCCTCGTTGAGCGAGAGGAAGAACATGAACTCTAGTTCGGCGCTCAGGTGGTCGGGGAGGTCTTTGAATTGCCGCGAGACCCCAAGGCCGAACCTGTTATAGAGCCTCTTCACGGAGACTGCGGACTCTCCCATCAGCCGCCGGCCGTCCTCCCTGTATATGGATTCGTAGGGAGGGCAGAAGGTGTCGTGGAAAGCGGTTATGAAAAGACCTGTATACTCTACCTGAAGGTCCTCCATCGAAAAATTTGAGATCTGGTCCTCTAAAACTGAGACGAGGGTATCGTAGGCCTTTCTCAGTACATTGCCATAGGGAAGAACCTTGAGACATTCCTCGAGGTCCTTTGTCATTCCCTCTCTGAGATAGGCGAAGGAATGTTCGTCGGGGTATTGGAAGCAGGTTGAAAGAATCTTATAGACCTTGCCTCTGAGAGCGGGCAGGGAAACTTTTCCCATTTTAAACACCTTTAATGGTTCACGTGCGAAGATGGCGATACCAAAGATAAGATTTTTCACAGGAGGGGACGGGTTTCCGGTCCTCTTTAACCCCATCCATACTTTCCAAGGAGCGGGACAAATTCACATCTTTGAAGGGGCAGCTTCTCGACCCTGCCTGACTCTCCCTTGATTATCATCGTTAGCTGCTGGGATTGCTTCCCTCCGATTGGGATGACCATGACGCCGCCTCTCTTCAACTGCCTCATCAATGGTGTGGGAGGAGCAGGTGCTCCCGCCGTTACGAGTATCTTATCGTAGAGCTCTTCTTTGTGGAGAGGAGGAAATCCCCGTGTCCCGTCGCCCAGAACGCAGTCTACCCTTTCCGAGTACCCGGCCCTTTCCAGATTTTCCTTTGCAAACTCCCAGAGTAGCTCAACTCTCTCTATGGTTGTTATCCTGCCCCATGCCTCTGGGGCTATGCTGCTCGGTGCGATGCACTCGGCAACAAGAGCTGCACTATAGCCGCTCCCCGAGCCGACCTCAAGAACGTTTTCACCAACCCACGGGCCCAGGGCCTCCAGCATGTATGCGCATAGGTGAGGTGGAGAAATTGTTTGCCCTGTCTCGCCGAGAGGGAGTGCGCTATCTAAATAAGCGTGCTTCTCGTATCCCTCCCAGACGAAGAGATGCCTCTTCACCGTCAGCATCGCGTCTATGTGTCTCCGGTTTCTAAGTGCTCCCGTTTGGACAAGCCTCTCCACGAGGATCGCCCTCTTCTTATCGAACCCCTCGCTCACGGGAACCACCTGTCAACCGCTAATATTTGTGAGTTCGCGCGTGGATAAGTATCTTCGGCGTTCATATAACGTACTGTGATGGGTTAGGCCTTTTGTGAAGTGCCTTCCCTATTACCCCTTTTATATCGATGGAGATGGGTCTACAATGTGAGGCGCTTACTCTTGTCAGATACTGATGCTGATAGGATGCGGGATTTCATAGAAACCTTCATCCCCGAGTCCATGAAGGAGGGCAAAATACCGGGGTTAAGCATAGCCGTGGTTAGGAATGGCGAGGTTATATACGAGGAGGGCTTCGGGTCTAGGGATCCAGCGAAGAGCCTGCCCGCCACCCCCGACACACTATACGGCATCGGCTCCTGCACCAAGTCCTTCGTAGCCATGGCCATCATGCAGCTGATGGAGCGCGGCATGCTGAGCCTGGACGATCCAGTTAACAATTACATACCTTTAAAGATCGGGTTGCCCGGTAAACCCATAACCATCCATCATCTTCTCACCCACTCTTCAGGCATCCCATCCCTGGCCACCTCAACAATCGCCCTCCATAGGGGGATTGGGTTTGATACGGGTTTTCCCTGGGGCGGAGTCAATGACTTCTACAGGCTCGTAAACGGCGCCCAGGAGGAGATCGTTGACGAGCCGGGGAGGCTTTTCTTCTACAACAACGCCGGATACCGGATGCTGGGTCACATCATCCAGGAGGTGAGCGGGATGACTTTCGACACCTACATCACCGAGAAAATCCTGAAGCCCCTGAAGATGGAGAGGACCACTCTCCTTCGGGAGGAGTATGAGCGGGACCCAGACAGGTTGACACCTCACTGGAAGAAACCCAACGGAACTCTGGTTTCCGCCGGGTACCCCTACCCCGACGTTGCCGATAACCCCGACTTCTCATTCATCGCCGCCGCCGGTGGAATAATCAGCTCTGTGAGGGAGCTAACCAACTACCTCATCGCGAACATGGATGGGGGCAGGTTCGAGGAAAACCAGCTGTTAAGCCCTGAATCCATCGAGAGGATGCAGACCCTCTACATTGAGCGCCCACCAAACCACTACGGCAGGTACGGTTATAGCTATGGCTGGCGCATCACCGAGGACTTTCTCGGGCACAAGATGGTCTCCCACGGCGGCTCCATAATAGTTTCAACAGCCCATCTAGCCTTCATACCTGAGCTGAAAATCGGCGTGGCTATGGCAGCCAACACATCCCGACCTCCCTACCCAATCATTGCCGAGGGCGCGTTCGCAGCATTGATGGGTAAGGACCCGGAGAAGGCAATACCCGCCCTCAGGATCCGAGAGTGGACGAGGACGCTTGTTGGAACCTACGAAGTCTATAAAGGGCTGTCCAGGGCGAGGGTGTTGAATAGAAATGGCCTTCTCTACCTGGAGCGGAAGGACCCCTTTACATATTCGCTCGTTCCACTGTTACCAGAGAACGAAAAACCAGAGTCTACAAGATTCTACATCCTGACAGAAGGTGTTAGGCAGCCCATCAAGTTCGTTGTCCACTCCCCAGCCGACATTGACCTATATGTAGAGAGGTATCGCTACCATAAGAAAGCCTGAATCTCATAA
>Ga0114921_10001259_pt1 | contig 11564 bp, 16 predicted proteins | sample BentaG_FD_87016 | JGI IMG/M metagenome (GOLD analysis project Ga0114921, IMG submission 87016) | Deep subsurface microbial communities from South Atlantic Ocean to uncover new lineages of life (NeLLi) - Benguela_00093 metaG | ecosystem: Environmental > Aquatic > Marine > Oceanic > Sediment ...
ACCTTAAGGCGACCCTATTTTGGTTTCAATAACTGATTTTTTTCCCGGTTAAGGCATTAAATGCTTTTAGATTACTTCATTTTTCCTTTAATTTTTCGGAAATTGTTTTGAGCTTCCCATTTCTTAATATCTTAATTCTAAGATCGAATCGTACATCTAGGCCTATGGTCCGTAAGATGTGTAAGAGTTGGTTCTCATCTATTGGTCCATCTACTTCTCCGCTCATAACAAGACGTGCGAGGTCTGGCTCCAACTTTTGCATGATTTCAGGATATTGTCTCCATGCTTGATCCCAAACTTCCATTGCTCTTCCAACGAAAATTCTCTTTAAGACATCTTTAGGTTGGATCTTGTCTGATTTGTGTTTGTCCTCTTTCTTTTTTTCTTCCTCGACTTTCTTGGCCATGAGGCGTTTTTGCATTTCTAATAGTTTTTTTCGTTTCCATAAGTCGAGTTCTGCATTTTCAGACAATGGATACACCATTTGATTGGAGCTAAAAGACATGTGTTAACGTCTTACATATAGAGATAATGAAAACAAGACTAAGTATTACCCTGAGAAGCCTCTATGGATTACTAATGGATCTATCATTGAATTCCAAGGCTTGTTCATAAGCAAAGATCGCTCTTGAGGCAACCGTCCAGCTTTCAAGTCCTTTAGGAAAGATGCTTATGGTTTGGTCTGCTAATTTTAATGTCTCTTTGGTGAAGTGACCTTTAGAAAATCCTCCAATCATCAAAACAGGGTCTTTTTGATTCAACATGAGGCGCCCAAGATTTGTGAGGTTCTCATGTTTTCCTTGGGTCGTTAATGCACCGATATATGATGGCGAAATTTTTCTGATTAATTCTTTCAAACTAGATTTTCTAAGTTGGAGTAGAGGTTTACCAGTTGTTGGTACTCGATGTGCCTCGAAAAGTTGTTCTATAATTCCTTTGAAGCGTTCGCTGTTTCTGGGAATTCTGGTTTTGGATGATATTTCAATGATAAAATCTTCCAAAGTATGGACATATGTAGTTAATCTTCCTGTCACATTTAGTGGTGAGCCCAGACAATTAAGCAACGTAATGTGAATTATATCTGGACGTCCTCTCCTCTCTGGATTTGACAGGGTATTAATTGCTTTATGATGGTAAGATCTATCCAAGATTAGTTGTTCGGATTTTTTACGGCGCCTCTTGGCGTCACTTATGACTGAGGGATCATTAACTATCGCTTTTGGAATAAGCTCAATTGAAGACTCAGCCAGAATCAAAGTTAGCATTTTCTTTCCCCAATGAATTCTACTGGAAATATGTTCTTGAGCATAAAATAATGTGTTTAATTTAAGTTAGAGTCTTTTAGATCAGTCTTAAAATGTGGAGAATTACGAAAATTTTAACTTTCAACCATTTAGTATTAGTTGAATGCAATCATGAAATATAATGATCAGCATAAAGTACGCGTGATAGCTAAAGAAAGAATTGAAAAACTCTTTAGGCTAGCATCAGAATGTCATAGTAGAGATCCTGTTCTAGCCGATCGATACGTAGAACTTGCTAGAAAGATCGGTATGAAATGTCAGGTCAGAATACCAAAACGATTTAAAATGTGTTTTTGTAAGGAATGTAACTCTTTTTTAGTTCCAGGTGTAAGTTCTCGTATTAGGAACAGGCACGATGGAAAAGGGAAAGTGATCATAACATGTCTCAAGTGCGGAATGATCAAACGTTATCCAATGAACCGAGAAAAAATCCGAAGAAAAAAAGATTTCATAGGTTGAAAAGAAGATCTTCTAAACTCAAACCGAAAATCTGGATTGGTAAAATAGGCGTTACCGATGCTTTAATTGAGCAGTTGAATAAACAGCTCAAATCTGATAAACTTGTGAAAGTTAAAACTCAGAAGGTGGCTATCGCTAATAATGATCTATTAGAAATAACTAAAGTTGTTGCAGTGGCAACTGAATCATCTATCGTAGATGTAAGAGGAAGCACTTTTACTCTTTATAAACCAAAAACAAGTACAGAAAATAAAAAATCAACTAAGTAAAATTACACGTGGTTGTCTTCGGTAATTTCAATTAAATTTTATTGAGAATTATCTTTCACTTTTATGTAAAATATTATCGATCAATTCATTAATTTGATTACTGAGCTTAACAGGGTATTCTTGGGCTCCATTATTCTTCTTAACACCGTCTGGAAGCATACGTATCTGATCAGCTGCATACTCCTTTATTTCTCTAAGTGATGGAAAATTGGATATAATTTTTCCATTTTTTATTATTGGTATCAGTAATGGGTGCCAGTCATGTTTTGAATCAGGTTTCTCATCCCAGATTGTTATCGCATCTTCGATAAATCTTCCAGATTCCGAACGTCTATAGACTTGTTTTCTACCTGGTAAAGTAGCCTTTGAAATGTCATCAGTCATTTTCATTTTAGGAATTGCAGTATCTCCCTCGATTCTCTCTACAATCTTATAAATTCCGTTAAGAGCTGACACATTTCCTTCGTGAGTAATCGAGTTATAATTAGCCCCTGTAATCAATCTCGTACCTACTCCAAAACCATCTATCGGAGCATTTTCTTTTAGGAGTTTTTCAATAACAAACTCGTCTAGATCACTACTAGCAAAAATCTTAGTTTGTGTTAAACCCTCCTCATCAAGGATCTTTCTCACTTTCTTACTCAAATCAAGAAGATTTCCACTATCAAGTCTAACTCCTTTAAGTTCAAAACCGTTCTCTCTTAGCTCTTTACCAATGACGCAAGCATTCCTCGCACCTTTTAGAGTATCATAGGTATCTATGAGTAGTATGGAATTGTGAGGAAAAGATTCTGCATATTCGCGAAAGGCATCAAGCTCATTTTTCCTGTCCTGAACAAATTTATGCGCCATTGTTCCAATATATGGGATACCCCAAATTTTACCAGCCATGACAAGTGATGTCCCTGTAACTCCGCTTATGAAAGCAGCTCGTGCCCCCAGAATGGCAGCATCCCTACCATGAGCCCGACGAGCTCCAAAATCAATAACATCTTTTCCTTTTGCCGATCTCACTACCCTAGAAGCTTTTGTTGCTATCAACGTTTGGTAATTCATGACGTTGAGAATGTATGTTTCAAAAAGCTGAATATCAAGAGATCTTCCAGTAATGTTGATTATAGGCTCATTCGGGAAGATGACCGTGCCTTCAGGGGCTGCATATACATCTCCATCGAATTTGAAGTCTTGGAGGTACTTGCAGAATTTCTCATCAAAGTCTTTTCCACTTGTGGAACTCAACCATTCAATATCTTCCTTTGCTATCTTAAAATTCTCAATAAAATGAATAACTTGTTCAAGTCCGGCTGAAACTAGATATGCTCCTTGGGGAATTTTTCTGACATAGTAGTTTTCTGTGATAATGTTCAGATTTTTATGGTCAAGATCAGCCTTCGCCATTGTCAATTCATAATAGTCAAGAAATAATCCTATTGAATTCAAATTGATAAAGCCCGATCTACTCTTATTCTTTTCATCAACACCTAACGATCCTGCCATAACCCCTCGAACCTCAAATAGTTAAGATATTACCTCAATAACAGATTATTCTGTTCCCAATGAAAATTTATATTGAGCATTTGAATTTAGTGCTTAGACCTTAGTATAGAATAAAGACCCTATTAGGAGAAACAAAATTTGCCTTCACCATATGAAGTACCAGCCGATCTATTCATCAAACGGCTAGCCGCATATATCAAAGAGAATGTCGGAGAAGTCACACCTCCTGTATGGTCTATCACAGCAAAGACTGGATCGCATAGAAAACAGCCACCACAAGACCCTGACTGGTGGTACAAAAGATGTGCTTCGATACTACGAAAATTGTACCTTCATGGCACGGTTGGAGTGTCAAGATTAAGAGGTGAATATGGAGGCAGAAACAGACAAGGAACCAGTCGGGAACATGTAAGATCAGGTGGAGGGTCATCAGTGAGAGAACCGCTCAAACAATTAGAACAGGCGAAATTTGTTTCAAAGGTTGAGAAAAAGGGAAGAAGGCTGACCAGTGAGGGTTTCAGCCTACTTAATAAGATCTCTGCGGAGATGCTCAAAGAACTCAAGCCAGGAGCAGAAAAATAAAAATGAGTTCTGAGCTAGGTGACGAAGAACTTGAGCGTATTCGTCAAAAAAAGCTAGCTGAGCTCCAAGACTCGATGGTGAATGAACAAAAGGGTGAAAGGGCTCAGGATAGACTTGAAGCTCAAAAACAGGCTCTACTTAGAGCAATACTGACCACTGAAGCTAGACAGCGATTAACCAATATTCGGATGGTTAGACCAGAGTTTGCTGAGCAGCTTGAGCTTCAACTCATTCAGCTCGCGCAGACTGGTAGACTTAAAATTCCATTAAGTGATGATCAATTGAAAGAAACACTCAGGCGTTTGCAAAGTCAGAAAAAGGATATTACAATAAGGAGAATTTAGACTTGGCCAGAAATAAACCGGCTTCTAGGAAAAAAAGGCTTGGTGCAGCTGGCAAGATGAGCAGACCAGTTCCAACGTGGGTAGTTGCGAAAACTAGGGGAAGAGTGAGATCAACCCCGAAGAGAAGACATTGGAGGAGAACTAATCTAAAACGTTGAGGTTGGTAGATTATGTCTAATGAAGAAGTCAAGAATACAGTTAACGAAGAAGGCGCCTTAGAAGAGGAGCCTGTTGAGGCTGAGCAGGTTGAGGAGCCTGCTAAGGCTGAAGTGGAAGAAGGTCCAGAAATTGACGAGGAAATCGAAATAGTTGACGAGAAATTTTACACAATCAATCTCAGAGATGCCTGGAAGGCCCCTAGAATCAAGAGAGCTCCGAAAGCAGTCAGGATCGTCAAAGATTTCGTTAAGAGAAGAATGAAGGTAGATGACGTTAAGATTAGTAATGCTGTAAACCAAGAGATATGGAAAAGAAGCATAAAAGAGCCTCCCAGAAAGATCAAGATAAGAGCTGTAAAGGATAAAGAAGGACAAGTAATAGTGTTTCATCCTACAGGTAAATAGTTACTATCCTTAAACTTCAACTGCTTTTTTGGCATAATCTAGCTTCTTTTTAAGTTAATCTATAACTGAGTCTTCTCATTTCTGACTCTAAATGGTGAATAATTAATAGCACACAAGTTTTTGGATCAAGTATAAATCTTAAAAAGCCAAAACCTTGGATTCATAGGACATTCGAAAGCATAGAGATGCTGTATTATGGAAATGAAGATTTTAGAACGTGGAACACAATTCGCGCGGCCGAAAATTACTCCAAATGATTTTCGTGAATGGAATAGAAAGAACAAACCACGTGAAATGATTGACAAAGTTATGGACGCAAAGACGGCTGTTAAGAAATTCATGAAAGACGGTGATATAATCTCAATCAGTGGTTGCAGTTTTGTGAGAATTCCTGTCGCGATTCTCCATGAAGTTGTAAGGCAAGGGATTAAAGATCTTTACGTAGGTTGTGGAACTAGGTCTATTGATGTAAATTTCTTAACTGATAATGGTCTGGTTAGTCACCTTGATCCTGGTTACATAATTGGACTTGAAGTCTTAGGACTTCCAAAGATGAGTAGAAAAATAGTTGAACAAGCGGTAACTAAAGGAGAGATTACACTCACTGAATGGGATAACGCCTCAATGGCTTGGAGACATAAAGCCGCAGCAATGGGAATCCCCTTCATGCCAGTTAGACACATGATGGGTTCTGATACCTTCAAATACAGCGGCGCGGTCAAGGTGCAATGTCCATTTACTGATGAGGAAGTAGTTCTTGTACCAGCTCTCTTTACGGATGTTGCATTGATCCATGTTCATGAATCAGACATTTATGGAAATGCTAGAATCACTTCGGGTGCAATAGTAGAGGATTGGGGCAAGGTTAGAGGGTCAAAAAGAGTAATACTAAGTACTGAGAAAATAGTGGACACTGAAGATATTAGAAAAGAATCAGACAGAACATTTGTCCCTTATTTCTATGTTGATGCTGTAGTCGAAGCGCCTTATGGCTCTCACCCGGGAAATATGCCCGGTATGTATTATGTAGACATTGAACATCTTATAGAATACAGAAAAGCCTGCGAAGATACCACTGGAAAAGCGTTGAAAGGGTATTATGACAATTATGTCTTCGGTGTCGACTCGTTTGAAGAATACCTAGAGAAAATAGGTGGAAAGAAGAAGTTGAAATTCCTTGAGGATTTGGAATTTCTAAAAGTCAAACCAGGGGGTTTCTCTTAATGAGTGAAGAATACAACGTCATGGAATTAATGACGATTCTTGCAAGCCGAGATATTGAAGACAAGAAGATAATCTATGTTGGAACAGGGATACCGATGCTTGTCACGTCGCTAGCACAAAAAGCAAGAAATCTCAAGATCACACCAATTTTCGAGGTTGGTGGAATAGGTCCCGAGATGCCAACTCTGCCCCTGTCTGTTGCTTGTTCTCGAACAACATGGCGAGCCCTGAGAGCAGCCGACAGTGCAGAAGCTTTCGAAATAGCGCAAGCAGGTTTCGCAGATTATGCTTTCTTAGGTGGAGCTCAAATTGATAAATATGGTAATCTAAACTCGACAGTCCTTGGAGATTATCATGCTCCAAAAGTTAGATTTCCAGGAAGTGGAGGAGCAAACGCTTTCGCATCTTTCGCTTGGAAGACAATGATAATCATGAATCATGAGAAGCGAAGATTCGTTGAGAAGATAGATTATATAACTTCCCCAGGATATCTTGACGGACCCGGTTCGAGGAAGAGAGCTGGTCTACCTCCGGGGACTGGGCCATACAAAGTCTATACAACTAGGGGAACTTTTGATTTTGATGAGAAAACAAAGAGAATGAGGCTCTTTGCTTTGAATCCTGGGGTCACTGTGGAAGACGTTGTCGAGAACACTGGATTCGAAATGATGCTTCCATCCAAAATAAAAGATAACGATCCTCCCTCACGTGAAGAACTTAAAATACTTAGAGAAGATGTTGACCCATACAGGATAATTCTTGGACGGGGAGAAGCCTAACCGGCATCAAGAAGACTTTATGCATGAATACTTGTACATAGTCGAGAGTGCTTTAGCGGCCATTTCAGGGGATGTATAAGTGGGAATCCTCTGCTTTTCAAGATCCTCTTGCAATTCATTTACGAGTTCCCATTCACTAGTGGCGAATGCTACGATAGGCTTCTCTGGATGCCTACGCGAGGCTTCTGCGAAGAAGCTATTATCCTTGAACTCAATCCATCCTCTTGTAACCATTGTTCCAGCTACTATCGCATCAACATTAGGATCTTCAAACATTGAATCAATGGCGACCTTATAGGCTTCATCCATGCCGATTTGGGAGACTGATGGCCAGATGTCATATGGATTTCCAACATTAATGAATGGAGGACTAGCTTTTCTGAATTTATTCAAGGTATCCTCAGTGAGTGTAGCGATCTTTAGTCCTGAACGTTCACATGCATCAGCTGTAATAACCCCGAGTCCTCCAGAAGGTGAGATAACCCCTATATTGTTTCCTTTTGGAGGTTGCTGAAAGACAAATGCTTTTGTCAATTGAACGAGGTCCATATAGTTATCTACACGTATTATTCCGGCTTGTTTGAAAGCTGCATCAACAATCGTGTCGTTTGCAGCCAATGAAGCCGTATGTGAATGAGCGGCTTTAGAACCCGCTGATGTTCTTCCAGATTTTAGTGCTAAGACAGGTTTCTTCCTGGTAACCCTCTTGCCTACTTCTACTAGCCGTCTTCCATTCTTAATTCCTTCAATATACATTGCAATAACTTTGGTTTTTACATCTGTCTCCAAATATTCCAAAGCGTCAGCATCATCAACATCAATTTTATTGCCAAGACCTATGACTCTGCTGATTCCAAATTGCTCTTTTGATAGTATCCATTTGAGTGTGATTGATGCAAAGTTCCCTGTCTGAGCGATGAATGCTGCCGGACCTGGTCGAAACTCTATTCCAGTCTGGAATGTTGTTGAAAACCTGTCTGCCATACTTAGAATTCCCGTAGTGTTTGGGCCGATGATTCTCATTTCGGCCTTTCTACTGACTTTGAGAATTTCGTTTTGCATTTCCGTTCCTTTCTTATCTACTTCGCTGAACCCTCCAGCAACTATTACTGCATGCTTGATACCTTTTTCAGCAAAGTCTCTTATTACTCCAACTGCTATCTCTGCTGGAACAAGAACAAGACCCACATCGACTGGTCCAGGAATTTCTTTAACATTAGGATAAGCCTTGAAGCCAAGAATCTCATCGGCTTTTGGGTTAATCGGATAGATCTTGCCTGCGTATCCTAATATCTTTAGATTTTCGATAGCTATATATCCTAATTTTCCTGGAGTACCCGAGGCTCCAACTACGGCTACACTATCTGGATTGAAGAATTTGTCGAGGCTAGTCTTCATCATGTCACACTCTTTCTGCAATGCTACATTTACGAATGGATAAAAACGTTTTCTGCTGTGCTTCTGACACGTGCTAGTCATCAACTAGCACAAATCTTAATAATTTATTCCTGGAATCACCAGTCTAGGTGTTTAATTTGGTTAAGATAATAGATCTCTCACAAGAAATCTATCAGGGAATGCCTGTGTATCCAGGTCATCAGAAGACTGTTCTTTGGTACCATGATACGCATGAAGAGACTCGTTCGAAATTTCCCGACAAATACCCATTCCAATCATATGCAAGTATGGGGCTGCTCATGAGTGATCATGGTCCAACTCATGTTGACTCCATTTTTCACATCAATCCTGAAGGAAAAACGATAGACAAACTTCCGTTGGAGATGTTCTACACTGAAGCCGTTTGTTTAGATGTTTCTCACGTACCTGCAGACAAGTTCATCACTTTGAATGATATCAAAGATGCTCTTGCCAAACATAAACTCACAATAAAGAAAGGAGACACTGTCCTTCTTTATACAGGTCATTACAACAGAAAATATGGTACTAAAGATTGGCTCTTCAAATATACTGGTCTTGATATGGAAGCTGCAAAGTGGCTCGGAGAACAAGGTGTTGTCAATATCGGTGAAGACGCGCCGAGTATAGATAGTAGTCAAGCTATGGAGACTCGATATTATCCAGGTCACATCGTATGTAAGGAGAGGAGTATCTTGAATACTGAGAACCTTGCAAATCTTGACAAAGTTGCTGGAAAACGTTTCATATATGTCGGTCTTCCCTTGAAGATTAGAGGAGGAACAGGGTCTCCAATTAGAGCTGTGGCAGTCCTCAACGAATAAAGTAAAACACTTTGATTTCAGGGTTAGTACAAGTTGCTCTATCGGAGATAATTAGTGAGTATAGTAGCTAAAGTTTAATAGTAGTAAATATTGCGATTGAGTAATCAAAGGTGACGATTAGGATGACTGAAGAAACTCAAAAAAGTCAAAATACTCAAGAGAAGGATGAGGCCAAAGAAGAGAAGAAACCTGAAGCAACCAAGCTAGCCATATTCTTGTCTTTCATACATAAGAACCGTGAAAAAACAATTTCAGTCAAAGCCATAACAGATGAAGGTAAAGTAGATGCTTCCAGAGATGATGAGATAGAACTTTCAATAAATCCCGAAAGCGGTTTACGATTTACAGACAAATCAAAGAAATCACAGTTAAAATTGGTTAATGGTGAAGTCGACGTTACTGTAAAGTCAGGTCCTTTGCCTGAGGTCGCAATACTTACAGCTAAATGGATAAGTGGAAAGTCTCCTCTACAGAAAATTCAAGTAAGCCATCTTGTCGGCTCTAACGCCTAAAAAATGAAAAATTTCTTACTAAATTTTCCAATTTGTGTGTGCTATACAAAATTAAAAAATTAAACGGGTCTATAATATGATGATTCAATAATGCGACCGGCCACCAACCTACTCAACGCTACAATAGTTAGCATACTTGTTGGAGCATACACCCTCAATCTTCACGCTCGTGCAAGCTCTTTAGCATTAGGGACGATAATGGGCATAGGTCTTGGGATTGTGACATTTGCAGTATTGAGATTTCGTTCGGTTCAAAGAGTAAGGCAAATCTATTTGGTCTCTTATGCAATTCTGGTATGGACTGGGTTCTATACAATTTTTAGTTATCTCGGCACGGAAAATCTGGCTATTTGGGTGTGGGATCATACTAAAGTATACTATTATGAAGGCATACCAACGGTGGGTACAACTCTCGTCCCTTGTAACTGGGCTATGCCAGAGATCATGTTGGGATTAGCCGTTTTCGGTAGAGTGTTTCTACAAGAACAGATGGCGCGTTTTCCATCTACTCTTCAGATCGGAATACTATATACTGTTCCTTTCTTGATTACAGCATTTGTTTTAGGTAGAGGTTTCTGTGGATGGATCTGCTATTTTGGAGGAACTGTACAAGCATGTATGTCAGGTAACAAAATAAGATGGAAAATGTCAAAATGCATGAAACAATCTGCCTCTGGTGAACAGTACATTGATGGTCTAAGAGAAGAGGTTAAAGATGTCAAGTATGGGATAGCAATAGGAATATTATTGCTTACATTTGCATTTGCAGTACCTCTTATCTGTATTGTCTGCTGGGTTTGGTTTGTCCAGTTCTTTTGGCTTGCAATCATTTTTCTATTGGTATCTATCGTGTTTGTTGGCCTTCTGTCGTTTATGAATAAGAAGAGATGGTTCTGTATGGTTGTATGCCCGGTTGGCGGCATAATAAATTTCATAGAAGGAATTACTCTCTTTCGCGTTAAGCTGGACAGAGCAAAATGTATCAAATGCAATAAATGTATACACGTATGTGAAACCTATGCCATGACTAGAGAATCTATAGAGAATTCTGGAAAACCTAATATTGATTGCATCAAATGTCATCGATGCATCGAAGTCTGCCCTGTGGATTGCATAGACATCTATGTCAGAGGTACAGCAACCCCGGCAAGATCTTGGTTCATACCTTTATCTTTAGCCACAGCCGCGTCATGGTATGCATGGTTTGTTATAGCAATTCTAATATTGCCATCAATACTCAGATTCTAATAAAAAGAGATCTGAAGGAACATTGAATTTGAAACTTCGTGGTTTACCTCGATGGAGAAAAGTTGAATTAGCACAGTCTCTTTTTGGGTTAGTAATTATCACTATGGTAATTTCAACTTCCATTTATTATTACTACGTCCCGCAGACAGAGGCTTCAAAAGAACAAAGTGTAACATTGAAAATGGCTCTAGGTTCTCCTTACTCCAAAGGAATACACGCTGTCGCTACGACCGTCGTTCCAATTAAGATATGGGTTATAGATGAAAATGGTAATGTTGATAGGACTAGGAATGATGTGATTGAGGTAACTCTTGCACCTTCAAAAATTCTTGAATTAAATCAGAGTAAGGTAAATCTCGTGCATGGGGAAGCTGCACTTGAAGTGCATGCTATTTCTGAAGGTAGGGATAATGTTTTGCTTACAGCAATCTGGGTTAGTGGGGAATCATACTTAGAACCTGCATCGATATTAGTTGTATATCCGCCGATGGGATCAGGCGGCTGAATAATTCTTTTCTTGACTAGTAAAAAATGTGATTATTA
>Ga0114921_10001261_pt1 | contig 11559 bp, 12 predicted proteins | sample BentaG_FD_87016 | JGI IMG/M metagenome (GOLD analysis project Ga0114921, IMG submission 87016) | Deep subsurface microbial communities from South Atlantic Ocean to uncover new lineages of life (NeLLi) - Benguela_00093 metaG | ecosystem: Environmental > Aquatic > Marine > Oceanic > Sediment ...
AAGGCGAAGGCATCAGAATCCTACAAGAAGAAATCGGAATCGTGGTCTGCCACCATGATACGTCTACCGTAGGGACTACGGGAAGTCACGCCTCTGGAGAGAATGTAAGACCCCCTATACCGATATCGGGCAGTTCTCGCGGAAAGAGGAATCCACTTGCCTTTAGGCTGTGGTAGTTCAATAAAAACATAGTAAGTTTTACGCTGGCTACGTAGTTGTTTCAGGTAAAAATGCCCCGATAAATTCGCAGAAACGACCAACATATTCAAAGAGCTTATATCAGAGGGAGAACATAAATTGAGCATGCCATATAAGATAAATCTGAAAATGGTCTGTTCAGACAAAAAAACTACAAGGATAATGCATAACATCTTGTTGCCTGAAATAAAGAGTTTCTCTTCACAGAGGGCAAAAATTATTTTTAATATCGAAAATGGTCTAAGACAGATACAATTTTTTATTGAAGCTACTGATGTTACAGCATTGCGTTCAACTATTAATTCTATATTGCGGCTTATTGTTTTGATAAATACTCTTTACAAAACAATCAAATCTTGAAGAAATAGTTCCTCTTTTGCCGCTATTCAAAGGTGTAGAAAACAATATTTGCAAATGTAGATTCTCATTTTAATTCGCGTATACGTCTTGTCGATCTTAAGACAACCTTGCCTATATCCGTTAATGGAATATAAGCACCACCAGTGAATGTGTACCCACATTTCTTGCATTTCCATATGCCAACGCTTTTCCGTTTCACAGCCTTAATGTCGCATCTGGGACATTTATGTGGTTGTTTCATCTTTTCTTCAATTCTTGCCACGCGCATGCGTATAGTTGAGCCATATCTTGCCCCAAATCGTCCTGCAGTACCCACCTTCTTTGTTCGGCCCATATCACTCACCTAAGCGACTCTTAACTAGATTTTCGTTATCAACCAGCCTATAGATCTTCCAATAATTTATAAATGTAATCTCGATCAGATCCTATCAAAAAGGATATAATTCATATGGATTTCTGAAATAAGAGGTATATAATGAACTCAGTTTAAAAAAGGAGGCGAGTATTTTGAGCGAAGAATTACCACAACAACTTCAACATCAATTAATGAGGCTACAACAGATAGATCAGCAGGTAAAAGTCCTAACTTCACAAAGAACACAACTTGAACTACAATTAAGGGAGACGGAAAATGCATTAAAAGAATTAGAAAGCGTCGAAGAGAGTGTATCTGTCTATAAATCTATAGGTATGCTGTTAATCAAATCAAACAGGAACAACTTAAAAGAAGAATTAACTGATAAGAAAGAAACATTAGATATGCGAATAAAGACATTACAGAGACAAGAAGAACGATCAACAAAACAAAGAGATGAGATGAGGGAGAAATTAGCTCGACAAATTCAAGGAGAACAAGGAACTGCCGGCTAAAGATCATAGATGATAAATGGAATATAAACTACCTACCTTAATTGCTCATTTATTTTTGCTTTTTTATATAACGTGGGGGCAAAAAGTGAAGTATTTCCAAACATTTTTAGAAATACTTAATGAAATTTGTCCCAAACGTATCTGTGTATTATGCCATCAAAATGCAGATCCAGATGCCATTTGTAGTGCATTTGCTCTTTCAGAACTTTTAGGAAGGCTTATTCCTGGAGTCAAAATTCATTGTTTTTCAGATGGCCTTAGTAAGGTGTCTAAGAAAGTTGTAAAAAGGCTAAACATGGTTCTTTCGACAGAATCCGATATTAATGCTTGCGATTTATACTTTTTAGTTGATACAAACAATTTTGAGCAATTGGGAACTCTTAAAAAACTTATAAAGAAAGCACCTGCGCCCATTATTATAGTAGATCATCATGCATGGCATCCAGAGGGAAGAGAACTCTCTAGATTATATATACATGATGATTCGGTATGTTCAGCATCGGAAGTAGTCTATCTTCTCTATAATAAATGTAATATGATTCCTACGCCATTAAGTGCTTATGCCTTATTAATTGGACTCACTTATGATTCAAAACACTTCTTCTTAGGCAATCCCGACACCTTCAAAACTGCCTCAACTTTAATGCGCCTTGGTGCGAACTATGAAGCGATAATTGATCTTCTTAGAACTCCAATGGATTTTTCAGAGCGCATAGCTAGGTTAAAGGCTGCAAAGCGGCATAACATACACATTATCAATAGACGGATAATAGCTGTCTCAAAAATAAGTGCATTTGAAGCATCAGTTGCAAGATCTTTACTAGATCTGGGTGCCGATATCGCGATAGTAGGAGCAGAAAAAAAGAAAGAGAAAATTGTTAGAATCAGCGGTAGAGCAAAGAGAGAAATAACACGACAGACAGGATTACATCTAGGTAAAATATTTCAACAAATTGGACCACTCATTAATGGTAAGGGAGGAGGACATCAAAACGCAGCTGCTTGTAACGGTACAACAAATCTAGACGTGGGAATAAAGGAAATTTTGGTTTTAATTAAGCTGAAACTCTCCAAAGATATAGAAAATAATCTAAAACCGTAACGTAAAATACTTAATAACAAGCCCAGTAACCGTCTTGCCAAAAACGAGATTCATCTCCTCAGTAAACAGGGTTGCATTCTTGTTGTGTTAAATGTAAATAAAAGAGAAGCTATATTAAAGTTCTAGTATATCGTAGAACAACAATAGCTAAACCTCGTAAGAAAAGTAAGGAAACGAAAATTATGGATAATATTGTTCAAATTCGCGATTTAGAATTTAGTTATGGTACTTCTAGACAACCAGCTATTCGTGAAATCGATCTAGACATTAAAAAAGGAGAATATATTGTTATAGCAGGTCTAAGCGGCTGTGGAAAGTCGACATTTTGTCGATGTCTCAACGGTCTTATCCCGCATTTTTATAGGGCAGGTGTTATGAAAGGAAGTGTCACGGTCGATGGATTAGATACCAGAGAGCATCCCCTCTACGAAATAACACAAAAAGTAGGAATGGTATTTCAAGATCCAGAATCTCAATTGATGGCACTCACAGTAGAACGCGATATTGCATTTGGTCCTGAAAACTTAGGACTTCCAAGAGAAGAGATTAGAATTAGGGTGGAGGAGGCTCTTGAATTAGTAAAAATTGCACATTTGAGAGAAAGAGCTCCTCATGAACTTTCAGGAGGAGAACAACAACGTGTAGCAATAGCAAGTGTATTAGCACTCCAACCAAAGATATTAGTGCTAGATGAGCCTACCGCAAATTTAGACCCTGCAGGTGCAGTGGATGTACTTAATATAATCGAAAATTTACAAGTCCAGAAGAAAATTACTGTTATTATCGTTGAACATCGACTGGAACTCGCACTTCAGAGTGCAACCCGATTGCTTATTATGTATGATGGGACACTGGTGTTTGATGATAAACCTGAGAGATTAATCGAAAAAGACATTACACCGGCAGAGGTGTATGGGGTCCAAATGCCGTCGCTTATCCAGTTGTTCACACAATTAATGGACGAAGGGCATTCTTTCAGCCAAATTCCGTTTAATATACCGCTGGCGGCAGCAATAATCTTAAGTGAACTAGGATCGGCTAGGAGCACATCAGAATGAGCATAACAGTCAAAAACTTAGATTATACCTATCCTTCAGGCGTTGCAGCCCTAAACAATGTTTCCCTCAAAATAAACAAAGGAGAACACATTGCAATCATGGGCGCAAATGGTGCAGGAAAGACAACTTTGATCAAACATTTCAATGGATTACTCAAACCTACGAAAGGTCATGTTCTCGTAAATGATATTGATACAATAACAAGTTCTGTTGCTGAAATGGCGAAGATAGTAGGTTTCGTTTTTCAGAATCCTGATCATCAATTATTTTTAACGACTGTAGAAGAAGAAATAAAATTTGGTCCAACAAACTTTAATTTTCCAGAAGAACAGATTCAAAGGGACATGGAAAAAGTTGTAACCTTTTTAAATCTTAAAAATCTTCTCAAGCGTTCACCATTTTCTTTAAGTGAAGGAGAAAGAAAAAGAGTAGCACTGGCCTCAGTGCTTGTAATGAATCCTGAAATTCTCATCCTTGATGAACCAACAATGGGGCAAGATGCAATACAAAAAAGAAACATTGCAAAAATGATAGAAGAACTAAACCAACAAGGCCGAACAATTGCTTTAGTAACTCACGATATTGAATTCGTGGCAGAATACCAACCTCGCGTCGTTGCAATGACTGAAGGGCGTGTAATTGCTGATGGAATGGCGAAAGATGTATTGACAAACTTAGAAGTATTAACTAAAACAAAATTACGTCCTCCACAAATTACAGCATTAGCTTGGGAAATCGCTAATCAGAAGCAATCTTTTCCGAAGGATGTAATTACAATTTCTGAAATGAAAACAAAATTATTAGCATTGGAACGATAACCATGATGCTTTCACCTCTATCCGCATTTGAATTCAAAAGGAAAAACACCTTTATTCATCATCTTGATCCAAGAACTTTACTGTACTTTGTAATTCTTACATCTATCCTTATTTTGCAGTTTCAACAACTAATTCCAGTGGTAATCATTTTTGTGGCGATTATTCCCCTTCTATTTGTGGCAAGAATTATTCGGGAGTGGATAGTTTCCTTAAAAGGATTTATATTCCTTATACTCATCATTTTTTTCATAAACGTGTTTTTTAGCCCAGCAAATAACCCTCATCCAACCACATTTGCTTTAAGTATGATCTTCCGCCTTCTAGCTTTAGTAACCACATTTGCTTTATTTTTCCAAACAGTACATCCTGATGACTTAGGACAAGCGCTTGTCAAATTAAGGATGCCTTACGAGTTTTCATGGGCTATAACTACAGCATATCGTTATGTTCCTACATTAGCGAAGGAAGCACAACAGATTATTGATGCACAAATGTCAAGAGGTATTGAATTTCAAAAAGGTAATTTTTTGAAACGAATAAGGAATTATATTCCACTCATAGTACCTCTCTTTATATCTGCAATCAAAAGAGCATGGAAATTAGCGGAAGCGATGGATTCAAAAGCCTGGGGGGCTGCTAAAAAAAGGACTTTCTTATATGAATTGCAAATGTCCCCTATGGATTATGTCATTATTATTATAATAACGATAGTTTTCATTTCTGTGATATACGTTAGATACATTCTTGGCTTACCTGCATGGGCAGAATGGACGTTACCTCCCGAGTTAGAACTGAAAGAAATCGGAAAATGGATTTTAGGTTACATTGTTAACTTTTTGCAACTTTAAAACGCACAAAACGATAATCGTATCGTTTGGTCATACTACAGTTCCACAGTGATGTCATCCAGCAGTTTGCGTTTGCCGATGATGGCTAGCAGGATACCAATGCCACTAACAGCGCTAATTCGGGCGGAGAACGAAACCAAGGCGAGATTCAGGCCTTGTTTAATGGTTAGATGATATTGTTGTTCTGCGGATCGGTAGCCTGATTTTTTTACGGTGATAGTGACGATGTATTCACCTGCCGTTAATTCTGAGGTATCTAACAGCGCTTTGTAGTTTCCGGGTTCGATTTCTTCACAGGCAAGCGTATGATTATCGTTTAGGATGATAGTAACCTGAGCGTTTTCGACTGGCGTACCCTGATTATCGGTGATCGTCACGTAAATTTCCTGTTTGGTGTTGGTTCGGAGTGTGGTGTCATTTTCCAAATTAACCGAGACGTTAAGAGGCGTAGCATCTGTTGATGAACTACCTTCATCATTGTCATTACTACCACCATTTCCACCATCTCCTCCGTCCTCATCACCTTCATTGGGGTTATCATTTCCATTGGTTTCAAAGGACACGTTAGTTCCTAAATAGGCGTCCGCTATGGTTATACCATAACACAGCCCCGAAGTACCGCCATTGGGGGAATTGGCATCTTCTGTAAACGTGGCGTGATACCAGTAAGTTTCCTGTGCTCCGACTAACTCACTTGACATACCCAGGGGCTTGGTTTCGGTGGCGATCATCTGGGTAGACGCCGCTTGTACCAGATCGGCACGGCTTTGCAGTGCAGCATCACTCAGGTAGACTGCCAATTTTTCCAGCGAATAACTAGTTCCATAAGCGGGTCGAAGGGCGTTAAGTTCTACGGAGGTGGCGAGAGCTCCTTTAGATTTGAAAGTCTGCCCACCTAATCGTGAGGAACCCAGCAAGGGCACATTCCAGGCGTATTGCCAGGTTAACAACCATTCAGCAGTCAGGTTAGCTTTCGTCAGGTACGTGGTATTATCCGTCAGTTCGTAGCAGCGTAACAAAGTCTTGAGCATGTATTCGGCAGTTTTGGAGTCGATGATGTGTTTTTTGTAGCCGTAATTGATATTGTAGCGGCCGGTATCCCCGCCGAAAAACACGGCTTTGTCGACGAATTCCGCGATATAATAGTTCATAGCGAGCGTGGCCGCGTCCGAATACGTTGTATTCCCCGTGAGGGCAGATAATTCCATTAGTGTCAGGGTCAGTGTTACTCCGCCGCTGCCGGCGATATCATTGCAGCTGGAACTGATGCCACTGGTCCAAGTGTTGCCAAAGGTCCCGTTCGCGAACTGTTTCACCACGAAAATATTGATGGCTTGTTCCACATAGGACAACCATTCGGGGTGGCTGTCACCGAACTGTTCCGCCAGTAAATAGCACTGAAGTAGGTTATATAGCACCTCACCGCTTTTAGCGGTGTGTACGTCGCCGCCATGATCTCGTGCGTTGGCATACGAGGTATTGGTTTCTAAGTAATAATCGGGCAGTAACCAACCGTAGTCATCTAGGGTCACCGCAGAAGGCTTCCGGCTCAGGTCGACGAACTTATCGATTACCTGGGTGGCGGCTGCTATCATGGAACTATTACCAGTCTGATAGCCGTAATAAAGCAAGGCGTAGGCTAGGGCATGTTCCTGTCCTAATTGCCCTCCCATGGAGCCGTTACTGCCACCTATGAATTCCACGGGTGTGCTATCGCTGAAAAAACCCGCCAGGAAGATAAACTCGTTATCGGTTTCATTTTTATGGTAATAGGTTTGGTAGGCTAGTTCGGCTTTGAGTTTAAGGATCTCCTGCATGTTCAAAGTAGGGTTAGCCTCCGAATAATTGGCAGCAATCCAATCCCAACTCAGATGTACCGGCTCGGTAAAACCATAGTACTGAGTGGAGGTCATACCCAGATAAAGACGGTAGGTCTTGCTTATTTCAGCGTTAGCATCTACGGTCAGCGAGTTCTTGCTGAAGGTCCACTCGTACTGATCACGGCAGCCCGGGTTATCCTGATTGATCTGGTCATGTAGATGTTTAGTGTAGGCGTAGCCTTCTCGTTGGGCGCCACCGCTGGTCCAACCTCCCAGATAATTGATGAGATCGAAGCGATCTGCATCCCCGCGATAACCCAGTGAGGAATTACCGGTATACTCTACATCGTCATAGACATAAGTAGGTGTGGTGAGCAAGCCACACACAAAACTATCGTATTCCCAGATAACCGACGGTACACTCAGCCGATCCTGTTCCACGATAATATATTGGGAGTGATTGTCCAAATCCGTCATGGGAAAGTCAGGCGCGACGTCACGCCCCTCGTAATTGAGATCGTACAAATTGCCGTTATAAAAAGAGCCAGGCATCATCAAGGAATCGTATTTACGGGGGGCTACTGCCGGTGAATAAATAATCGAGAGATTAAAGGGTAGAAGTACCCCTTCTTCCACCGAGTCGTTGAGATGGTACCAGTGCCGTTCGATCTCCACGTAATCCCAGCCTTCCCGTAAGGTATAGTAATCGGTGACCTTCCACTGATGGTCATTAGCGTCTGTAATTGTGACACATTCCTGATAAAATTCTTCCCAATTGGCACCTGCCAGTTGAGGATAGGTCTGCATGATGGTATAACTGGAGGACGGCAGTTCAGGGGTGTCAGGTGCTACTGAAATCTGGAAGTCCCGCATCGCGGCAACTTCTTTCCAATCATTGTCGTCCCACACGTAGAAGCTGGGCAAATAAGTGATTTGATAACTAGGGGGATTACCCAGTCGTTCCTCAGTCATAAAACAGATACGAATGCGCCCGTTTTCAATAGTGGGATCTACATAACCATCACCGTTATAATCGGTAGATCCCTCATAGGTGACCACCGCCATTACTGGGTCACTATAGTGGGCTAAACTGAATAAAAACACACAAATGAGCACGAGGGTGCAGAATTTTTTAGGGAGCGACACGATAATCCCCGACAATGACTTGGACTGACTGTATAGATTACATTCCCTGATTTCCAGCTGCCTATATAAGCCCCTCTTAAAATACGAAATGGTCAAACTCTTTATGTAAGGAAATAGGCAAATAAAAGACTCTTTTTTCTTTATGAGGTTTGGCGGTCTTCTCGCTAACTGAACTATGAAGTAAGAAAAAGGGTTTTAAATCCAACACGACATTGTCAAAATATAATATAAGCCGGGGTAGCCAAGAGAACACATCAAAATGTGTGTTATTCTGGAAACGGTACGGCGGCAGGTTTGACATGAGTCAAATCCGTTATAGGCTCGAGATCTCTGAAGAGTAAAAGGTCTAGAAAAAGAGAGACCTGCTGACCCAGTGGAAACTAAGGACGTTTATGGAAGGTCGCATGGGTTCAAAAGAGAGTGAAGAGTTTCCTCCTCTGGAACTCCCATCCCCGGCATCACTTTTTGAGAACATCCTGCAATTTAAAAACTGATATCATTCTTTGAAAAATTTTAGCTATTTTTATTTTGATATATGGTGGGATCTTGAGAAATGGTGTTATTTCTTCAAAATGAACATGATGCGGCCGCCGGGAATTTCCAATAGGGGAAATCCACCTATTTTTTGAACCCGGGTCTTCTGAGATATACAACTCTAGTGTTTGAGGATGTATACACTTATCAGGCTTTCTTCACGACTGTGAAGTCAGTTTGGGAGGCCTGTACGATCTAAGAAAGGTTATCTTTCTTAGTTGTCCTAGGCCATTCTAGGAGATAATCCCTCTTGCTAGACCACGACCGCATTTTTAGTTTTCATTTATGGCTAATACTTGTATGCTAAGATTATGTCAAACGATGAGATGGAAAAGATTTTTAGAAACATTTCCATCTTTAAAGCACTCTGGTTACTTTATAACCTTACAATTATTTATAAATATCGTGTAAACGGTTAAAACAATATATTCGTCTAAAAATAATTTACGGGTTCAGAAGACTATAGAAAAGGTAAGAAATGTAACAATATAAGATTTAATAATAATATAAATCTAATTATTTATGTAGGATCAGAGAGATATTCTATTTTGGTGATGATTAACTTCTCCCTTTTACATTAACCAATTTTCCCATCTGTATTCGCTAAAATATGATTCGCCTAAGATATAAAAAGACCAGAGCCTATGAACCGCAGAAAATCTAACAAATCTCTAGGGAGAGTGACTTCATAGGACTAGGAGAAGTGGTAGATATGTTTGAAGAGTTTGCGATGTGGGTAGAAAAATACCGCCCAAGAAGTCTAAAAGAAATTATCAATCAAGAGAGCATAGTGCAGAGACTTGAGTCATTTGCTAAGATGACATCAATGCCGCATTGTTTATTCGTTGGCCCTCCTGGGACAAGATCTTCGAAATATTAAAGATCTCCTAAAAGGCAAAACAACAGCGGCATTATGCTTAGCCCGTGATTTATTTGGAGACAATTTTGGAGGAAATATATTAGAATTAAATGCAAGCGACACCAGAGGAATCGATGTCATCCGAACGACTGTTAAAAACTTCGCTAGAACAATGGGGTTGGGTGATGTACCTTTTAAAATTCTTGTATTAGATGAAGCCGATAATATGACTTCGGATGCGCAACAAGCACTGAGAAGAACGATGGAGAAATATACACGCACTTGCAGATTTATACTTATAGGTAATTACTCAAGTAAAATAATTGAACCAATACAATCACGATGTTCTATATTCCGATTTCCTCCATTATCTCAAGCGGATGTTAACAAGCAATTAAAGAATATTGCCAAAAAAGAAAAAGCAATTATTAGTGAAGAAGGGATTAAAGCTATTTTAGACAGTGCAGAGGGAGACATGCGAAAAAGTATAAACATTCTGCAAGCCGCTGCCGCATATGGCGATGAAATCAATGCTGATGTTGTATATCAAGTAACAGGACGCATACATCCCGATGAAATTAGAAAAATGATACAACATGCGTTGAGTAAGAATTTTCTGGAAGCCCGAGAACAACTCCATAACTTACTCATTAAATATGGTCTATCAGGTATTGATATTCTCAAACAAATGAACAAAGAAATATTATATTTTGAAGATGATGGCTTAAAAATCAAACTTATGAATCTATTAGGAGAGGCGGAGTTCAGGTTAAGCGAAGGTGCTAATGAAGAAATCCAACTTAATGCACTTTTGGCTAATATTGCACTCTTAGGCGAAAGTTATAAAGCCACAAAGTAATAAAAAACGCATAGAACACTAAAAAACAATTTAATGCTTAATAGTTATAGTAACGTTAATATCATTCCAGAAGAGGTGCTAAATAAGTGGGGTCATATATGCCGATAGAGGGTGAGGCTGCTTTGTTAATTGAAAACAATGAACGCAGTCTCATTGTGGCAGACCTCCACATTGGAATTGAAAGTCGATTTGTTAAAAAGGGGCTACACTTCCCTTCACAAACACATCTTATTAAGAACAGGATAGAAAAACTCATTCGTGAATATACTCCCTCGACTTTAGTAATCCTTGGAGATGTGAAACATAACATTCCAAACATCAGTTTTCAAGAGTGGAAAGAAATACCACGTTTTTTTAAGAACTTGACAGAATTAATAAAAATTGAAATCGTCCCAGGAAACCACGACGGTAATTTAAAGAGGCTAATACCAAAAAATATAAGCTATCACTTATCAAAAGGATATATACTTAAGAATGGGAACAAGAAGATTGGACTGTTGCATGGACACACTTGGCCAGCGCGTGATCTGTTGGACGTAAATTTATTATTTATGGGACATAACCATCCCGCGATAGGGTTGAAGGATGCCTTAGGTATTCGCCATGTTGATAAGGTCTGGATACGAACAAAATGGAAGAAGAAAAGGGTTCAAATGTACATTTTAAAAAATGAAACTTCAATGAATGGTAACATAACTGATTCAGAGCAAAATATCAATAAAAAAAAGATTGGGAATCCAGAAATTATAATATTTCCTGCTTTTCATCCTTTAATAAAAGGAACGGCTTTTAATGACCCACAATCGAAGTTTCTTGGTCCACTTTTCACCACAGAAAGTATTGAATTTGATGAGGCAACGGCATATTTGACTGATGGGACACATCTTGGACCATTAAAAAATTTATCTATACACGTCCAAGAAGACCCCTCAACTTGTTTGGGGGGATGAATTGGACACGCTACCCTTTCTGCGAGCACAGGGGTAGGTGCCCATAGGTGTGTTTAATGACGGGGACTCGCAAGTCCCGTCCTCCCAACACCAAGGGAGTAGGTTCTCTTCGCCAAGGTTATCAGTCAGTACTATAC
>Ga0114921_10001264_pt1 | contig 11551 bp, 5 predicted proteins | sample BentaG_FD_87016 | JGI IMG/M metagenome (GOLD analysis project Ga0114921, IMG submission 87016) | Deep subsurface microbial communities from South Atlantic Ocean to uncover new lineages of life (NeLLi) - Benguela_00093 metaG | ecosystem: Environmental > Aquatic > Marine > Oceanic > Sediment ...
ATCAATGACGGTGAAGTCTGACCCCATTGGATGTTCCTGAACGTCTATTCATGATAAAGCCTGACCCCAAAGCCTAACCTCAAGGCCTGACCCCATTGCTTAAGGAGCGAAATCTGAAGGCTAAATCTTCAAGGTTGCTTAATCCATTCCCAAAAAACCTATCTAAAAACGGACATCACGGAAAAAGAGATGCTTCCTATGCTTCTGCTGCAAAAGCTGATTAGACCAAGCCTGCAATGTTAGGTCTAATGGCCGCCATCAATGGGTTCACCTTTCCATCAGAATGATCCGATTTTCCCAATGGGTAAATGTAATCCCTCCTTTCTTCTAAAAAGGAACAGCAAGGCCCCAGATAAATTTATAATATTTTTTATGATTGCCCAAGCGACTTTCCCCGATGTCCTCTAAAAGACCAGCACCAAGGGATAATTCAAGTCCCTCAAGCAGCTTTACTCTAAGGATAAAATCTGCCAAGAAGGACTGCCCCAGGGAAAAGATTTTTTCAGTCTGAGCCAAGATTTGAAAATGGAAACCTATGCTTTCAGCGAACCAGGCGCCTATCCTCAGGCCGAACTCTTGGCGAAGTCTGTTCCCTGAAAGATCAAGATGCCCTCTCTGGTTTGTATGGAGGAAAAACCAAGTAAATGGCTCTAGGTAAAAGCTGTTTTTTTCAAGGAAAAAGCCAAGACCCACAAAGTTGCGATTGGTGTAAAAGGGACTCTGGTAGTCAGAATCGTGGTTGCTGTCGTGGCCTATAATCAAGACTAAATTCTCAAGAAAGTACTGCCTGAAGGAGAAGTGCCAATCAAATTTAGTCCTTTTATGGCCGTCATCATGAGTAACAAGTTGGACAAGGAGGGAAGTTTTTTCAGTAAGATAAATGAGGTTTCGAAAACCATAGTTCCATCTGTCTTCTTCTCCACTGCGGTCGTTATAGCTGGGAAAAGTAGAAGGAAGCTGGAGTTGACCAAAGAGTTCTCCGTGGAGAAAAATCTTTTTTTCCTTAAATAGAGGCTTTTTCTCTTTATATGGACGATAAATGAAGATTTCATAACCAGAAGCTGGTTTAGAAAGGAAGAATAATATCATCGTGAAAAGAATCAAGGCATTTCTTAGGTACTTTTTAAAATTCATAAGCTAATCCCAACCGGAATATTCTCGGGGATTGGATCTCAGTGGCAAAACGTAATGGAAACTCAGGGCCTGTCCATTCATTTTCTTCAGTTGCTAGACCTCTGTTCAGGATGTTAAAACCATCAAGAATTATTTTTAATTTTCCCTTTCCCCAGTGAAAAATTTTTTCTATCCTGACATCAACAGTTCTGTTATATTCGTATCTCGCCACTCCCCGTGGAAAGGCTTGGATGAAGAAAGGACCTTGGTTCATTCCAGAGACAATGATTTTCCTGGTGAAAGGCTGACCATCATAGTATTTTATGATACATCCAATCCTGATATTAAATGGAGCTAAATAGCTGAAACCCATTCTAGCAGTATAGGCTCGGTCAAAACGCATCCTTCCCCTGGCGTTGATGAGTGTATTAGGGTTGTTGTACAAACTCCCTACAAGGCTATCATCATTTTCCCATTCAGTATTACCAGGGCTTGTTGTGCCTGTGGCTCTGGTTGCTGTTATGGAAAGAAAAAAATTGAACTTTGACCCGTATTTTTTAGTCAGGATAAGATCAAGACCTTGATAATTTGAAGTCAATTTTTCTGGCTCCGGGTTGGTAAGGAGAAAAAAATCCTGGCCCAAAGTTTCTCCCCTCTGGTTGTGAACTGTAAAGAAGAGGTCGTCATGAGTTCCAGGGATTCTGTCGTCTCCCGAATCGTAAAACTCAACAGGGTCATAGGCAGAAAAGGGTACACCTATGTTAAGAGTTTGGATAAGATTCCTGCTTTCTCTCCAAAATCCTCCAAAGCTAAAATACCACCCTGAGCCAAAAACATGGACAAAAGATACTGAGAGTTCATTAACGTATGGTCTTTTCAGTTCGGGATCTATTCTGGCAAAAAAAGGCCCTTCCCTGCGGATAAGCGCTTTAGCCTCCCCGTCTTGAAACAGCCTGTCGTTGTTGGCATCTTGCCAGGTGTAGACCAGCCCTCCCAAGGCGTTAGGATGACCGTAAGTCAATAGATAGAGGGGAAGGGTGAAATAATATCTGGCCGCAGAAATCTTGAGAGCTGTTGTTTTGCTTTTGGATAAAGGGAAAACTAAGCCCAAACGTGGAGAGAGGTTGAGCCAGTTTATTCTGTTTTTTTCTTGAGGAGAACCCCAGCCCCGGCTGTAGGCGAGGTGCAAGCCGCAATAAACGGATAAGAAATTGAAAAAAGTCAGGCTATCCTGGGCAAAAAGATTGAGATGAAAGGCAGACTCTTGGTGATTCAAAGGAGTATTATATTTAATTATTTCTAAAGGTTTTCCTTCGAAAAAGCGAAGGTGAAGGTTATTTATGGTACTTTTTTTAGAGGAAGAGCGGGCATACTGGAGCTGGATTCCGTACTGAAAGAGGTGACTGGCTTTAAGGAAATTTGTTACCAGAGACTTCCCCTTCAAAAAGAAGGTCATCGAGGAGCGGTCATCTTCGAAGGCAAACGGAGCAGGTCCAGAAGGGATTTTTTTAAAGATTTCTAGACCAGGCTGACCCTTCACCCCTTTTTGAGAATCAGAATTGATTTTCCCCTGGTTGAAGCAGAAACCCAAGGTGAAGGAGTTGATTTCTTGGGGATTAAAATTCCAGATGAACTGGAAAACATTATAGAAATTTTTTTGGTTTGTAGTCGCTGAGTAGGGAATACTTCTTCCTGCTCCGTAAGTAGGATGAAAAACAACCTGTCCTGTCCAGAGAAACCGAAGAGTGTTTTGGGAGAGGCGATATTTTAGGCTCAGAAAGCCAGAATAAAGAGAGGCTTTATCGTCTCCCTTGTAATCGGCCAAATCGCGGGAAAGATGAAGGGTTTTCCAGGAAGTGAAGAAGAAAAGTTTATCCTTGATTAGGGGGCCTGAGAGATGAAAATTGCTATCCAGGTAATAATTAAAAGTATGGCTTTCATACATTCCTTCTTTCTCCAGAGCAGGCGATATATTGGAACTTCTCAATTTTTTATCAATGTAGAAGGTTGATATCCCCCCATGGTATTCTGAAGTGCCTTCTTGGCTTACAAGATTAAAGTAAGCTCCAGGAGCAAGAGCGTGGGGAGGGTGGCCTGCATTGATTAACTGGGTGAAACGAAGAGTGAATAAATCAGGGATAAAAAGAGGCATTCCTGTCCAGTAGGGATCGGTCACATCCAGCTCGTTGAGAAGATAGATATTTTGTGTCCAGGAACAGCCTCCCCTCGAGCTGAAGAGGGCAGGGATGTCTGTCCACAGCCCGCCCACATCGATGCGGTTAGTGGTGGCTGATAAATCCTGATTTTCAACCAAGGACCAGATATTCCTGGCTGAAGGAGTGTTTTGGATTTGAGACTTGTCAAGGATTGTTTGTGAGATGCAATTTGAGAAGTCAAGAAGGGGAGGGTTGGGAGAAGAAGAAATTTCTGTCTTTCCTTCAGGATTTAATCTGATTTTCAAATAAATTGTGCGCGCTGGTTCGAAGGGGATATTTTCTTGGCTATAATGGCTGTATCCTTTTGCTTGGAAGCGGATTGTGTAAGAACCAGAGGGCAGTCCACAGAGCCTGAAATATCCTGATTTGTCGCTTACAAGGGTTTTATGGAATGCCTGCTCTTTGGAGAAGACAGTAATGCGGACTCCTTGCCTAGGATTTAGGTCTTTATCTACAACTTGTCCCCATAGAGTGCAAGAGTCATCAGAAAAGACATTGGAAACTGAAGAAAGAAGGAAAAGGAGAAGAAGCAAAAGAGAATAATAATTTTTTCTGGCCACACTCTCCGGTTTGCTCATTCTCCTCGGCTTCAAAGTCTCACTATTTTTTACATTTTGTTTCCATCTGTCAAGGCATTTGAGATTTTCTTATGAATTAAGGCTGTAGAGGAGAAAAAAGAGAAAAAGAAAAGAAAAAATAGGCAACTTTTTTCCCTAATGTGGCGAGAAAGTCGCTATTTGGGTGATTTCTTTATAATTCAGAGAAAAAGAGAACATCGCAGCTTAGAGAAATGGAATAATCATTAAGGGTTGACTTTTTTTGACATATAATAATAATTCTAATTCTATAGATTTTATATAGTTAGAGGGAGAGTATGAAAAAGTTTTTCATCATTTTCTTTACTCTTGCTGTACTTTCATCTTTGAGGGGGTATGATTTAAATTTTGTCTCTAAAAGTGAGAGTGAAGCTCTTGCCCAAAGGTGGCTGAGGTTTATGAATCGAATTCCTTTCGAGGAAAAAACAGGTACCTACAGCCTAAAGAGCATAGAAAACATTGACTATAAGGGATATCCCTTGGGTGATGTTTATCATCTTTCACCCAGGGGCCATATTGTTATTTCTTCATTTCGGGAGATAGTGCCGGTTAAATCTTTTTCTGTTGTTTCCGATTTTAATACTCAATCCAGAGGCTATGAGTGGGTCGTTTTAGAAGAATTAAGAGAAACATTGAATTTTCTTCTCAACTACGAAAAAGGCAAAAACAGAAGAGTGGAGAGGGCCTTAGAAGAGAATTATAGAGAATGGAGCGAAATGGCCAGAATGGATTTTAAAGATAATAAGCCCTTAAAGAAAGACAGGCTTTATGAGAAAGGGAAGAAAGAAGCCTTTTGTTATGAATGGGAAAGTTCTCTGGGAACAAGTTGGCAGAGCATTTTGACCTTTCCCCTTGTCAGGACAAGATGGGATCAGGGTTGGCCTTTTAATGCTCAATGCCCTGAGATTTCAAATCAGAGAACCTTAGCGGGATGCGTGGCGATTGCTGCTTCTCAAGTCGTGAGATACTACCAGTGGCCCAAGAAAGGAAAAAGAAAGCATTCGTACGAGTGGAAGAAGAAGCTCTTAAGAGCCGACTACAATGATAATTATGACTGGCAATTCATGCCTTCCTCCAGAGCTAAGTACAATATTCCAAGAGAGGAAGATGCTGCCTCTGAACTCTGTTATGAGATGGGTGTGGCAGTTAATATGAATTATGGACTGCATGGTTCTGGGGCTTATACCCGGAATGTGGCTCAAGCCTTAAAAAAATATCTTAGATATAAGAAAAAAATTAAGGTTGTATACCGAAATCCTTCTTACATGGACGAAGAAAAGTGGTTCAAAGTCTTTAAGAGAGAAATAAAGAGAGCAAGACCGGTCATCTTTCGTATAAGATCAAGTAATGCAGGTCACGCTGTTGTAGCGGATGGCTATTTAGAAACAAAAAATAAGAAGGGCATTATTTCCAGGAAGATTCATATAAATATGGGCTGGGGTGGGTCCATGAATTCCTACTATAGTTTAAATAAAATTGGTGAATTCCGAAAAAATGAAGATCAGTATGCTTTAATACATATCCTCCCTCAACATGCTCTTGTACTGAGTTCACCCAGTCGAAAACAGAAAGTGGAGAGAGGAGAAAATTTTGAGGTTACTTGGTGGTCATGGTCATGTTCCTCATCTATCAAACTCGAGCTCTACCGAGGAACCGAGTTTATGGAAACAATTAAGGCAGAGATAGTCAACAATGGTGCCTACCTCTGGAATGTTCCCAATTATCTTCCAGAGGCATCAAACTATCGGATCAGAATAGTAGACACGAACCATCCAAATCGTGACTACTGGGGAGAATTCTTTAAGATAAATTGAAATTTACCCTACCTGCCATTACTTGAGGTAGCCAAGGGCTTTGAGGCTTCGCTTAAGCTCCTCATCCATTTTTATTGATTCTGCTTTTTTATTTCTTCCAATTTCAAGATATTGCTCTATTTTTTCAATTAATTCTTTACAAAGTCTGTTATAAGAGTTTTTATTGGCGATATTTTTGGTTTCATAAAAATCTTTTTTGATATCATAAAGCTCCAATTTTTGCCCTTCAAATTCTGTACTGATTTCTTTCGTATAAGGAGACCTAATTCTTTTATTCAGAATAAGCTTCAAACTGTTTTTATTGGTTGCAAATATTGAAGGTTCAGGATCCTTGAGTTTTCTAAGGATTAGATCGCAATAAAAAATTCTATCTTCCCTTTCCTCTCCTTTGATTATGGATAACAGGCTTTTTCCATCCAGCTTAAAGGAAGAGGGATTAATTTTAGCGATTTCCAATACAGTGGGCATAATGTCAGTGATTCTGACAATATTGGATATTTTTGTTCCTTTGTAAAGGGAATCAGGAAACTTAATTATCAATGGTATTTGTATTGATTCATTGTAGAGGGTGACACCGTGAAGCCAGTTTTTGTGCTCGTAAAATTCTTCTCCGTGATCGCTCGTTACAATTAGCACAGTATTATCATAAATATTCAATTCTCTGAGCTTATTTATCAATGGCTTGATCAGGTATTCATCCGTATACCTTATTTCGCCGTCATAGAGAGCAATGACATTTTCTTTTTCTTCTTGGGAAAGTACAGTGTCACATTGACCTTTTTCCCCGAATATTTCCTTTTGGATTATTCTATTCCATTGAGCATTCTTGCTTAAAAATATCTTTCCTACATCTGAGTTGTTTGCATAGGGGGTATGAGGTTGGTAAGTATGTAAGAATAATAAAAATTTTTTTTCATAATTCTTATCAAGCCATTCTGAAGTTCTTCCTGACAAAGATTCTGATTCATTAAAGCGTACAGACAAATCACCGTCTTTTATGATTTGTTGATAAGCATCAAATCCTTTGGAAAATCCAAATTTGCTGTGTAAATAACCACCTCCCGTGAATGCAGCACAAAAATAGCCATGATTCCTTAAGATATCAGCTAAGGTAAGCAAACTAGGGTTCAATTTTTGAAGCGAATTGAAAACTCCATGATTGGGTGAATCTAAAGAAGTTAATAAAGAAACATGAGCAGGCAGAGTCCAAGAAGTGGTGCTGAATGCGTTCTCAAATATAACAGCCTCATCAGATAATCTGTCTAAATGAGGACTGGTTTTTTTCAGGTATCCATAACAGCCTAAATGATCGGCTCTTAAGGTATCAATAGAAATAAGAATAAAGTTTATTCTATTTTTATCGAGTTTCTTGTAGATAAGCGGATTAACCCAGATAGCAAAACTATTGTTTATTTTTGAATTATCATTTTTCTTGGTTGTTGAGCTATCAGTAGTAAGGTAAATTTTTATCTCCTTGTTTTCATAAGGAGCTAGGTCGATTTTTTTAAATCCAATTTTATTATCTGAGGGCCTGATTTCTTTTGAAAACAAAATCTTTTTTCTTTTTTTATATTCTAATTCTATTTGGAAGTGTACTTTGTTATTTGTTTTTTCAAAGGATTCGCTCAAGAATCCGCATCCAAATTCTAGATAGCTCTTCTCTGGAATTTTTACTTTAAACAGGAATCGGCTTTTTGGTGGGGCAAACAGACAATTTAGCGAATATTCATCGAGTAGAGCTTTTTTTATGATTGAATAGGGATTATTTGTAATGCCCAAGTCTTCAATTGGATATTTTTCTTTTAAAACGTAAAGAGATAATATATCTTTTCTGGCGGAGTCAGACTTCTCTTTGGATTCTGAAAAAAGAGTATAATATCTAGCTTGATATCTTTCCTGAGGAGCAGTTATATCCTCCCTTTTTGGAGAGAATAATAAGATTATATCCTTTGGTGCTTCTATTCTAATACCTCTTACAACTATGAAATTATTTTTATTTCTTTTTGTCCTTCCTTCAGGAACTGGAAACTTAAATTCTATCCTGTTATCTCCTAATTTTATTTTTTCTCTTATTATGAAAAAATCAGGTTTATTCAGGAGTATGTCTTTAACTGGCTCATTGTTTAAACTTACAACAAGATGGGGAGTGTAGTCTTTGCAGTTTATATTAGAAATGTGAAAGCTTAAGTTTACTTCGCTATCAGGCAAGATTTCTTCCATTCTGAAGGAATCGCCTTCTCGAATCAGAATACCTCTAAATTTTTTGGAGAATTTTTCATATTTTTTGAGTTTTTTTCTTTCTGTTGTTTGTAACCATGTCCAACCTTCAAGTCTATTTTTAGTGTCTCCAACAAAATCAATATCTTTTCCGTCTCGAGTTATTTTCATTCCTTCTGGCCTTTTGGATTCATCAAAGGCCAAGATTTGGAATTTACTCGAAGCTGCCCAAACCTCTCTTTCTTTGCTTGAAATTGAGGGAATGTACATCCATTTTTTGGTTAAATCTTGTTTAATAAAATTAAATTTTTTCAACAGTTCTTTTAAAGGCGAATCAATAATGCATTTTTCTGACAAGTGGTCAGTAAACCTGTAGATTTCAAATTCTTGAGGCTTGGAAGTTTTACATTTGATGATGATTATGAACAGAAAAAGAAGAAGTAAGAAAGCTAGGCTTTTCCTTGGTGAAAAGAACTTCATTTGTCTGAATTGAAATTATAGATTACCGAGAATTGAAAAGTCAAAGTTATTGAACGGGTTAGAGAGTTTAATTGGTTTTGAACACTCTTAGAGCTCATCACAATAATGAGTACCTGAGTAGAAACGCCATCTCCTCGGGGTCAGGCCTTGTCGTGATAGTACGATCTGAACTTCATTTCCTCCTCCGAGCATTCCTTCACAATAAGGCCTGACCCCATGGCCGTGCTCACCCAGTCCTCGGACCCGACTCCACTTCGTGTCTAGCGAAGGCCAGTGGGTGAAAAAACCGTTTGAAGGCGGAGCAGGCACGCTTCCTCCATTCCCTCTGATTCATCCGCTCCTAGGAAATTCAGGTGAAGCCCTCTAATTAAAAAGCCAGGTATCCATTTTTGTGATGAGCCACAAGCGGGAAAGGAATCGATTCCAGAGCATCTATTCTGGAAGACAAGAAAGTTAAAAGTGTAGACCTCACTCTTGTAAATAATTATAATTGCTTTGACAAGATAAAAATGGAAAAAGACAGGAGAAGAAAAGGTGTTATATTTTTATTAGTCTGTTTCATTTTAGTTCTATGTTTTCTTCGCTGCAAAAAGGAAGAGAAAAGAACTTCGATTATCTATGATTTGATAGAAGATTTTGAGGCAGCAGAGGTCATTCAGGAAACAGATCAAATTAACTTTAGAGATAAAAAAGTTAATCCTCTGCTCCTGAAAGGCTGGTCATCCGTTGAAAAAACAGGAACTTGGGCTACTGCCCTTTCTTCTGAATTAAGATTTTATACTTTCTTCCCTCATAAGGATCAAAGAATTATCCTTAAATGTTCCCCTTTTTCCTATCCGAATTCTCCTGCTCAGTACATGACTCTTTCTCTGAACAAAAATCATGTAGCCAGTTGCAAACTCTTGGAACAAAAAGAAAGATATCACTTTATGTTGCCCGCAGAATATCTCCAAAAAGGAGAAAATATTCTGACTTTTGAATTTAGTTATGCGAAGAGTCCCGCGGATGTGTTAGGTAAGAAAGACAAGAGAAACCTTGCTGCAAAATTTAAGGACCTCCATTTCCTGGACAAAAAGGCAAACACGAAAAACATTTTTAAAGAAGGGGAAATCCTTGTATTCAATCCCTTAAGTAAGATTAATTACTATTTAAAACTGCCCAGAGGAGCTCAGCTCTTATTTGATTTAGAATCGCAAAAAGTTAGAATTTCAAAGGTAAGGAAAAATTTGAAGCTTGGTATTTATGTCACAGAAGATAGGGGAAAGGAGAAGAAGATATTCGAAATCCCTTTTCGTTCTCATTTAAAAGAAAAGACAAGCTATGCTTTAGACCTGAGCGATTTTGAGGATAAAATAATTCGCTTGAGTTTCAGGTTCGATTTTGCTGAGTCAATGGCTGAATCGAAAGCGCTTAACTTTTATGGAAAGTTGTTAAAGCCGAGGATTGAAGGAAAGAAAGAAATGACACCTGAAAAAGCTGATATTTCAAAATTGCTCAGAACCAGGGATGAAATAAAAAAGACAAATCTCATTATAGCTGTCCTTGATGCTGCTGTTCCCCCTCGTATGAGTTGTTATGGATATGAGCGGGAGACAACTCCTGTTATCGACCATATCGCTGCTGAAGGGTTCTTGTTTACCCACGCCTATGCCCAGGCATCTTGGACACTTCCTTCCATTACCTCTCTCTTTACATCGACTTACCCTATAACTCATAGAGTATGGAGCCTGGAAAGAAAATTATCAGATGAGGCCTTTACCTTAGCTGAGGCTCTTAAAGAAAAGGGATTTAAAACCTGTGCTATTACGGCAACTGCTTCTGCCTCTTCTGTCTTTAATTTATTTCAGGGTTTTGATGAAAAATTTGAGCTATATGATGAAGAAAAAGACAACCTCAAAAGCAGATACAGAAAACTTGTTGTGTGGGCTGAGGATTTTTTAAGGCCTGGCTTAGATTGGATGCAGAGGCATAAAAATGAACAATTTTTTATGTATCTTCACTATCTGCAACCCCATGAGCCTTACAACCCGCCAGAGCCATTTAGAGATGAATTTGGCCGCTTTTATAAAAGTCCTTTGAAAGAAAAAACACACCTGACTCCAAGCCTTTTGGAGAGAGCAAAACTCACTCGAGAAGACCTGGAGTACTTTAAAGCCGCTTATGATGAAAACCTAAAATATGCAGATTTTTATCTTGGAAAATTCCTCCAGGGATTGAAAGATTTAGGAATTTATGAAAATACAATCGTGGTAATCATGGCAGATCATGGAGAGGCTTTTTTGGAGCATGGAAGTATGGGGCACAGCCACACTCTATATGAGGAGGAAATTCGCATTCCTTTGATCATAAAATTCCCCAACAAATTTGGTTTGGGAGGAGAGAAACGAGATGCTCTCGTCCAATCTATAGATTTAATGCCCACTTTCATGGATATTTATGGGCTGAAAAAGAGGCGGCAGGACATGCAGGGAAAAAGTCTTCTTCCCTTATTTTTTGAAGCAGAAAAAGAGATCAACGAGTTTTCTCTTTCTTCTCTGAGCAAACCTTTTGTCGAAGAAGAGACACGGGCAATAGCTCTCGTTGACAAGCAGTATAAATTGATTGTTACCAAACGTAAGAAAATGTTTTTTAATCTTGAAGACGATCCTGAAGAGAAGCAGAATATCTACGCTAAAAGACCCATTCTGTCTGGTTATTACGAGCAAAAACTATCCAAGCTAAAAAATGAGTATATGGCTCTGCAGGGTTTAGCCCTCAAGGGAAAATATATACTTGATAGAAGGACAAGAGAGCACCTCAAAGCTTTAGGATATTTGAAATAGTGGTTGAAAAGTTTTATCTCCTCATTCCATAAAAATACCCGGGTCAATCTTTTCAGTCGGCTTGCGTAACTCGCCCCTGCTCAGTGGGATCAGGCTTTTTTATTTCATAAAAAATCGAAAAACCAATGGGGTCAGGCTTTATCCAATGGGGTCAGATTTCGCCGTCATTGAGCTTTGGGGTCAGGTCTTATCATAGTGTAAGCTCTGGTAATCGAAGTCTATCAGACTTCGGGGTCAGGCTTTGTTATAATAGATGAGCATTGGGTTACCTTCTTACTCCTGAACATCCATTC
>Ga0114921_10001265_pt1 | contig 11548 bp, 11 predicted proteins | sample BentaG_FD_87016 | JGI IMG/M metagenome (GOLD analysis project Ga0114921, IMG submission 87016) | Deep subsurface microbial communities from South Atlantic Ocean to uncover new lineages of life (NeLLi) - Benguela_00093 metaG | ecosystem: Environmental > Aquatic > Marine > Oceanic > Sediment ...
AACCGTGCCCGCTCAGCCTTCAAACGGTTTTCTCAACACCCACCCTGACCCCTTCATATCACGGAAAAAAAGATGCTTCCTCAGGTCTACCCTTGTAACTGTATTCTGGGAGTTAATGAGTTAAAAGTGTAGACCTGACACCATGATTGTGCTAAATTTAACACATCTGATGAACAACTCCAGGTGGTTAGTTTCTTATCCAAAGGCTGAGGCAAAAAATCTTTCCTTAGAGCTTGGCCTTCCCCTGGAAATCGCCCAAATATTGGTCAATCGGGGAATTTGTAATCCAGAGTCTGCTTATAAATTTCTCTTCGGAACCATAGATGACCTTTACGATCCTTTTTTGATGAAGGATATGAGGCAAGCTGTAACCAGAATCAGAAAAGCAATTTCCAAGAAAGAGAAGATCATTATATTTGGCGACTATGATGTGGACGGCATTCTCTCTGTTGTTATGCTTTCGAAAGCCCTGGAAACTTTAGGTGCTGATGTCAATTATTTCATTCCAGAGAGGCTGAAAGAGGGTTATGGCCTGAAAGAAAAATACATTGATTTTATCCTCGAGAGAGAAGCTAGCTTAGTGATTAGCGTTGACTGTGGCATAAAAGCCACAGGATTTGTCCAGACAGCCAGAGAGAAGGGGATTGATGTCATCATAACAGATCATCATCGTCCTGGAGAAAAGCTTCCTGATGCCTTGGCAATCCTGAACCCAATACTTCCAGAGTCGGGATACCCTGATAAGAATTTGGCGGGTGTTGGTGTTATATTTAAATTGATACAAGCCCTCTTTGAAAACGAGAGATATGCTTCTTCTCTTCCCCATTATTTAAAACTGGTTTCTATAGGAACCATCGCAGATATTGCAGGATTGAAGGGAGAAAACAGGATTTTTGTCAAATTTGGTTTAAAGGAACTGGAGAATGTTTCAAATATAGGATTAAAAAGCTTGATGGATGTTTGTGGTCTGGGGAAAAAAAAGATATCTGTTGGTGATGTCGGGTATAGGATTGGCCCCCGCATCAATGCTGCAGGAAGAATGGGGATGGCTGATTTAGCCGTCAAGCTTTTTTTTGCCAGATCTCATCCGCAGTCTCTTGAGATTGCTCATCATATTGATGTTTTGAATTCCCAGAGGCAGAGGATAGAGGAGAGAATATATAATCAGGCTTTGGAGCGAATAAAGAAGAGGTCTCTTGCGACACGATACAAATTTTTAATATTGGGCTGTGAGGAATGGCACCGAGGAGTCATTGGTATTGTTTCTTCGAAGATTAAAGATATTTTCTATCGGCCAGTCATAATTTTTTCCTATGAAGATGGAAAAGCTTACGGTTCAGGAAGAAGCATAAGTGAATTTCCTCTTATTGATTGCCTGGATAAATGTAAAGATTTTTTCCTTAGTTATGGAGGTCACTTAATGGCTGTTGGTTGTGTTCTTACTCAAGAAAAAATGATTTCTCTCAAGAAAATGATAAATTCTCTGGCTGACGCAATGCTATCTGACGAAGATTTGAAGAGGAAAATATATGTCGATGCAAAAATAAACTTCAGTCACCTCAATTTTGCTTTTCTAGAAAAATTTCTTCTTCTTTTTCCCTTTGGAGCAGGAAATGCCAGACCAGTTTTTTTAACAGAAAAAGTAGAAGTGATGAGCGAACCTGAGAAAATTCGAAATAAACACACCAAATTTTTGGTTAAACAGCAGGGGAGAACATTTGAAGCCTTAGGATGGGATAAGCCCGACTTGGCCCAAAGAATTAATAAAGGGGATAGAGCTGATTTGGTTTATTCTCTGCAAGTTTCTGAGTTCCGGGGAGAAGAAAAGCTCTGCCTTTATATCAATGACGTGAAAGTAAGAAAGGAATGAAAGGAAAAGCAAAACCTAATTTGACCAGGATACTTCGAATTGGAATAGCTGCTTCTCTTTTTTTGATTATAGTTATAATTTTGGTTTATTTTGTGAATCGTTCGAGAAGGCAGCCAAAAGCTTCACTGAAATCAAAGGAAATAACCCAGCAGAAGATAGAGAAAAAAGAGAAGATTGTTCATTTCGAAGTCGAAGGCGAAAGAGGGAATTTTCTGATTAAAGCGAACAAACATTATGTTGGAGAAAATAACAACTATCACTTAGAGGGCGAGGTGGAAATCATAGATTTTGGAAAAGAAGAAAGTCAGAACGTGTTTATCTACGGAGAAGAAGTTATTTATGATAAAGACATGAGTCATTTTGTCCTGAAAGGTCAGTCAGAAATAAGATACAAAGATATGATTATGAAATCAAATTCTTTTGATTATGACAAAAAAAGGGAAGTTTTTAAAAGCAATAAAGGCGTTAGCATTTCTTCTCGGCGGCTCTTGGGTTCGGCTCAAAAAATGGTATATTCAGTGAGACAGGAAAGCTTAAGATTAAAAGAGAATATACGTCTGCAGCTGATACCAAAATCGGAAAATACTTTACCCCTGATTGTCGAAGGAGAAAGGCTTGATTATGATCGAAAAGAGAAGGCAGGCGAAGTTAAAGGTGAAGTAAACCTTTCCCAGGGAAAAAATAAAGCAACAGCTCATACCTTGAAGTTTTTCTTATCCAGAGATGAGGAAAATGTAAAGAAGATCTCTTTAATAGGAGAAGTCAAGGCCTCTCTTGTTGAAGAAGAAAAGGATCTCTCCCAGGATGAAAACCCTTTTTTTGCTTCGAAAGGAAAACGCGATATTGAAGCAGATGAACTAAATCTTGATGGGTTTAAGAATCTTTCACTGGTTTCTAGCATAAGTGCAAAAGGGAATTGCCTCTACAAGGCGATCGCTTCTTCGAAGAGCTTTATTCAGATTCAAGCAGAATCCCTCCTCTTTAATTTCAATCGTGAAGGATTATTAAAAAACTTCAATGCCTCTAAAAAAGTAAGGATGATTGAATATAGGGATAACTCTGGGGAGAAACGGCTGGTAGAAGGAGCAGAAATGGATATTCAGGGCAAGACCAAAGCCCTTCAAATCAAAGGGAGAAATAAAGTTAAGGCAAGAGTTTCAACTGAAGAAAGTGAGATTTTTGCCGAGGAAATAACTATTTTTCTTGAAGATAATAATCTGGATGCAAAAGGTGGAGTTAAGGTCGTTTTTAAGGGTAGAGGAGAAAAAGAATCTATTGGGTTTTTTTCCAAAGAACAGCCAGTTTTTATCACCGCTCAGGAAATGAGATATTTAAAAGAGAAAAAACGTTTTCTTTTTAATAAAGATATAAAAGCGTGGCAGCAGAAAAAAATGCTCCTCGCCAATGAGCTCTCTCTTTTTGAAGAGAAGCGAAAAATTCTTTGTTCAGGAGGAGTAAAATCAATTTTTTTTCATAAAATGAGAGAAAAAAAGGGAGAAGAAAAAATAGAAATTTCAGCTGATAAAATGAGTTTTAATCCCAAAAATAATATCATTTCCTATGAGGAGAATAGCTCTTTGAAGGTGAGAGATATAAACATCAGAGCTCAGTCTATTTCTGTTCATCTTAAGGAAGAGAAGGGCGAGATGAAGGTGATTGTTGCTCAGGGAAAAGTGAATATTGTCCAGGAGAAGACAGAGGGGAAAGGAGAGAAAGCAAGATATGACCTGGAAAAGGAGGCGATTATTCTTACAGGAGACCCTGTTGTTGTGGATAAAGACAGAGGGATGACCAGAGGAGACAAATTGACTTTTTATATGGGCAATGGTAGAATTACCATTGAAAACAAGGAAAGAGAAAGGTCAGTAACAGTTATAAAATCGTGAAAAATGAAGTTCTATTTAGAAGCTATAAACTTGGAAAAAAGCTACAACAAGAAGAAAGTAGTGGACAATGTTTCGATTAAGATTAAAAGAGGTGAAATTGTTGGGCTTTTAGGTCCAAATGGAGCTGGTAAAACTACTTCCTTTTCACTGATTCTCGGCCTCATTCGCGGAGATGGGGGACAGATTTTTTTAGATGAAGAAGATATTTCAGGCCTTCCTATGTATATGAGATCCCAAAAGGGAATATCTTTCCTTCCTCAAGAGCCTTCCGCGTTTAGAAAATTAAGTGTCGAGGAAAATCTTTTGTCCATCATGGAAACAGTTTCGGGTGTTTATTCACGAAAAGACGGCAATTTGACGAGGATTCTCAAAGAGTTTGGATTAGAAAAGCTGGCTAAAGCCAAAGCCTATACGTTATCCGGCGGAGAAAGAAGAAGGCTTGAGATTGCTCGCGCTTTGATTACCAAGCCTGAGTTTATCCTCTTGGATGAACCCTTTACTGGCATTGATCCCTTAGCTGTCCTTGATTTGCAAGATATTATACTATCCCTAAGAGAAAAGAGAATTGGGGTGCTTATTACCGACCACAGCGTAAGGGATACGCTAAAAATTGCTGATAGAGCTTATATTATAGATAGGGGAAGAATTTTAAAGGAGGGGACTCCTGAGGAGCTGATTAATTCTGAGGAAGTAAAGAGAAATTATTTGGGACAAAATTTTCGTCTATTTTAATTTCATAAATCAAAGTATTTGCAGGTTAGACAATGGTTCTCAAACAAAGACTTGAACAGAGACAAGTTCAGAGGTTAATCCTTGCCCCTGCTCTTCAACAAGCTATCAAACTCCTTCCCTTAACTAATCTGGAGCTTATTGAAGTTATTGATCATGAACTTTCTCAGAATCCCATGCTTGAGCTTGAGGAAGAGGCTGAGGAAAAGGCAACAGACAAAGATGCTCGAGAGGGTCAGAGAGAGACTAAAGCACAAGAAAAAGAAACTGATGAGAGTCAGGAGCCATCTAAAAAAGAGGATGACCTGGATTTTGAAGCCTACTTTCACCAATACTTTGATGATGGGTTTCCTTCTTATTATTTAGGGAAAAAAGAGATTCCATCTTTAGAAAATACTCTCTCTCGAAGTCCTTCTCTTTGGGACCATTTGAATTGGCAGGCAAACTTAACTTTTTTTGATAAGAAGGAGAGGGAGGTGGCTCATTTCATTATCGGAAATATAAATGAAGATGGCTATCTGGCTATTTCTTTAGGAGAGATAGCTAAAACAAAAGGCGTTTCCGAAGAGAAAATAAGTGAAATCCGAGAAAAAATTCAAAAATTTGACCCTGTTGGGGTAGCAAGCTTGAACTTGAGAGAAGTCCTCCTGGCTCAGATGGATTATTTACAAATTAAAGATAAGATAGCTCAAGAAATTGTTAATTCCTATCTTCCTTTATTGGAGAAATCTGATTATTCTCAGCTAGCCAAGACCCTTGGCATTCCTCTTTCAAGCTTAAAAAATCATATTGAGATTATTAAAAGCTTGAATCCATCACCAGGAAGAAAGTATTCTCAGGAGAAATCCTTTTATGTTGTTCCTGATATCCTTGTTTCTAAAGAAGGTAACGAATTTAAAATCACTTTAAACGATGAGGGGCTGCCCCGCTTAAAGATTAATAGATACTACAAAAGTCTTCTTTCTAAAGCGGCTAAAGATAGTCCTGATACTTACGAGTTCCTGAAAGATAAAATGAAAAAAGCCCTTTGGTTTTTACGAAGCCTGGAGCAGAGAAATCAGACGGTTTATAAAGTAGCTAAATATATAGTAGACAAACAGAAGGAATTTATTGAAAAAGGCGTAGATTACATAAAACCCTTAACTTTACTGGAATTGGCCCAGGAAATAGGAGTCCATGAATCTACAGTAGGGAGGGTTGTAACCAACAAGTACTTTATGACGCCCCGAGGCGTTTTTTCCCTAAAATACTTTTTCCACAAATCCCTGGTTGGAGATTTTGGTGAAGAAATTTCTTCTTTGAGGATAAAGGAGAAGATAAAAAAGCTTATTGATAGTGAAAATAAAAAGCATCCTTTGAGTGACATTGAAATAGGAGATATGTTAGCCAAGGAGAATTTCAGAATAGCCCGCCGGACTGTGGCTAAGTACAGAAAACAGCTAAAAATACCACCTTCGCACGTAAGGAAAAGGAAGTTTTTGATGGAGGCTGTTTGATGAATGTAAATTTCACTGCTCGTCAGACTCATATAACTCCTGATCTGAAGAAATATTGTCAGAAAAGGCTGAAATCCTTGGAAAAATTTATAGGCCCTTTGACTGAAGCAGGGATCATTCTTACTGTAGAAAAATACAGACACAGGGCTGAGATTAATGTTAAAGCCAGAAGGTCAAGTTTGAACGTGGTTGAAGAAACCCATGATATGTATAATTCCCTTAATTTAGCTTTTGATAACCTGGAAAAGAGGTTGAAGAAGGAGAAGGAAAAATCAAGAGAGCGAAAGAGGAGAAAAAGCAGAGAGAAAGAGACCTTCTCTTTCCCCCCTGGATCAGAAGAAAAGGAAAAAAGAATAATCCGAAGCCAGAACTATTCTCTAAAACCCATGACTCTCGAAGAAGCTGTTCTTCAATTTGAACTTAATAAAAGAGAGATATTTGTCTTTAGGAAAATAGGTTCTGAGAAATGGGCTGTTGTCTACCGAAGAAAGGACGGGAATATCGGCTTAATAGAGCCTGAATGAGATAAATTCTTGAGGATGGGTGATACTATTGAAGATTCATAATTTATTGATGCAAGATATGATTATTCCTGAGTTGAAATTTCAAGACAGGGAAGGTGTACTCCGTGAGATGGTAAGTTTTTTAAAAAAAAAGAACAAAATTGCTAAAGAAAAGGGATTGTACGAGAAGCTAATCCAGAGAGAAAAACTGGGAAGCACAGCCATTGGAGAAGGTGTCGCCATACCTCATTGCAAGCTAAAAGAGGTTAAAAACCCTATTGTCATGCTTGCCATCTCCGAAAAAGGCGTTAACTTTTACTCCCTTGATGAAAAACCCTCTTATATTTTTTTTCTTGTCGTCTCTTCTCCCGATAATCCAAGCTTGAACCTTCAGATTTTAGCAGCCATTGCTCATCTTGTTCGCAAATCAAACTTGTTGTTGAAGAAAATTCTGGAGGCCGGGAATATCAAGATGATAGCGGATATCATTCGCGAGGAAGAAGAGAAATTAAATGAATAATGGGAAGAGATCATCTCTCAAGATCGAAGAGTTTTACAAAAAGACAAAAGAACTCCTTAAACTCAAGTCGGTTATTAATAAGACTCCTCGTTCAAGAAAGATAGGAAAATTTTCTTCGAGTAAATCCTTTCATTCTGTTAAAACCTGGGGAAAAAGAGAAATTCAATATTTGGAAAAACTTTCTGCCAATAAAAGAAGAGAATTTCTGAAGAAAAGCCTGGAAGATAATCCATCTTGCCTTGTCCTGACCGACAGTCTTACTTTTTTCCCGGAAATCAAGAACGAGGCAAAGAATAGAAGATTGGCTCTTTTTTCTTCAGAACTTACTCGAAGGAGATTTCAGGAGAAGGCAAACAAGTTTTTTTTATCTCTTGATTCTGGAGAGATTACAATTTCTGGAGAATTACTGCAGATTTTTGGATTAGGAGTTCTTATTATGGGTGATAGCGGTATTGGCAAGAGCGAAAGCGCTTTGGAACTTTTAACAAGAGGCCACCCTTTCGTTTCTGATGACGTGGTTCGTATTAAAAAAGCCGCCAACAAAGGGATATTAATAGGAATGTCGCCCGCTCTCAGTCGCTACTTTATGGAAATAAGAGGGTTGGGCCTCATAAATATTAAAGAAATATTTGGGTCCAAGATTGTGTTAAAACAGACAAAAATTGATTTGGCCATCGATCTTAAAAAGTGGCAACAAGAAAAAGAATACGACAGGATTGGATTGAAATTCGCCGAGGATTATGTGATTTTAGGGGAGAAAATTCCTCAGCTTAATATTCCGGTGGCTCCTGGAAGAAATATTGCTACCTTAATCGAGGTTGCCTGTAAGGTCCACATTCTGCGAAGAAAAGGTTACAGGGCACCTGAAGAAATAATAAGAAAGCTTAATCGTGCTCTTTCTCATCCTTACAAACTGAAGGAAAGGAAAAGAGAGTGAAGGACGACAGATTCTTTATCGTTACAGGCCTATCCGGTTCAGGGAAGACAGTATTCAGCCATTTCTTAGAAGATTTAGGTTACTATTGTGTGGACAACCTTCCATCAAAGCTTATTCCAATCTTTGTTGAATTGTGGCAGAGAAGAGAGGTTGAAATCGATAAAGTTGCTCTTGTAGTCGATATGAGAGAGGCTGGTTTTTTAACAGAATTTCCCAAAGTTTGGGAAAGGATCAGGAAGAAGATTTCAGCAAAATTGATTTTTCTTGAAGCTTCTGATGAAGCATTAGTTAAAAGATTCAGCGAGACCCGGCGGCCTCATCCTCTATCGAGGAAGAAATCAGTTTTAGAAGGGGTCCGGCTGGAGAGAGAAAGGTTAAAAGAAATAAAGAAAATGGCTGATGAGGTTATCGATACAACTTCAACCACGATTTATCAACTTAAAGAAATTCTAGGGAGGAGGTTTTCCAAGAAAAAAAACCATAAGATGCAGATATCTGTTATCAGTTTCGGCTATAAATACGGAATTCCTATAGATTCAGATTTAGTTATTGATACTCGATTCTTGCCTAACCCTTTTTATGCGGATGAGTTAAGAGACAAAACTGGAAAAAGCCAGAAGGTAAGAGATCATGTTCTCAAAGTGCCCGAGACAAAAAAATTTCTGAAGGAATTGTATCGTTTTGTCGACTTTCTGATTCCCAACTTTTTGAGAGAAGGCAAGAGCTATCTGACGATTTCTTTCGGCTGTACAGGAGGAAGGCATAGGTCAGTGATAATAGCTGAGGAGATAAGAGAGTATCTTTGCCAAAAAAAATATGATATAAGAATCTATCATAGAGATATATATAAATAAACAAGTTATGAGCAGTGAACTGTGAACAGAAAAAACTCAAAGCTCAAAATGGGGAAATTAAACAGCAAACAGTTAAAAATGAAAAGCTTGGAAGAAGAAAACGGGAATTGGAGACAGTAAAAGGAGAAAGGATTGATTGGTCTAGATTGTAAAGACAGCCGGGAAAATCTGGACTATCTAGACTGTCAGGGTCGTTAGACTATTTTGACCAATTTGATAAACAAAAGTAACGAAGCGAACTAAATAAGTTAGACAAACGAGACCGACAAAAATGATCGGTGGAATTATTGTTTCTCACGGAAAATTGGCTGAAGAGATCTTAAATGCCCTTACTATTATCCTTGGGGAAGCTCCAAACATAGAAGCTATTTCTATTGGATGGTACGATGATGTTGAGGATTCAAAGAGAAAGATCAGACAAAGTTTAAAAAGAGTTGAGCAGAAAAATGGTGTTGTTATTTTTACCGATATGTTTGGAGGAACGCCTTCCAACTTGAGTTTTAGTTTTTTAAAGGATAATCAGGTTGAGATAATAACAGGAGTTAATCTCCCGATGCTTATTAAATTTGTTTCCCTCCAGAGAAGCAATAATTTAAAGGCAGTGGCTAAAAAGGTGGTTGAACAAGGCAAAAAGAACATTCATCTCGCCAGTGCTCTTTTAAATTCCAAAGATTGATTTTTTTTAATGAATGGTCGAGAAGAAAATAACCATAAAGAATAGATTAGGATTGCATGCCAGGGCAGCGGCCAAATTTGTTAATATTGCTAACCGTTTCAGCTCCTCAATTAAAATTATTAAGGATGGGAATGAGATTGACGGTAAAAGCATCTTAGGCATTCTTACCTTAGCTGCAACCCAAGGTACAAAAATCATATTGAAGGTATCTGGAAGAGATGAAGATATTGCTCTTAAGGCCCTAGTTACCCTTATTAATAATAAATTTCAAGAGGAAAAGTAATTTTTATGGACCATACAAGGCTAAGAGGTAGAGGTGTTTCCCCAGGGATAGCCATAGGTGAAGTCTTCTTAACAGAAAGGGTTATTTTTACTTCCCGGAAAGAAAGCATATCTCCTCTTCATATAAAGGAAGAGATAAGAAGGCTGCAAAAAGCGATTAAGAAGACAGAAGGTCAGCTGACTCATATAAAAGAGCAAATAAAGAGCAAAATGGGGAAAGAACATTCCTTCATTTTTGAAGCTCACCTTATGATTCTTGAAGATAGATCGCTGTTGAAGAATCTTGAAAAAATAATAAAAGAAGAGAGAGCCAAGGCTGAGTGGGCCCTTTCTCAGGTTCACAGCAAATACTATAAGGTTTTTGAATCCATTGATGATGAATATCTCAAGGAGAGAATGTCCGATGTTTCTGATGTCTTGGCAAGGATTTACAGGAATCTGGAAGTCAGAACTCAGAAAAAGAGGGATGGGGATAAGGAAAAGATATTGGTTGCCCACGAGCTTCTCCCTTCTGAAGCTGCCTTAAGACTTAGTCAGGGATATGTTTTGGCGGTGGCTATGGATATGGGAGGTCAAACTTCCCATACGGCTATCCTGGCTCGTTCTTTGAACATCCCGGCAGTAGTTGGCCTGCACAATATTACTCAAAGAGTAAAAAACGGAGATTCTTTAATAGTTGATGGAACTGATGGCGAGGTGATTATTAACCCTCCACCTGTTATAAGGAAGGAGTTTTCCAGCAAGAAGAAAAAATACGATGATTACCGGGAAGAACTTAAAAAGACGGCTAAATTAAGCTCTTTAACCTTAGATAAGGTCAGGTTTTTTCCTTTGGCTAATATCGAACTTCCTGAAGAGGTCGACCTCGCCTTTTCCCTTGGAGCTGAGGGAATAGGTCTTTTTAGGTCAGAATTTCTCTATCTTCAGAGGACCTCCCTTCCTACTGAGGAGGATCATTTATCCATTTATTCTCGGATAGCAAAGGGAGCTTACCCCTCTCCAGTTTATATCAGGACAATAGATATAGGAGGTGAAAAAACTTTACCCTTGTTCAAGATAGAAAAGGAACCCAACCCCGCCCTTGGTCTGAGAGCCATAAGGTTTTCTTTAAAAAACAAAGATATGTTCAAAGTTCAGATCAGGGCTATTCTGAAAGCCAGTTCTCTTAAGAATGTTAGAATTTTAATCCCCATGATCACAGAAGTTGAGGAGATAGAGGAGGTAAAACTTATTTTCCGAGAAGTCAAAGAAGAACTCAAAAGAGAAAAGGTCAGATTTGACGAGAATATACCTCTGGGAGTAATGATTGAAGTACCGGCAGCAGCAGCCATCACTGATATACTGGTAAAAGAGGTTGATTATTTAAGTATTGGTACCAATGATCTCATTCAATATTATTTGGCTGTGGATCGTTCCAATGAGTCTGTTTCTTACTTGTATAAGTCCCTTCATCCCTCGGTTTTAAGGATTATAAAATTCATCATTGATACAACCAGGAGAGAAGGCAAGGATATCGCTGTCTGTGGCGAGATGGCTGCAGATCCCCTTTCAGCCATCGTTTTGCTTGGGTTTGGTCTGAGAAAATTTAGCATGAATCCCATTTTCATTCCAAGAATTAAAAAAGTTCTTCGCTCAGTAGAGTATAAATTTGTTAAAAGTGTGGTTCAAAAAGCAATGAGTTTAAAGACAGCGCAGGAGATTGAAGAATATATTATTGAGAAAATATTGGTTAAACATCCACAAGCCTTCCTTATGAGTGAAATGAAATAGGGCTCCCATCCAATTAGTCAGGGGT
>Ga0114921_10001267_pt1 | contig 11539 bp, 13 predicted proteins | sample BentaG_FD_87016 | JGI IMG/M metagenome (GOLD analysis project Ga0114921, IMG submission 87016) | Deep subsurface microbial communities from South Atlantic Ocean to uncover new lineages of life (NeLLi) - Benguela_00093 metaG | ecosystem: Environmental > Aquatic > Marine > Oceanic > Sediment ...
GGGGAACAGCCGGTTGATGTCACTGACGTTGACCACCTGGTAGGAGGTACGGAAGGGGTTCTTGAAGCCCTTGAGCTTGGGCAGCCGCATGTGAATCGGCATCTGACCGCCCTCGAAGGTCGCCGGCACGTTCTTGCGCGCCTTGGTGCCTTTGGTGCCGCGCCCAGCGGTCGTGCCCTTCGAGCCGTCACCGCGACCGACGCGGGTGCGCCGCGTCTTCGACCCCGGCGCGGGCCGCAGATCATGAAGTTTGATCGTCATTTCTTACCTCCGGAAGCCTGCGCTGCGGACTCTGCGGGTTCCACGTGCACGAGGTGGTTCACCACGGCAACCAGTCCGCGGGTCTGTGCGTTGTCCTCACGAACCACGGAGTGGCGGATTCGCCGCAGCCCAAGCGTCCGCAGGCTCTCGCGCTGCTTCCACCGGGCGCCGGTGATACCGCGCACCTGGGTGATCTTTACCTCTGCCATGGCTACGCCGTTCCCTCACTGCCGGCCGCGGAATTCAGGCCAGCGGCGAGCGCTTCGCTTTCCCGACGCGCGCGCAGCATGCCCGCCGGTGCGACGTCCTCGATCGGGAGGCCGCGCCGGGCCGCTACCTCTTCGGGACGCTGCAGCAGCTTCAGCGCGGCCACGGTGGCGTGCACCACGTTGATCGCATTGTCGCTACCCAGCGACTTGGCCAGGATGTCATGTACACCAGCGCATTCCAGCACGGCACGGACGGCTCCGCCGGCGATCACACCGGTACCCGGGCTGGCCGGACGTAGCAGCACCACGCCGGCTGCAGCTTCGCCCTGCACCGGATGGATGATGGTGTCGCCGATCAGCGGCACCCGGAAGAATCCCTTGCGCGCTTCCTCCACGCCCTTGGCGATCGCGGCCGGGACTTCCTTGGCCTTGCCGTAGCCGACGCCGACCATCCCCTTGCCGTCCCCGACTATGACCAGCGCGGTAAAGCTGAACCGTCGACCGCCCTTGACAACCTTGGAGACACGGTTGATCGTGACGACCCGCTCCAGGTAGTTGCTCTTGTCGCCGTCCCGGCCGCCACGCCCGCCGTCTCGCCGGCCCCCGCCGCGGCCGCCACGGCCGTCACCGCGGGTGCCCTGGGCACGCCCGCCGGCACCAGCGGTCGTTTGGCCGGCCGCTCCGGCGCCCTGTCCACCCGCTGCAGTAGTCGGCTGTTCGGCCATCATGCGGTCCTTCCATCGGTCTTCACCAGCAAGCTCGTCATCAGAACGTCAATCCGCTCTCACGGGCGGCGTCGGCCAGCGCCGCGATCCGGCCACCGTAGGTATAGCCGCCGCGGTCGAACACAACGGTATCGATTCCAGCGGCCTTTGCCCGCTCGGCGATCAACTGGCCCACCCGCACACTGCGAGACTTCTTGTCGCCATCGACCCCACGCACATCTGCCTCGATCGAGGAGGCGGCGGCCAGGGTGGTGCCGTTGAGATCGTTCACCAGCTGCACGTGAATGTGCCGCGAGGACCGGTTCACCACCAGGCGCGGCCGATTCTGCGTGCCCGCCACCTTCTTGCGCAGCCGGGCATGCCTGCGCAGCCTGGCAAGGCGGCGAGCCGCGGATACGCTCTGCCCCACCGGCTTGCGCGCGGCGTTTCCTATTTGCGATTGCGCCATTGCTACTTACCTGTCTTTCCGACCTTGCGGCGGATCTGCTCACCCTCGTAGCGCACGCCCTTGCCCTTGTAGGGGTCGGGCCGGCGGAGGCGGCGGATGTTGGCCGAGATCTGGCCGACCTTCTGCTTGTCGATCCCCGAGATCGAGAACTTGGTGGGCGACTCCACCGCGAAGGTGATGCCCTGCGGCGCCTCGATCACAACGGGATGGCTGTACCCGAGCGCGAACTCGAGGTTGGAGCCCTTCAGCTGCACTCGGTACCCGACACCGAAGATCTCCATCTTGGTGGTGTAGCCCTCGGTGACCCCGGTAACCAAGTTGGCCACCAACGTACGTGACAGCCCATGCAGAGACCGGCTGCGGCGTTCGTCGTCGGGGCGGGTGACCACTATCGCGCCGTCGTCATCGCGCGCGACGGCGATCGGCTCGGCGATCGCCAGATCCAGGGTGCCCTTGGGCCCGTTGACCGAAAGGTTCTGCCCGTCGATCGTCACGTCGACCCCGGCGGGAACCGTGACCGGCTGCTTACCAATGCGCGACATCGTTCTACTCCCCTGCTCTCGGCGCTACCAGACGTGTGCGAGGACTTCGCCGCCCACGCCCTGCCTGGCTGCCTGGCGGTCCGTGAGCAGACCTGAGGAGGTGGAGATAATCGCCACACCCAGGCCACCGAGCACCCGCGGCAGGTTGGTTGATTTCGCGTAGACGCGCAGGCCCGGCTTGGACACCCGGCGCAAACCGGAGATGCTGCGTTCGCGGCTCGAGCCGTACTTGAGCTGCACGACCAGCGCCTTGCCCACCCGAGCATCCTCGGTCCGGTAGTCGCTGATGTAGCCCTCCCGCTTGAGGATCTCGGCAATGTTGGCCTTGATCTTGCTGTGCGGCAGGGTTACCTCGTCGTGGTACGCCGAATTGGCGTTGCGCAGACGCATCAAGAAGTCTGCGATCGGGTCCGTCATTGTCATAAGCGCTGCTCCTCCTCATCGCTGCGCTCTGCATCGTCAACAGCTCGTGTCATGACAGCCGGTTCACCTTCCTCGCAGCGGTTCCCCTGGGATCACCGTGGGGGCCTACCGCGTACCTGTCCTGGATTGGTTTGTTGGCGTGGCTTTTGCTCTGCGTGTAAGCACTCATCGTTGTGGCTACCAGCTGCTCTTCTGCACGCCGGGAAGCTCGCCGGCGTGCGCCATCTCGCGCAGACAGATCCGGCACAGTCCGAACTTGCGGTACACGGCGCGCGGGCGGCCGCACTTGTTGCAGCGAGTGTAGGCCCGCACCTTGAACTTGGGCTTGCGCGCCGCCTTGTTGACCAGAGCCTTCTTCGCCATCTGCCTAGTTCTCCTTGAATGGAAAGCCGAGGGCCCGCAACAGCGCTCGTCCTTCGTCGTCGGTTGTCGCCGAGGTGACGACGGTGATGTCCATGCCGCGCGACCGGTCGATGGAGTCCACGTCGATCTCGTGAAACACCGACTGCTCGGCCAGCCCGAAGGTGTAGTTGCCGGTGCCGTCGAACTGCTTGGGCGACAAACCGCGGAAGTCGCGGATGCGCGGCAGGGCGATCGAAGTGAGCCGGTCGAGGAACTCCCACATCCGGTCGCCGCGCAAGGTCACCCGCGCTCCGATCGGCATCCCCTCCCGCAGCTTGAACTGCGCGATGGACTTGCGCGCACGGCGAATCTCGGGCTTCTGACCAGTGATCAACGCAAGGTCGTTGACAGCGCCTTTGATCAGTTTCGCGTCACGGGCGGCGTCGCCGACGCCCATGTTGACAACGACCTTGACCACACCGGGAATCTGCATCACGTTGGCGTAGTCGAACTGTTTGGAGAGCGCATCCCGGATCTCCCCGCGGTAGCGCGTCTTAAGGCGCGGCTGAACCTTCACCGTGCTCCCAGTGGTCCCAGTGCTCTCCGCGGTGGTCATGCCTTGATGTCCTTGCCATTGCGCCTAGAGGTGCGGACTCTCTTCCCGGTTTCTTCGTCCACCCGATAACCGACCCGGACGGGCTCGCCGTCGGAGTCGATCACCATCACATTGCTGACGTGAATCGGGGCTTCCTGGGTCACGATGCCGCCCGACTGCGCGCCACGCTGGTTCGTCGAAATCGGAGTGTGCTTCTTGATCCGGTTGACCCCTTCGACGAGCACCCGGCCGCGGGTCGGATAGGCCTGCAGCACCTTGCCCTTGGCGCCTTTGTCCTTGCCGGAAATGACCAGCACGGTATCGCCTTTGTGGATCTTCACCTACAACACCTCCGGGGCCAGCGAGACGATCTTCATGAAGCGCTTTTCGCGCAGTTCGCGGCCGACCGGCCCAAAGATGCGAGTTCCGCGCGGGTCGTTGTCGGGCTTGATGATCACCGCCGCGTTCTCGTCAAACCTGATGTAGCTGCCATCGCCCCGGCGGTGCTGTTTGACAGTGCGCACGATCACGGCCTTGACGATTTCGCCGCGCTTGACGTTGCCGCCTGGAATAGCGTCCTTGACCGTCGCCACGATGACATCCCCGATGCCGGCATAGCGCCGCCCCGAGCCGCCAAGCACGCGGATGCACAAAATCTCCTTGGCACCCGTGTTGTCGGCGACCTTCAGCCGCGATTCCTGCTGAATCACTGGTTCTCCTCTGCCTTCCCCGGGCCCTGCCCCGAGGCGACCTGGTTATCGTCTGCACGGCAAATGCCAACTTGACGTGCGCGGTCTGCGTCACCGAAAGGCACGCAGAGTTGTCAACCAACTGAGGTCTGCCCAAGGCAACCCCCAAAGTTTAGGCGACGACCAGCACAACGCCAAATTGCGGCTGAGCCGCCCAACCCATCGCCAGTGTGCGTGTCTGCACGCCGACACGCCGCGCACCCTGGCATTCTGCGCACGCTCGGCGCTCAGGGGAGGTCGCTGATCGCCGCCTCAAGGAGCGAGTAGCTGATTCGCTCCTGCTCCAGGCGTACCCCCGGCCCGAAGGTGTCCTCGACGAGGTCGCGGTAGAGCGCGGCTTCATCGGCGGTGAGGTGTTCCAGGTCGGCGTTGACCGGAACCTGTTCGCGGTCCCAGTGCGCTTCGTGCGCGAGGAGCGTGCCGCGGTCCATCAACATCGACCGCACCCCGGGGAAGCTGGCCCGCAACAGGTCGAGGATGCGGAAGCCGTGCGTGTCGATGTCTCCCCAGTAATAGAGCGGAACGTCTCGCAACCAGTCCACCCTGCTGACGCGGGACACCGCGTAGCCGCCGCCGAATATCAGCAGCGAGCGCGGGGCAGGCGGGAACGCCAGGCACGTCACCTCGTTCTCCACCAGGAATACCCGCTCGACGTCGAACGGGTGTGACGTCAGCTCATCGGCTCGCAGCTCGACGTCGGTGATGCCGACCGGGAGCACCGGGGTAGCCGTGTCGAGGATGCGGATGCGCACTCGTGACGGTTTGTCACGGAATCCGTAGCGCGCCGCAAACTTCGGTGTCTGGTAGTCAATGGGGTCCTCGATCACCAGGTCGATTAGCTCCGAGAGGATCCCGCGGTGGCGTTCAATGAACTTGGTATCCACGCCGGGCACGTCGACCTGCCGCAGATAGCGGTCGCGGTCGGCGTTGTCGACCAGCCAGCGCACGCAAGCCAGCAGCCTGTCGAAGTCCGCCTCATAGGCAAGCGCCCGCATCGGCTTCTCAACAACCCACGAATGAATCTGTGGCGCAATGTCTTCTGCCGTCTGTGCTAGGCGGCAGTGCCGACGCGCCTGATCGGACGTCCCGAGGAAGCCGGCGAGACCGTCGAAGGTCTCGATGCGGATCCGGTCGGGGATCTCGTTGGCGCCGGCCCGACGGGCGCCGACCACTTTGGTGCTCACCGCCAACGGGCCCGACTGATTTGCCCACTCACCCACCCAGGCGACCACCTCGGCGTAGCGGGCGCCCAGCTCGGAGGCGGTGGGGCCACCGATCGGCAGGTCAACCGGCACGAAGGCATGCCCCCGCGCCCGTTCGGTCAACACGATCCCGGTGTCCCACCGCCGACGTAGCCGAGCACGGATGCTGGCCGGTGTCGACCATCCGGTCACGAGGCCGCGATACCCACGTCTTGACCGTCTAGCGTGATCATGCTGTGCAGCCGCTTTCGCCTGCGGTATTCCTCGATGGTCAGACATTGCAATTGCGAGCTGTTGCCGTGCTTGTTCTCCACGTAACCGACTGAGGCGACGAACGGCTCGATCACGTGGATCTTCTGCAGCGGGGTAACGATGAGTAATTGCAACCCCAGCTTGCGGAACAGCGTCAGCGCGTACCGGGTCGACTCGTCGGAACCACGGCCGAATGCTTCGTCGATGACGACGAACCGGAAGTCCTTCGAGCGCTTGACGCCCCACTTTAGGTTGAACTGGTAGGCCAGGGACGCCGCGAGGATGGTGTAGGCGAGCTTTTCCTTCTGCCCACCGGACTTGCCGCCGGAATCGGTGTAGTTCTCGTGTTCGGTGTCGTCGGCGCGCCATCGCTCGGACGCCGCGAAGGTGCACCAATTCCGCACGTCGGTGACCCGCTTCACCCAGTTGCGGTCCGAATCAGTCTGGCCCTCGCGCCCGCGGAACTTCTCGATCAGGCTCTTCACGAGCAGGAACCGGTCCTCCGAGTATTGGCGTGTCTCGTCGGCGCCGATTGACCCGTCGCTGCACTGGCGCAGTTCGTCGCGGAACGCGCGAATTTCCTGGTTCGGCGTCGGCGATTCCTCGAGCCTGATGTAGCGGCCATCGTTGTAGTCGATGCCGACGAGGGACTCATTGATGATGTCGATGCGTGATGAAATCAGCTCGACCTGCTTGTTGAGCTCCGAATGGAACCCGGCGATGTCGCGAATCGTGTTGGTGTTCAGGTACTCCTTGAAGGCGGCCTCGAACCGGGGCAGGTCGTCGTCGACCAATCGGGCGCGCAGCGCCCTGTAGTCGCCGGCGGCCGCCGGGCTATCGTCCATTTCCGCGGTGTCGACAGGGTATTTCCGGCGAAACTCATTCATAATCTTCACGATTCGGCGGGTCAGCACGTCCACCTTGGTGCGGACTCCCTCCGCTTCAGCGGTCAGCTCTTGGTACTGCTTAGGCTCCTGCTCCACGCAGGCTTCGGCAGTAGCCGCAGTGTCGGTGACCCGGGCGGCCAGGGCACCATAGTGGCGGGTCGCGGTCGCGGCCGCGGGCTCGGCGCTGATGCGCGCCGCCTGGGTGGCACCCTTTTGCGCACGATCACGATCTTGGGACAGCTTGCCGATCTCCTGGTCGGTCTGGCTGCGCGCCTTCTCCGCGCCCTCGAGCGCGGCTTCAGTCTGTTCGATCTCGGCGGCGATGCGGGCAAGTTCGTCTGAGGCGGTCTCTAGTTCGCGTTTCCGCTGCTGTAGCCGGGCGATCTCGGCAATCATCGATTCCCAATCGACATCGTCGTAGGACGCCGCCAGCACCGACAACTTGTCGAGGGCCGACTTGCGCTCTGTGACGGCCTCGCGATCAGCGACCAGTAGCTTCAGCGCATCGTCGACGCGGTGCAGTTCGGTCTGCACCCGTTGCGCGTCAGCCAGCAGCGCATCGATTTTCTGCTCATTGCTCCAGCCCAGGACGAAGAACCGCCGATCGTCTATGCGGTGCGCATCGTTCTTCTCATGCCGGCCACCCGGGGCCTTGATCTGGCCGGCCCGGGTGACGGCCAACTCGTGTCGGCGGAACTCGGTCATCGTGTCTACGCAAACATGCTGTGCGCGCCTGCGCAGCTCACGGTCGATCCAGTCGTAAAACGGGCCGTTCTTGATCTGCAGCTTGTACGTCAGAGCCTCCGCCGGCGGTGTGGACCCGCCCTGCAACGAGACCCTGACCGGCACTCGGTAGTACACAAGCTTGCCGTGCAGGTGGCTGGCATCCACCCACTCGGAAACCCGCGGGTACAGTGCCTGCGGCACCAGCAGCGAGAGTCCGAACCCTCGCAGCACCCGCTCGGCGGCGCCTTCCCACTCGACCGCCTCCGGCGTTACCTGGATCAGCTCACCCGCAAACGGAATCTCCGACTGCTCGACCCGCAACTCCTGACATAGCCGCTCACGGATCCGCATGTTGTGGTCGGGGATGTTGCTGGGGCGCTGGCGCAGACTGGCCAGCTCGGTGGCGATCTCCCTGGCTTCGGCCCGCTGGTCGCGCTTGGTGACCACCGCGTCGGTGGTCCTGTTGTCCAGGTCGGCCAGCTTGGTGTGTAATTCGAGGGTGCCCGAGCTGATTTCGTCGGCGCGGACTCCGAAGTGGGCGGAGCTGGCCACTGCGTCTAACTCGGCTTGGGCCAAGTACGTGTCGAACTGCTCGCGGCGGCGGCGGCGTTCGTCCCGCCGCGACGAGCAATCGGTGACCTGTCGTTCAATCTCGGCGATCTCGGCGCCCCCATGGCCCGCCTGCTCGAGCTGCAGGCTGTTGAGCCGGGGACGGCACGACGCGAGCGTGCGCTCTGTCGCGGCCAGGCGGTGGCCGGCGTCGGCAAGCGCCGCGGTGAGCGTGTCGACGCTGCGGCTGTGCAGCGTCTCCCGCAGCCCGGCGAAGTAGTAGCGCAACGCCGCACGCTGGCCGTACAGGTCGTCAAGGCGTGCCTGCATCTGGTCAAGGGCGTCGCAGTCATCGACCAACGGAGCAAGGTCGGTCAACTGGCTTCGGGCCTTGACCACCGCGTCGTGCGTACGGGTCAGATCCTCGAAGTGCGCGACGAGCTTGTCCACCCAGGCGGCGGCGTCAAACGGTTCCAGCATGTGCTCACGAACGAACTCGTTGAGATCACCAACGGACTTCATCGAGACGGTCTGGTGGAACAGGTCCATGGCCTGTTCGGAGGCGATCGCTAGTTTGCGCCGGAAATCTCGGCTGTACTCAGGGAAGTGGTCGAACACCGAGGCCTTTCCCTCACCCGGCCCGTTGCCCAGTCCCTTGCGCAGCCGCTTGCGCAGCTTGGACAGCTCGGAGCCGAAGTCGCTGAAGTGCTCGGCGATGGAGAGCTCAGCGTCGGCGGTCACATAAAAGCGGTCCGGTTGACCAGCGGCGCCTTCCTTCAACGAAAACACCTGCGCCAGCGTCACATCAGCGTCGAAACCGGCATTGCGGAAGTGCCCCAACACGACCGAGTAGGCACCGGCGCCCCGCAGACCGACCGGGCGCGAACTGCCGGTGGCCTCGTTGCGCTCCGACTTGTAGAACCCTAGGACGTAGGAGCGCAGGTCCCTTTCCCGCCCCTGAGCCCCGGCGGCCTTGTTGTAGGCGATGCGGTGGGCGGGCAGCAGCAACGTGGTGACGGCGTCGACCATGGTCGACTTGCCTGAACCGATGTCGCCGGTGAGCAGCCCGTTGCGCCCGTCCAGGCGTAGTTGCCACACCCGCTGGTCGAAAGTTCCCCAGTTGAGCACCTCCAGGCGGTGTAGCCGGAAGCCGGTGGTGTTGTCGGAGTCGGGGTCATCGAGGTCGGTCTGCGGGAACAACGCGGTCACCGGCTCGCCTCCAATTCGGCTTCATACTCGGCCAGGCGGCCGTCGAAATCGCTCAGCCACTGCCCGTCGACGAATGCTTTCAACACGCGGCGTACCTCGAACTGATTATCCTGCCGGGGCATACGCCGCAGGAAGCCGATGTCGACCACTTTCGTGATCGTGCGGTCGATGACGTCGACGACCCGCGCCTCGTTGCTTGTCGTCGACATGAACGTCATCATCATGTCGACGATCTGATCGCGGCTCAGGACAAGCCGGAACCCATCATCGGTGGCGTCGAACTCCGCGAGCTTCTTGCGTAGTAGCGCCAGCATAAGGCTGGCGTTGAACGACAGCGCATGCCGGGCGATCAGGCGCGGGATCTGCGGCGCATGGTCGTCGGGATCTTCGGGTTTGGAGCGCAGGAACCCATATCCTTCGGACTCGTCGATTACCACGACCAGCCCCATGGTCGCGACGTAGTCGCCGACCCGGGGAATTAGTTGCACGAGATGGTGCCAGACCTGTTCGTGGGTGTCGCGGTACACCACTCCCTTCATAAGGTGGGTCACCACCAGCGGCAGGCTCAGCTCGGTGCGGGGTATTGCCGGTGTCATGGTCGTGCACTCACGTCGCCCGGAGATCCGTTGCGCGCGTATATGACTCGCGGCAATGTCGCCTTGCGGGTTGCCCCGCTGTCGTCGGTCCACCCGACGGTGTCGCGGGAGCTCTCATCGAACACCGTGGTAAACCCCTCATCGTCGAGGGACAAGTAGGTCACTAACTCCGAAAGCCCGTGAGTGATCGGGGTTTCGGTGACGACGTCGGGCAGCCCGACCTGCGGCGAGCGCTGCAGCGCCTTGCGTACGGATCGGATCAGCGGCGCCGGGTCGACATAGATCTGCTCGAACAGTGCCGCCGATTCGCTGTCGAAGCGGCCCTGCTCGACGCCGGCGCTGTCCACTGCGGCACTGCGGGGCCTGGTATAGAGGGGACGCTCCATCGGCAGCCGGATGGTCGGCGAGCCGGCGTCAATCTCGTGGCTGAACGCCCTTCCCGCCTGATCACGCAGGGCCAGCGACCGGGATTCGATGCTTCGCAGCAGCTCCATGACGCGGCGGTTCTCCAACCAGACCTGATCGTCGAGGAAGCGGCGGAGTTGTTCGGAGAGCTGACGCACCGTGCCCTGGGCGCGTTCACCGGCGTCGAGCCAGTCGTGGTGGATGTAGCGCAGCCGGAGATCGGCGCGGTCGGCCAGATCGAGCTGGTGGACGCGCTCGAGCATCTCGGTCAGTTCCCGTTGCCGACGCGGGGACAGCAGCAGGTCGTAGAACGCCTGGAAGCTGCGGCCCTGGTCGGAATCGGTGATGTGGCTTCGGCTGCCGACGACCTCGTCGAGTAGCTCCCCTTTGGCCCCGTCCCAGGTGGTGATGCGTTCCCGTAGGTCGCGGTCCAGCCGGCGGAAGTTGGCCTCGACCTCACGGAAATCGGACAGCAGCGCTCGGGCCGTGTCGGCGAACTGCTGGTAGCGGTCTCGCCGCGCGGTCGGGTCAAGCACGGCGAAGTCTCCGCCTTCGACGGCGGCGATCTCCCGGTCGATGTCGCGGCGCCGGCGGTGGAGCTCGTCGAGGCGGGCGCCGGCGTCGGTCTCGGAACCGAACACCAGCTGACGGAGCAGCTCGAAGACGGTGTTGAGGCGGGACTCGGTGCCGACGAAGGAGCGCTCGCGCAGCGCGCCCACCCAGGCCACGGCCTTCTCCACCGCCGGGGTGGCGTCGTAATGCGGCTCGTCGGATCCGGCCGGGTAGAACTTGCGCAGCCAGCCGGCCTCCGGCGCGGCCCAGTCGTCGAGGTAGGCCTTCGCCGACTTGGGGTAGGCACCTTCGCCGAGGCGTTCGTTGACTGCGAACAGTTCGTCGTCTAGCCGGCTGATCAGCTGCGACGCCGAGATGTCGCGGATGTTGTCCTCGACGAACACCCGGCTGAGGAACGACAAGATCAGCGGCGCATTGTCAGCACGCAGCAGCCGCCAGGCCGGACTGTGTGCAAGCAGGGACGCGACCTCCTCATAGTTCACGAATCCAACGGTATCGCTACCCACCGACACTTCCGAGTCAGGGCACGCGGACACAGCGAAACCCGGTATCGGTCGTCGCAGTCACCGTAGCTGCACGCTCTCGACGCTCAATCCTGATGCGGTTCCGCGCTCCCTGCGGCCTGGGTGCCCGCATGACCTGACCGAAGCTGAAATAGTCGTTGGGCCAGGCTTTGAGCGACACTGCGCCCGCTGCTGGGCGCAGTGTTCGCACGCGCGTGTGGATCCGGTACTTCGACGCGGTTGTCGCTCGAAGACGGGCAGCGGATGGCCGGCCGCCACGCCCATCAAGCCACAACAAATTCTCAAATCACACCAGCAACACAGGACCCACACCAGCAACTGA
>Ga0114921_10001268_pt1 | contig 11538 bp, 11 predicted proteins | sample BentaG_FD_87016 | JGI IMG/M metagenome (GOLD analysis project Ga0114921, IMG submission 87016) | Deep subsurface microbial communities from South Atlantic Ocean to uncover new lineages of life (NeLLi) - Benguela_00093 metaG | ecosystem: Environmental > Aquatic > Marine > Oceanic > Sediment ...
ATCATATTGTCGGGTAAAGTAAGGAGCAAATTTACTCCTAAATCCTTAATGGCTTCGTATAAAACTACATCAATGTTCATACTTTTAAGACATCTCTATTTAATTTTAAATTAAACACAAGAATATCAATCTACAAATTGTACATAATCAACTCCATTATTTAAATGTTAAAATGCTATACTTAGATTTTACACTTTACTTTCTTATATTTGGGATACCTTTATATAACTGGAATAGATCTTTTTTTTATATAAGTAAATATCAGAGAATCCGTTCAAAATGGAAAAAAAAGTCAAACTCTGTCCTAGATGTAAGAGCAGTAAAATAATAGATATGGGTGAAACAATTGATTGCCCGGTTTGCAGATTAGAGTTTGAAAAAATCGATATTAAAACCCTCGAATCTCATCAAATTTTGGCAATTTCAGAAAAGCTCGAATTTATGAGAAGTATTAAGAATAACCATGGTTAATACTAATTTTTTCTTCAAGCTATTTTTGGGGTTTAAAGTGTTGTATAGACATTTTCTACTTGTAATATAAAAGAAAAATTCTATTACGAATGATGTATTTTGTGATGTAGAGTTGAAAGTTAGCTTTTAAAACTTTTTATAATAATTTTAGATGTGTTATGACACCTAGCAAGAAAGTATTAACCTCAGATCCCGTAGTAGAATTTTCCCCGGGAAAAGACCCCTACGTTAAGTCTAGGAAAAAGGGAGCCACTAGATGGATTTTAGCTCACATTTTTCACGGTACCAACAGATTATTCATAATAATAATAATTTTTGCTATAATTCTTGCTGCTAATTTATCTTCCATAGTTTATATTATAATGGGTGAGGCAATATCGATGTTATTGAGCGGTTTGACATCATTATTAGGAAATTATATTATAATCATATTAATAATTGGTATAAGCGGACCATTATTAAGAATTCTGAGTCGAATGTTAATAGAAATTTTAGCGCAGAGGATAGAAAGAGATGCTCGTAGAGAATTCTTTACAAACCTTTTAGGAAAAAGTCAATCATTTCACGATCGCCAAAAAATCGGAGAATTAATGGCAAGAGTTACTGATGATGTACGAATGCTGAATTTCTTAATCAGTCCCGCCTTATCTCTAGTTATAGAATCTTTCACTTTTTTATTTATTCCCATTATTTATATAATTCTAAATTACCCTTTTCAACTAATTATCGAGCCTATTATTTTTTCAATCTCATTTCTGTTCTTGGTAAGATCTTATTCTCGTAACATTGGACCAGTGACTTTTAAATTAAGGAGTAATTTTGGTTTACTGACTGCTACTTTAAGCGAAACTTTATCGGGTATCGAAGTAGTAAAAGCAACAGTCCAAGAAGAAAAAGAGATGAAAAAGTATTTTACCCATGCGAAAAATTACAGAGATGCATTTATAGAACGAGGTAAACTAGAAGCAAGGTATCTTCCAATTTTAGTTTTAGGATTAATAATAGTTGCAGGATTTATGCATTGTATTGTATTATTTAATTTTGGATTGATGAACATAGGGCAAATTATTGCGTTCTTAGGAATTTTAGGATTACTCCGTTTTCCTACAAATATTTCTATGTTTGTGTTCTCTATTTTTCGATTAGCCGGATCAAGTGCTGATAGATTACTCGAATTAATGAATAAAACAACTGAGATTGACGAAAATAAGGAAGGCAAAGAAAAGGAATTCAACGGAAATATAATCTTTGAGGATGTTGATTTCATTTACCCTGATAGTAATACTCCGGTGTTAAGAAATATCTCATTTGAAGTAAAACCAGGGCAGACAGTTGCGGTAGTCGGAAAAACCGGGTCTGGAAAAACTACGCTTACAAAATTAATATCGCGATTGTATGACGTAACTAGTGGTCGAATTCTAATAGATGGAAACAATATTCGAGATTACGCGTTACATTCTTTAAGAGATCAAATCTCGTATATTGAACAAGATGTATTCTTATTCTCAACTACAATTTTTGATAATATCTCTTTTGGTAGGATAAGTTCATTGGAACAAGTAGTAGAAGTAGCACAACAAGCACAAGCTCACGATTTTATCAAAGAGTTACCAGATGAATATCAATCGGGGGTAGGAGAAAGAGGTGTCCAGCTTAGTGGTGGTGAACGGCAGAGAATCGCTATAGCTCGAGCCTTTTTATCAGATCCCAGAATTCTTATCTTAGACGACTCAACATCGGCAATAGATTCTAACACAGAAGATAAAATTCAGTTCGCTATAAAAAATATACTGAAAAATAGGACTACCTTTTTAATAACTCACAGGTTATCGCAAATTAGATGGGCCGATCTAATTATAGTTTTAAAAAACGGAGAAATAGCGGCTAAGGGTACTCATGAAGAACTTTTAAAAACTTCTGCAGAATATCGCAAAATTTTTGTAAAGAAATTTGATATCGAGGAAGAACAATTACTAAGAGAGGTGAAATCTTAGATGTGGGTAGGATTAGAAGCAGAAGAATACGATCGTACATACAGCGATAAATTTTTGCTAAAGCGCATTGTTTCGTTTTTTGCCCCATATAAGCGTTCGATGTTAGTTGTTATTATTTTCCTCATAATATCATCACTCACTACGGCTTTTCAACCGATTATGGTCTCTTTGATAATAACGAATTTGGAAACTACTCCAGATGTTCTATATGTGATTTTTTTAGTTGGTATTATCTTCCTATTTAATATTTCAGGTTGGGTATTTAATTATATAAGAGTATTATATTCAAGCCGAGTTGTGGGAAACGTTGTGTTAGATATTAGAAAGGCTGCTCATCAATCTGTAGTTAACCATGATTTGTCATTTTTTGATCGCAATCCAATTGGAAAAGTTGTTTCAAGAATTAACACAGATTCGAGAGATTTTGGAGAAACTGTTTCATTAGCAATAGAAGTGATATCGTCTGTAGTAGTGCTAATTTTATTAACGATTGTGATGTTCACCGTAGATGTTCTTTTAACTTTTGTTCTTTTGATATCTTTTCCATTATTTTTAATTGCAGCACTTAACTTTCGAAAATTTGCGAGAAAGATGACTTTACTCGGTCAACGAGCCTTAGCATCTGTCAATGCTTTTACGAAAGAAACTTTTTCTGGGATACAAATTGCAAAGACTTTTAGAAGAGAGAAAAATGTTTACGAAAATTTTCTCGAAGTAAATAATCAATCTTACAAAGTGAATTTAAGAAGAGCCTTCTTATTGAACTCAATTTTCCCTACTCTTGGCTTAATACAGGGATCTGTTACCACTCTGCTTATTTTTATCGGTAGTAATGCGGTAATAGAAGGAATTGTAGGTGTTGGCCAACTAGTTCTTTTTTTACAAAGTATAAATCTATTATTTTTCCCTTTACTCATTATAGCATCCTTCTGGCCTATGTTTCAAACGGGAATGGCCGCATCGGAAAGAATTTTCGCTATTATTGATACTCTACCTTTAGTAATTCAAACTAATAATATTAAATCCCCTAAATTAAAAGGTGAAATAGAATTTCGAAATTTAACATTCCAATACGATAAAACTAGACTTATTTTTGATAATTTCTCACTGAAAGTTAACCCGGGAGAATCTATCGCACTCGTTGGACATACTGGGGCAGGTAAGTCTAGTATTGCTAAATTAATTGCACGATTTTATGAATTTCAAGGTGGAGATATACTAGTTGATGGTAAAAGTATAAGAGATTACGATCTTACTGAATATAGAAAACACATAGGGATTATCCCTCAAACACCGTTCTTATGGGCTGATACCGTAGAAAACAACATCAAATATGGCTACGAAGCGGCAACAAAAGAGGATGTTATCAAAGCTTTAGAAATAAGTGGGGGATCTGAATGGATCAAGAGTCTACCTGACGGTTTAGATACAAATGTTAGAGAAAGAGGCTCTCTACTTTCAATGGGGCAGCGTCAACTTGTTGTATTTGCTCGAGTTTTGTTGGAAAATCCATCCATCCTTATTTTAGACGAAGCAACCGCTTCTGTAGACCCATTTACTGAGACTCAAATTCAAGACGCTTTAGAGAAGACTATTGAAGGACGATCGTCTATAATTATTGCCCATCGCTTATGGACCGTAAGAAAAGTTGATAGAATTATTGTTTTGGATCACGGTAAAATCGTAGAGGAAGGAAATCACGAGGAATTAATGAAACGCAGAGGAACATATGCCAATTTATATAATACTTATTTCCGACATCAATCATTAGAGTATATTGAAAAAATGGGCAAAATAAAGAACTAAAAAGATACTAATTCTAATCTCAAAACCCTTTTTATTTACTTAAAATGTAAATTCTAATTAGAAAGAAGAAATTCTATCGAAAGTTTATTAATTAATTTGGATGTAACAATTTACATAGTTTATTCATTGATCAAATAATTATGAATGTTATAGGGATATCAGGAACTCCTAGAAAGAATGGTAACAGTGAAATACTCTTAAGACACGCTTTAAAACCTTTTAAAAATGATGGGTGGGATGTAAATATTTATCTAGTTAGTGAATTAACAATTAATCCCTGTAAAGCCTGTGACTCATGCAGGGAAATTGGTTCTTGTACTATTGACGATGATATGCAACGTATTTATGATGCGTTTCGATGGTGTAATGCCATCGTAATTTCAAGTCCAGTTTACTATCGGAATGTGAGTTCTCAGTTACTCTCCATTCTTGATAGACACTATGCGATAGAGAGTGAAAGGCCTTTAGCAGGAAAACCGGGTGGTGCTATTGCAGTTGGTAGAGGAACAAGTGGCGGTCAAACAATTGTAATTAATGCTATTTATAGATGGATGCTCTCGTGTGGAATAATCTGTGTTTCAGGTGAGTTAAATGGAGTAACTGCGGTAGCAGACAAACCAGGTGATATTTTGAAACAAAAAAATCGTTTAGACCAAGCAGAAGTACTTGGCTCTAATGTTCTAAGAGTTGCTAAATCTCTTCAGTTGTAATAAAATAAAATATATTAATAAAAGGAAAATAAACATGGAAATTTTTACAGCTACATCTATATTGTTATATAAATTTAGAACCTAATTTTCAAGAACTCTTAAAATTAATTTATAAAAATAAAATGAAAAATTATAAACGAGTTATGTACCTATTTCGTTCCCATTCAGATACTACTAACCTATATGCGTCGTTTTCTTCCAATTTCGCATAATAAAAGTTTTTGAATGGTTGTTCCCCGAAGACTTCTTTCATGAATTCAGAATTTTTGAATTCTTTCAACGCTTCCATTAGGCTTCCTGGTAGGGCATTGATTCCTTCCTTCTCCATTTCCTTAGAAGTTAAATTATACACATTTCGATCTGTAGGTTCGTAAAGATCAATATCGTCAGATAAAACGCCATATAAACCCGTGCTCAAAAGAATAGCAAACTGTAAGTATGGATTTCCCGCAGGATCTGGGCAACGAATCTCGCACCGCGCAGAACTTGGTTTTCCATGAAAGTCAGGAACTCTAATCAATGGAGACCTATTACGAAATCCCCACGCTATATAGACAGGAGCCTCGTATCCGGGTACTAATCTTTTATATGAGTTTGGCCAACTGCTCAAAACAGCACACATAGCTTTAGCATGGTACAACTGACCCGCAATCCATTTTTTCATCACCAGCGATATATGTGAAGGATCTGATTCGTCGTAAAATACATTTTTACCCTCTTTCCAAAGACTCTGATGACAGTGCATTCCAGAACCGTTTATTCCATCAAAGGGTTTAGGCATGAAAGTTGCTGTCATATTATTTTGAGCAGCAACAATTTTTATTATGGCTTTTATCGTAATTGTATTGTCCGCACTATTAACCGCTTTGTCGTAACGAAAATCTACTTCGTGTTGACCGAAAGCTACCTCGTGATGTAAGGCTTCTATTTCTATTCCCATTTTATCACAATACTCCGCAATCGTGTAGCGCATGCGTTCGTTAATATCATATGGATCGTAATCGAAATAACCTCGCATATCAGATGGTTTAAAGGTAGCTTGTTTATGCTCTTGGTTTAACATAAAGAACTCCATTTCAGGAGCACACATATATTCAAATCCATACTGTCTCGCTTTTTTAACTGCCTTCTGAAGAATATAGCGAGGATCCCCATCATATCGCTCACCCTCAGGTGAATAAATATCGCAAATCACCCTGGCTACTCGGTTATTCGATGCATTATTCCTCCACGGGAGCACGTAAAAAGTGCTTGGATCTGGCAAAGCAACTTTATCTGATTCCTCAATTGCCCCATAACCCGTGATAGAACTCCCATCAAAACTTACGCCTATCTCAAAACATTCCTCAATCCGTTTTGAGTTAATTTCAAAAGATTTAATTAAACCGTGAACATCAGTAAATTGAAGATATATAAACTTAATATCCTCTTCTTTAACCCGCTCAATTACATCCTCACATAATCCTTTCCTACTTGGATCTTCCTTTTCAATCATTTTTAAATTCTCTTTAATTAATTTCGTTAAAATTGATGTTAATTATGTTTTTAAAATATACACATTAACTTCCTAAATCTATTCATATGAGTCATACACACTGATTTTATCTTTCTCAAGGATTTTTGAATCTGAAATATCCAATTTTTTAATGGCTCTTAATTGAGAAAGTTCAGATTTCAAAATAACTAAATTATGGGTTCTAAATCTAGGATTACAGTTCCAAAAATAGTCCAATTTTATTCTAAAATCTGAAAATTTAGGTTCAGAATCAATTTTTATGTATTCTTCATCTGGTTTTCGCCGTCCGAATGCAGATGTTCTTTTATAATGAATGTAGGTGTAGTTTTCAGGAATATTTTTGCTTTTCAATGATTCATCTTCGCATGTTTGGCACATTTTCCTGTCGTGATAATACTCCTTTCCGCAAAATGGGCATTTTAATGACATTTTTAATCAATATTCAAATCTAATTTTTTTTTTTTACTAAAAGGGGATTATTCCTTAATTTTATTTATATTAATATTAATATGAGCGTGTCAATAAAAACATATCGAAAAACTTCATCAAGTGAATATTTTTTATTCACAATGTATGGCGAAGAAATATTTTTAATAGAAAAAAATATTTAAATGACGACGAATTGATAATTAATATGGACGAGTTAAATCTTCAAATATTACGGATTTTGAGTGAGGATGGGCGTAAATCTTATCGATCTATTTCCGAACAGCTAAAAAAGTCACCCATCACAATTAAAAACCATATTGAGGAGATGGAAGAAGCAGGAATAATTAAGAACTACGGAGTTCAAATAGATTACGAGGAAATAGGGTATAATATTATTGCGCTTATCGAATTGACGATATCTAAAGGAAAAATGTTAGAAATCGAGCAAGATCTTGCAAAAAATCCAAATGTTTTTGCTGTGTACGATATTACAGGCGAATTTGACGCTTTAATTCTCGCAAGGTTTAGAAATAAAGGAGAGCTTAGTAAAATGATTAAAGAGATTCATACATCCCCTTATGTTGAACGTACTAATACGCATTTTGTTCTAAATGTTATTAAAGAGCACAGTTCGCTAAGTGAATTATTAGAAAACGATTCTAAAGAAAGTTTTTAACGATGCTTATTTAATAGAATTAATAATAAAAATAAGAGAGGATAATGTTTCAGGAAGCACAAATTAAAGTACTAAAAGCAATGTTCCCTATATTTAATATTCCCTCCAAAAAAAAGCGAAAATCTATAAACCTTAATATGAAGGGGACGGGGTTTTTTATAGATGATAAGGGACTATTCATTTCAGCTAGCCATATTTTTGAAGTTAACAATGAGGAATTAACTTATCTATATAAAGGGATTCCCTCAATTGACGGAATTAACCTTCATTATGAGATAAAAGAAGTCTTTAGAGATCAGAGATTAGATTTATTTATCGGGAGGATTCAATCGAAAACCCCATCATATTTAGAACTAAAATCAGATCTAATTAACTCTGGAGATCCTGTTTGCCTTGGAGGGTATCCTAATCCAGATTATAAAGTATCCTGGATCAATACTTCGATCTCTTCAAAAGAGAACCTGACATGGCCGAAGATGGGATATTTCTTCTTATGTTATGGTGTAAAAAGTGTACCGTTACCTAGGATGAGTGGTGGTCCGGCTTTCACTCCTGATGGGAGTGTCGTCGGGATGATAACTGGCTCTCTTAATTCAAAAAAAGGTATTTTGTTAAATTCTAAAACCATAATAGAGACTATAGGACAATATTATAAAAAAATATGGAGTTGAAAATTTTAAACCTATATAAAAATTTTAACAATTTTCTCTCCAAGATTGCAAATTGCTAAGTCAATTATTTTTAACCACTAAATTAACTTTTCATCGAAGAGGGATAGCTCTTCAAGCATAGGGAAATCACCACTTCTTTCGAAGAGATGATATGTTATTAGTCTTAAATGCTAGTAAAGAAAATAGTTCGTTTAAAGAGTTAATGAATAAAAAACAAGAGTAATTCGTTTTTTACCTACCTAGAAATTATAATCCCCACCGATCCTAATGACAAAACTTCATTACTCTGTATTCCTTTTTATACTAAAAGTGAATTTTAACGTTTTTGTCATATTATAATACCGATTTTATTTTTCAATTGATTTTCTAATTTTAATATTAAATCTCTATAAATCTCCGCAATATTAGGAGAATTTATATCACTTTCTATACATTTTGAGTTTAAATTATTAATTTGAGCAATAGTTATACTCCTTTCTATCCAGGGATACAAAATATCCTCTTCCTTTTTTATGTGTTCCGAAATAACTACTCGATATGTATTAAGGCTTTCTTTAATGGCAGTCTTATCATTATCTGTTATTGCTATTAAAAGGATTTGAGCATAGAATCTAATTTCTTCGTGTTCGTCAAACATTATTCTGAAAATTTCTAGGCTTTCATCAAAATCAGCAAACAAATTGTCTTCTTCCCTTACTTGGTGGTATCGATCTACATATGAACTGATAAAATCCCTACTATCAAGCAATATTTGTCTAGTTTTGTCTTTATCGTTTTCAACATAATCAATGATTATCGGGATTAGAGCCAACCATCTTTTTATCAATTTATGCTCATTAAGAAGCTTCTTTATGGGTGGAGAACAGATTAAATCTTTTGAGTTTTTTATTTTACTTTTAACATTAGGTATTGGAATAATTTTTTCTGGATAGGTTAACTCTATAATTTTATTTATGAGGATTTCTTCATCATCTTTATTTAAATTATGTAATTCCATTGCGTCTTTTAATAAACAGGTGCCTCTGCTACAATCATTACAGTAAATATTGTATTCATCAAAAATATCTCCAATTTTCGGGAATTTATTTAGCAATTCCTTTATTTCTCTGTCTAGATACTTATCTACGCTCATTTTTACGAATATTTTAATTTGACAACTATCATTTAATCAACCACAATATGGATAAATATCATATAATTCTAATAACGAACATGTTCAATTTTGATTTATTGTTAGAAATCAAATGGTTCATTAATTAAAGAAGTAAAAAACGAAAAAATATGACATAAAAATTATATTGACCTGGTTACCAATAAATGCCCATACATACTTAACTAATTAAATTTGAACCACAAAATGGGCAATATGTAGTGTTTTCTTCTATATTTTGACCACAATACTTACAAGTGCTAATAACTATTTCTGTCTTCAATTCTTCTATTACATTTTTTTTTGATGTGTTTGATGCCCCCTCAACAGGGTTTCTAATACTCTTTACTGATTTCTTCTTAACATTATCGACATTCGTATGTAGAAGTTTATATATGATTAAAATGACGATTACAAAAAAAATAATTACTATAACAAAAACTATGATAAAAAAACCACTTATAAAGCCAAAAATATCAGATGGGAACATTTTTTATTGCATATTCTCCTACTATGAAAAATTCAATTTCTAAGATATACTACAAAATTCCACTTAAAAAAGTTATGCTTAAGCTCGAATTTCTTACTTGTAAAATATTATATTCAAACTAAAATATAAAAAAGTTCGTATACATTCCCTAATTTTATTGTTCTCATCAAATACATTTAAATATCCCATCTTTCTATATATAGCATAACTTTACAAATTTTACTAGAGGATGAAATATGATATTTCAAGGATTTGATCCGTTATTTATAATAATACCGGTTGTAGTCGTCTTTATAATTTTTTTGACATGTTTTCTACTTGCAGGGATTAAGGTGATATTGGAATATGAACGGCTTATAATATTCCGACTCGGTAAATATAAACGAACTATAGGACCAGGCGTAGTTTATGTACTCCCGATTCTCGAAAAGTCTAGGAAGGTCGATTTGAGAATCGTAACTGCTGACATTCCTCGGCAAGAAGTAATTACGAGAGATAATATACCTGTGTTAGCAAACACTGTAGTTTACTTCAAAGTAGAAAAACCATCGGATGCAATCATTAAGATTGAAAACTATGCTTATGCGGTTAGACAATACACACAAGCAGCTTTAAGAGATGTTGTCGGTAATATGGAATTAGATGGCGTTTTAACCGAAAGGGATAAAATTGCTTCCGACATTAGAGAGCTTGTTGATAAAGAAACGAACGAATGGGGTATCGATATAAAAAGCATAAAGATACAAGAAATCGAATTACCCGCCGAAATGAAACGAGCTATGGCTAAGCAAGCAGAAGCTGAACGAGAAAAAAGAGCTGCTATAATTGCGAGTGAAGGGGAACTTGCCTCGGCTAAAAACTTAGCGGAAGCGGCGTCAACTATGGCTTCTCAACCTGGTGCAATGCAACTTAGAACGCTTCAGACAATAAGAGACATTTCCCAAGACCCTTCGGAAAAGATAGTAATTTTTATGCCATCTGAAATCGGTAATATTCTTAAGAAGTTTACATAATTGAGGAGGGGTTCAGGAATGAGTAAGAACTTTATGGATAATCAAAGATACGTTCAAATCGCGTTTAATCATTCAGCTGCAGATGTCCTCAGGATATTACCACAAATTCCATACGATCCGCGCTTAATCATTGAAGCTGGCACCCCTTACATTAAACGAGAAGGGATAGCTGGGATCAGGTTGATTCGAAGGCTTTGGCGTGGTTTAGTTGTTGCTGATATGAAAGTGACAGATGGAGCAAACGAGGAAGTTCGATTAGCCTACTCTGTAGGAGCGAATGGAGTTACCGCTGCTGGAACAGCTCCTGGGGACACCTTGGATTTCTTTAACGAAGTGTGCGAACAATATGGAATTTTATCTATGATCGACATGCTTGGTCAAGAAAATCCTTTGAAGAAACTTATGCCTTTGAAGTATAAACCAAAAGCTGTAGTTATTCACAAAGGCAGAGACGAAGAAGCTAACCCGCGAAGTATTATTAGATACAAGGACATTAATAAAGTTCGCTCAAAATACGGCGTTCTAATTTCGGTTGCTGGGGGATTAAACCAAGATTCGGTGAGAAAAGCTTACTTCAACGGAGCTGATATTGCCGTTGTAAATATTGTTAAA
>Ga0114921_10001269_pt1 | contig 11538 bp, 12 predicted proteins | sample BentaG_FD_87016 | JGI IMG/M metagenome (GOLD analysis project Ga0114921, IMG submission 87016) | Deep subsurface microbial communities from South Atlantic Ocean to uncover new lineages of life (NeLLi) - Benguela_00093 metaG | ecosystem: Environmental > Aquatic > Marine > Oceanic > Sediment ...
AGCCCGTAGGACGCGATCAGCATCACCTCGAAGAACACGAAAAGGTTGAAGATGTCGCCCGTGAGGAAGGCGCCGTTTAAGCCGAGAAGTTGGAACTGAAAGAGTGCGTGGAAGTGGCGCCCGCGCTTGTCCCAGCCCGCCACGGCGTAAGCGAGGACGGCGAGAGCAAGGGCCGAGGTCAGAAGCAGCATCATGGCCGACAGACGATCGAGCACGAGGACGATGCCGTATGGCGCAGGCCAAGCGCCCAGGCGATAGACACGAGCTTCGCCGTCGCTGGCCAGGTGGTAGAGAAAGATCGCAATCCCGAGTAGCGCCAAGGTCGCGACGACAGACACGAGCCGTTGCATCTGTATGTCCCGCCGCCAGGCCGAGATCAGAAGGGCAGCCGTCATCGCGGGCAGAATGGCTGGGGCAATGATCCAGCTGGTCATGGGGTGCCCGCCGGTGTCATTCGTCTGCCTCGGCTTCTGGCGCGAGGTCCTCTGTCAAAATATCCGCGGTATCGGTTTCGGTTTCGAGGAAGCCACGCAGCGCGAGCACGACGATCAGTGCCGTCATGCCAAACGAGATCACGATCGCAGTCAGCACGAGCGCCTGGGGCAGCGGATCGGTGTAGGCGTCGGCGCCCGTGATGATCGGCGGCCGGTTCACGAGGAGCCGCCCAGATGAAAACAGGAACACGTTCACTGCGTAGGACAGCAAAGTGAGCCCGACGATGACGGGGAACGTCCTCTGGTGCAGTACCAGATAGACCCCGACTGCTGTCATCATGCCGATAGCACTGGCGACGAGAAGTTCCACGTCAGCTCTCCTGCGTGCCGTCGTTCGAACCGACGATGCGTCCGCGCCGCAACGGGATGTCGATCGGTCCTTCGGGAACGGGCTCACGCTCGGCTCGCTCCTCGACACGCGAGATCTGGGCAAGTGACACCATCACGACGCCGACGACGGTGAGGAAGACACCTAGATCAAAAGCAATTGCTGATGCGATCTCGATTTCTCCGACGAGCGGTAGGTCGATATGTGTGTGTGTGCTGGTGAGGAACGGCCAGCCGAGGAGCAGAGACGCTATCCCGGTGAGGCCAGCGATCGCGATGCCGCCGCCAATCATCGCCTGGCTGTCAATGCTGGCACGCTGCGCGGCCCAAGCGTAGCCGCTCGCTAGATACTGCATGATGAGCGCAATGGCGACGATTAGGCCGGCAATGAAACCGCCACCCGGCTCGTTGTGGCCGCGCATGAAGATGAAGACTGCCACGGTGAGCGCAAGCGGTAGCAGCACGCGAGTCGCCACGACGAGGATCAGAGGGTGGGCGTCCATGCTCTGCTCGGGATGGCGGATCGAGTCGAGCGTGCGAGCGGCCGCACCGCGCAGTGCCGTGTCGAGAAGAGCGAAGATGGTGATGGCGGCGATGCCGAGGACGATGATCTCGCCGAATGTGTCAAAGCCACGAAAATCGACGAGAATGACATTGACGACATTGGTGCCACCGCCTTCGGGCTTCGCTTCGGCGAGGTGGTAGTCGGAAATCGTCTGGAAGTCTCGCGTCATGATGGCATAGGCGAGGGCGCCCGCCCCGAACCCCACGGCCGCAGCCAGTCCGCCGCGGGCTAAGCGCCCAGCCGTATTCGTTTCGCCCGGCGATGTCTTTGGCAGGAGATTGAGCGCGAGCAGAAGCAGGATCGTCGTTACGACATCCACGGAGATCTGCGTCAGCGCAAGGTCGGGCGCCGAGAACTGGATGAATAGGAGGGAGACGATGAGCCCGACGCCGCTCGTAAGGATGAGGGCAAGCAACCGCTGGCGGTGCCAGAAGAGCAAGGCGATGCAGATCGCTGCGAGAACGATCCAGGAAACGAGCGCGGGGAACGATGTGGGGATCATGGCTCGGGCGCCGGCCTCGTGTGGGGCGTTCAAGAAGCCAACAAAGCCGACCGCGACGATCACGCTTAGAATGACGCCGACGTAGCGCGGTAGTGATCCATTGTGCGTTGTCTCTATGACCCAGCGGGCGCCGGCCGTAAGAGCGGAGATTGCACCATCATAGATGCGCTTCGCATCTGGTCCGGCAAAGACGCGCCGGAGGTCGTTGGCGAAGCGATAGCTCTTAAAGAGCACGAACCCGCCCACAAGAGCGATGAAGCTCATGAACAACGCTGGCGTTATGCCATGCCAGATTGCGAGCGCGTATTCAGGCAGCGCGCGGCCCACGACGGCAAGCGCCGTGCGCTCGACAACAGGCCCTGCGATGAGGGCCGGCAGCAATCCGATAGCGATTACCGGAACAATCAGGATGGCGACAGGCAGCCACATTCCGACCGGTGGGTCGTGCGGCCGACGCGGATAGTCGTCGCGCGGCGCCCCGAGAAACGTGCTGATTGCGAAGCGGAAGGAATAGGCGGCCGAGACCAGGGCAGCGAGCGTCGCCAGGACGGGAAAGAGCCAGGGTAGCCCCGCATAGATCGTATGCGTCGATTCCTCGAGCATCATTTCCTTGGACAGGAAACCATTGAGGAGTGGAATTCCAGCCATCGACGCGGAAGCCACGAGGGCCAGGACTGCCGTGATGGGCATCAGCGTGAGCAGACCGCCAAGGCGGCGAATGTCACGCGTTCCGGCTTCATGGTCGACGCTGCCTGCGCTCATGAACAACGCGGCCTTGAAGGTCGCATGATTGAGGATGTAAAAGACCGCGGCGACGGCTGCCAGCGGCGTGGCCATGCCAAGAAGCATGACCGTCAGTCCCAGGTGGCTTACGGTCGAGAAAGCAAGAAGCGATTTCAGATCATTTCGGAACAGCGCAATCCACGCGCCAATGAGCATCGTGACAAGCCCAACCGGCGCGACGATGAGAAACCAGGCATCCGTGCTGGCGAACACCGGCCACAGCCGGGCTAGCAGGAAGATGCCCGCCTTCACCATGGTGGCCGAGTGCAGATAGGCCGATACCGGAGTCGGCGCGGCCATGGCATGGGGTAGCCAAAAGTGGAACGGAAACTGCGCCGATTTGGTGAAGGCGCCTCCGAGGATCAGCAGGAGCGTCGGCACGAGCAGCGGGGAGGATCTGATGACTTCACCGCGTTGTAGAATCTCCGAGAGTTCAAAGGTGCCGGCGATGTGTCCGAGCAGCAGCATCCCGGCAATGAGGGCAAGCCCACCGCCGCCGGTAACGATGAGGGCCATCTGCGCTCCCTCACGGGATTTCGGCTGCTGGCTCCAATAGCCGATCAAGAGAAACGAAGTTAGGCTGGTGAGCTCCCAGAATACGAGCAGTAGCAGGATGTTGTCGCTGAGGACGATGCCGATCATCGCGCCTTGGAACAACAGCAGATAGAAATAGAACAGGCCCAGAGGATCCTTGGAGCTCAGGTAATAGCGCGCATAGAGAATAATCAGCAGCCCCATGCCGAGGATCAGCACGGCAAAGAAAAACCCAAGCCCATCGAGAAAGAACGAGAAGGACAAGCCGATCAGGGGCAGCCACGGCACGCCCCAGGTGAGGACCTCGCCGCGATAGACTGCGCCTGCTTCGGACAACAGCAATAGGAGCGCTGTCAGCGTCACGGCTCCAGTGGCGATCGCGCAGAAATTGCGCCCAAAGCGGATCGCCAGCAGCGGTATGACTGCTCCGAGAAACGGAATGAGCGTGACGAAGGCGAGAAGCATGTCCTACCGAATTTGTGGGAAGTTCAGACGCTTGCGGCGTCGGGCGTCGCCCAACGGTGAGAATCTATTCGTTACCGAAGTATAATTGGCGACCCGTCGAAAGTCGCTGGAAACCGGATAGAGGTCTGCCGATTTCCCCCCCTGGGCATTTCAGGCGACGGACTTATCAAACGTTGGATTTAGCAGTGGCCGCGTCAGACGTCGCGCCGTAGAGCCAGTCGAACTGATCAAGCGCCGTCCCAGGGTCACGGTGCTCAAGCGCGAAGTTGCGGGCGAACCGCGCCGGGCCACTCAAATGATAGATCCAGCCGAAACGCCGTGACTGGCGTTGGACGCGTGTCGCGCGCGGCCGCCGCAAGGCTTCGTATTGGCGAAAGGCTGCGGCGGGGTCGTCGGGTAGCGCGCCAAGACTGTTGGCGAGTGTCACCGCGTCCTCGATGGCGAGTGCGGCGCCTTGCGCCAAGAAGGGCAGCACGGGATGGGCGGCATCACCAAGAAGCGTCGTCGCGCCAGCGCTCCAGCGGCTCAAAGTGGGCAGGCGATAGAGCGACCAGCGGCGCCAAGCCTCCACGCGTTCCAGCAATGATTTCGACTCTCTACACCAGCGAGTGAATTCAGAAAGCAACGCCGCCGCGTCGCCCGATTGGTTCCAGCCTTGCGCCTCGCCGCCGCCGTCGGTCACCGCGACCACGTTCAGGGCTTCGCCGCGGCGCACGGGGTAATGGACGAGGTGGGACCGGGGTCCGAGCCACAGGCCGACCACCGGTTCACTAAAGGGAGCTGGCAGGTCTTTTGTTGGAACCAGGCCGCGGGAGGCTGTGGCTCCAGCAAAGTGGAGGTCCGCGTGTGGCGCGATGGGCTTGCGGACTACCGACCACAGGCCATCGGCACCGACGAGGCTCGATCCTTCGACGCTGTCGCCACCAATATTTTGCACGGCCACGCCGTCCTCTAGGGCCTGGACCTGCGCGATCTCGAAATCCGACCGCAGTTCAACCGGGCTAAGGTCCTTCGCCACCTTATGCAGTCCGCTGTGAAGGTCGGCGCGGTGGAGCGTGAGGTAAGGCGCCCCGTAGCGCTGCTCGAGACTGTCGCCGAGCGGCACAGTGGCGAGCCGCTTTCCTGAGACACCATCGAACAGCCAAATGGCCTCGGGCTTGAAGGCGGCAGGCTCGATCACGTCGAGCACGCCCATGTCGCGGAGCAGGCGCGTGGCGTTGGGCCCAAGCTGAATGCCGGCACCGCTTTCCTCGGTGAAGGCGGAGCGTTCAAGGACGCTTGTCTCGATACCGGCCCGCGCCAGCGCGATCGATGTGGAAAGTCCGCCAATGCCGCCACCGGCGATGAGAACGGGCCGCTTCTGCTTCGTCATGAGGACTCTTAAGCGGCGGGGGCGCCTGGTGGCGAGGTCGCCACGTAGACGCAACCCTCGGGCTTGCTCCCGGCCGCTTCGAGCGCGTCGTCATATTCGTAGAGCGTTGAGCAATAGGGGCAGATGATCTCGGTCTCGTGCCCCATATCCAGGTAGACGTGCGGATGATCCTCGGGCGGCGTCGCGCCCATGCATTGGAACTCCTTGACGCCGGTCTTGATCCGGTCGACGCCTACGTCATTCACGAAGTGTGGCACGAGCGTTTGGGCCATGATGATCTGCTTGCGGTCTCCTATGGACGGGAATTTCCGGCAGCATAGTGACCCTTGAGGCAAAGCGGTAGGGAGAGAATGCAGAGTTTCGATTCAGACGGTGTGGAGATCGCCTATTTGGACGAGGGGGAGGGGGAGCCAATTCTTCTCATCCATGGCTTCGCCTCCAATTCGGAAGCCAACTGGATCGCCCCCAATTGGGTGCGCACGCTGACCGAAGCCGGACGCCGCGTGATTGCCTATGACAATCGGGGGCATGGCGAGAGCGAGAAGCTCTACGACCCTGAGCTTTATGGCGCGCCCACAATGGCCGAGGACGCACGGCGGCTCCTCGATCATCTCGGCGTCGAGCAGGCTGATTTGCTTGGTTACTCCATGGGGGCCCGAATTAGTGCATTCCTCGCCTTCGCTCATCTGGAGCGCGTGCGAAGCGTGGTCTTTGGAGGTCTCGGCATCAACATGGTGCGCGGCATGGTCGGGTCAGGGCCGCTGGCTCATGCGCTTGAAGTGCCGAGCGTGGAGGATGTTGCCAACGCGACGGCCCGGAGCTTCAGGGTTTTCGCCGAACAAACCCACAGCGACCTCAAAGCTCTGGCCGCGTGTATGCGAGGTCCACGCGAGAAAGTGACCCCTGAGCAGCTTGCCACCATCGCCGTGCCGGCTCTTGTAGCCGTCGGTAGCAAGGATGTGATTGGTGGGTCGGGCGCGGCACTGGCGGAGCTCATTCCGGGCGCCGAATTCCTCGATATTAGCGACCGCGATCACATGCGGGCGGTGGGTGATGCGCGCTTCAAACAGGGCGTGCTCGACTTTTTAACTTCGCGTGATTAGGTCCTAATGGTCACGTGGTAGACTAAGCTCCTAGAGCCTGCTAGGCGGGGGCAAAATGAGGTACCCCATGCAGAATCCCATGGTAGCGGCAGAGCCGCAGATTAAACTGCACGATCCGGTGTGGAGCCGCGTGCGGCGCGAGGCCGAGGAAGTCAGCGCGGCGGAGCCAGCGCTTGGCGGCTTCATCTATGCCTCGGTGCTGAGCCATTCCCGTCTCGAGGACGCCATCTGCCACCGGCTGGCGCGCCGGCTGCAACACGCGGCGCTCGACGTCGGCTTGATGCACCAGACATTTCACGAGATGCTCACCACGGATCCTTCGCTCGGCGACGAATTTCGTGCCGACCTGATGGCGTGGGCACAGCGCGATCCGGCTTGCGACCGCCTGATCGAGCCGCTGCTCTATTTTAAGGGCTTTCATGCCCTCCAGACCTATCGCATCGCCCACCGGCTGTGGAACGGGGACCGTAAGGATCTCGCGCTCTATCTGCAGAGCCTGATATCGCGGTTCCTACAGGTCGACATCCACCCGGCGGCCCGGATCGGTCGGGGTATCATGATCGACCACGCGACCGGCATCGTCATCGGCGAGACGGCGGTGGTTGGCGACAATTGCTCGATGCTGCATGGCGTTACGCTTGGCGGCTCTGGCAATGAGCAGGGCGACCGCCATCCCAAGATTGGCAGCGGTGTGATGATTGGTGCGGGCGCCAAGATTCTCGGCAATATCTCGGTTGGAGATTGCGCCCGGATCGCGGCCGGTAGCGTGGTGCTTAAGGATGTGCCGCCGAAGCGGACCATGGCGGGCGTGCCTGCCAAGGACATCGGCGAGAACACGTGCGATGAGCCGGCGCTGACCATGAACCAAGATTTTTTAGACGACGACGCAAGCCGCCGTTAGGGCTGGCTGCTCAAAAGGGGTTTTTTAGCGTGACAGCAGACGAGATTCTCAAGCTCGAGACATACATGAAGAAAGTCTTCGGCTGCCCGGCACTCCAGGTCCGGCAACGGCCGCAGAAGGACGATTCCGCCGAGGTCTATGTCGGCGATGAATTCATCGGCATTTTGTTCCGCGACGACGATGACGAGGACGATACCGCCTATCAGTTCCAAATGGCGATCCTCGACTTCGATCTCGAATAGGGCAGGTGTGCCAGTGCGGCACGGCCGTTAACCAATCCTAAGGAATTTGGCCAACGACCAAATGCCTCCCGCAGTGTGCTCAGAAAGCGCGTGTGAGGGACGCGACGGAAGTCGTTATCGTTTACCCTTTACGTGATGTCGGTTGGCTCCGTCATGGTCGGCGTGCTGGCGAGCCTTGTCCAACTCATATCCGGCGAGCAATGCGCTTCGGCGTTGAGCCGAAATCGATACTGACCTCTGTCGGTGGCGTTTTGCTGCGCGTGCTTGCGGGCCCCGCTATCCTTATGCGCAATGCCTGCCAAGGCTTGGTCGAGGCGCAGCCGAATATGTGGTTTGGCCTTTCTCTCGCCGTTGCCGCCCTTTGGAGCCTGTTCTCGGGCGCGTTGCTGATCGATCTGGTTCTGACGTTCTAGGAGAGAACCCCATAAAAAAGAGCCGGCCTCTTTTTGAGACCGGCTCTAGTAAAAGGCCCGGTTAAGTCGGGGATGGGTGGGGGATGCTCACCAGGCCTTGCAAATTGTCCCCGGGGGCGGGGCGGGAAGTCTTCTTAAAGTAGCCTTGAAGCAGACACCGAGACCTGCGGTGCCAGGCTCGGCGGCAGCAGCGAGATCCAAACCAGCGGATTGCGCGCCGACTGCTGCTTGACGAAGGTGTAGGGCGTATCGGCCCAGGCTTTGACGTTGCGCTGCTTGTTATCGAGGACAAAGTCGCCGCCATCGGTACGGACCGTCAGCACGGCATGGCCTTCATTGTTCTCGTCGCGGACGACAGTGATCAGAAGCGCGCTTTCGGGCCAGCCCTTCTCGATCAGGATGCGGCGCTTGAGCAGGACATAGTCCTCGCAGTCGCCCTCGTTGATCGGATAGGTCCAAACCTCAACCTCGCCATAGAGATCAATGTCGGTGATCGGGGCCACAGCCTTGTTGACGCTTGAGTTGACCTGCTTGAGCTCTTCGAACTTGGCGCTGTTCAACTGCACCCGGTCAGCGAAACGGTCGGAAGGGCGGCACTCGATCTCGCGCTCGCGGCAGAAATTCACATAGCCGATGGGCGGCAAGGTATCGCCGTAAGATTGCAGGAACGCCACCTTCTGCGTTTCAAGCTGTGGCTTAAGGTTGATCGGATGAATATTCGTGGCATCTGCTGGTAACGACGCGATAAGCATCAAGAACGCCGAAGCTACTATAAAGTGTTTCATTACACCCCCCCCTGTTGTTGATTGTCACTATGTCAGCGAGGTTTTGACATGGTGCTAAGAGATGGCATTGGTTTGAATTAGTATTGGTAGTAGTTTTTTAGCAGGAATTACTCAAGTCTGAAGGGGCTAGGGTTAGCCAAAAGTTTAGGGACATTGGAACGAAGCGCATTTATCAACGGATTTACAACGGTTTTTGGACAAATTGGGCGGAGGCCTCGTCGAAGCGCAAGGAGCGAGTAAGGTTGCCAATATCTCAAGAAGACTCTGCGTCTTAAGTAACGGCTAAGTCTGCGAGCCAAAAGGAATGGCGGGCGTTAGTCGGTCCGCCCCGGCAGCCCACCTTCGACGACGCGGAAGCGCCGGGAGCTGAGACTGATGACTTCGGCGTCAGCGTTCGAAATGAAGGCGGGCGCGCCATCAGGCCACTGGAGATGAAGCTCGGAGACCTCAAAGGACGCCAGAGGCTCGGTGCCGAGCCAAAAAGGCGGCTCGATGGCGGTGATTGCCCCGAGAAGGCGGTTGATCGTCCGGTCGGTGTGGATCAGCGGCATGAGGATGAACTCGAAGCTCGCCTTACGATGGGTCCGGCTAAAGCCATGAAACATGCCATGGGCCACGGCGCCATCGGTCTGCACCTTCCGAACCAATGAGGCCATGGCATCCCGGTCTGCGACCGCCCAAAGGCCTAAAAAGTCAACGCCGCGCAGTTCCCGGCCGAATTGCTGGCAAATCTTGGTTCCAGCCAGCCGGAAACGGAATTCGAGCAGGCCGGTGCACTCGGCGATGAAGGTCTCATGCAGAAGGCTTGCGATCCGCGCAGGGTCGACCTCGAAGCGACGAGGCGCAATGCGGCCATTGCGTAAGCCGTCCCAATACGCGTAAAGCTGCCTGCTTGTTGGCTGCTGCATGACCCAATCGACCCCATTTGCTTTCCTGTGTTCTTTAGACGCTACACGTTACGCACGCGCTCGTACTCCTTTGATCAAACCAGGGTAAACCCTTCTGTCACAAGGTTAATCGGGGATGCTCCGGGTCGGTTCTGCAGGCGGAAAATGCCAAGTGCTGTGGGCCTTGAGGCTGTAAAATGAGCGCGGTAGCCGTTAAGGCTGTCAAGGCTGGACGAGAAACGACCAATCTTGAGTAGGTCTCCAAATGGCTGAACGCGAACCTATCTTCAACGTCCCACGCGCCGTTCTGGTGGCCACAGGCGTGATGATCGCGATCCAAGTCGTCCGGGGACTCCTGCCAGACGAAATCGACATCACGGTGCTTCTGACTCTCGCTTTCATTCCGGCCCGCTATAGCGGCGCGGCGGCTGAGCTTCCGGGCGGTTACATCACCGCCGTCACCTCATTCGTGACTTACATGGTAATTCATGGCGGCTGGGTGCATCTCTTGGTGAATGTGCTGTGGATGCTGGCTTTTGGCACCGCCGTGGCCCGGCGTATCGGCGACCGCGGCTTCTATGAGTTTTCGATCCTGTGTGGTATTGCCGGCGCGCTTACGCATCTGGCCGTCCATTGGGGTGCGATGGTGCCAGTGGTTGGGGCTTCGGCGGCTATTTCTGGGCAAATGGCGGGGGCCCTGCGGTTCATTTTCTTCGCCAAGCGGCGTCTAGGCGAGAGCAGGCCTGACTTCTTCGGTGTGCCCCTGGCGAGCCTTGGTACCACGTTCAGCGATCGTCGCATGGTGGCCTTCATGCTGTTCTGGCTCGCGATCAACGTCTATTTCGGGCTGACGTCTATCGGAATCGGCGGTTCTGAGGGCGGTGTCGCCTGGGAAGCCCATATCGGCGGCTTCGTCTGCGGGCTTCTGATTTTTGGCTTTTTCGACAAACGTGGCCGACCGGACGACACCGTACCGGCCTCCTAAGCACCGGATATTGCGGCCGGTTCGTGGGCCGCTTGCACGACGTTTCGCTCCAAGACATGATGTCACAGCAACGGGACAGAAGTTCCCGGGCTGGAGGAAACGATAATGAACGTGGCTGCAATCCTGAAGTTGAAGGGCAGGGAGGTCCTAACGGCTCCCCCTGACACGTCCCTATTCGAGATCGCCGAGCTGCTTAGCGAGCACCGCATTGGCTGCATCGTTATCGCAGAGCCCGATGGCAAGGTTTCCGGCATCGTTTCGGAGCGGGACATCGTTCGTGAAATCGCCAAAGTGGGGGCGAGCGTGCTCAAGGAGCCCGTCGAGTCCTACATGACTAAGTCGGTGGTTAGCTGCCGGGAGTCGGACACGATGGACCGGCTGATGGGCGAGATGACCGCACACCGCTTTCGTCATATGCCGGTTGTCGACCGGGGGCGCCTTATTGGCCTCGTGTCGATTGGCGACGCGGTGAGAATGGTTATTGCCGAAGCTGAAATGGAAGCAGCGGCGATGCGTGAATATATCGCCACAGGCTGACACGAACGAGCCCCGTCGAATTGCGGTGCGTCGCGTTTACGCGGCGAGCATCCGTACGGCACTCCTGATCTCGTCGAGCTGGGCTTTCGTGGCCTTGGCGCCGGCGGTGATTGCCTCTTTGGCACGGTGAAAGTCGAACAGCTTAATGTTGCCCGTCTTCGGGCCAATGGTGATATCCGGTGGATCGCCAGCGAGACGGGAGCGCGCGATGCGGTCCTGCGTAATGTTGATGGCATCCATCATCACCGCCGACATGCCGGGTGCGCCGCCGCTTCGTCCAAAAATCTGCCGGTGTAGAAGATGCACCGCGCCGCGGCCGTTGCCGTCGCGAAGCACCGCGTCTTCCAGGCCCGCAGGATCGGCGATGGCTTCTTGATCGTGGATCACGCCGCCTTTGCCAAACAAATCGCTACTGAGATTGACGGCGATGACGATGCGGGCGCCGAGCGCGCGGCAGACCGAAACCGGGATCGGATTGACGAGCGCGTCGTCGATCAACCAGCGGCCATTGATTTGCACGGGCCGGAAGATGCCCGGCAGCGCGAAGGACGCTTTCAAGGCGGTGACGAGGTTGCCCTTATTGAGCCACACCTCGTGCCCGGTGCCGAGCTCGGTGGCGACAGCCACGAACTTCCGATCGAGC
>Ga0114921_10001270_pt1 | contig 11527 bp, 8 predicted proteins | sample BentaG_FD_87016 | JGI IMG/M metagenome (GOLD analysis project Ga0114921, IMG submission 87016) | Deep subsurface microbial communities from South Atlantic Ocean to uncover new lineages of life (NeLLi) - Benguela_00093 metaG | ecosystem: Environmental > Aquatic > Marine > Oceanic > Sediment ...
AATCTCTAAATTCTAAACAAGCACAAATTATCAAAATACAAAATATTTTTTTATCTCCCTTTTTACGAAATAAAAAATTTAAAAAATAGGTGGTTTGGTCATTTAATATTTGGATTTAGATATTGTTTAGTATTTCGAATTTAGGATTTAACCGAACAAAAGTGAGGTCTATGCCAGCATAACCTTGTCGCGCCCTGAGAGTTTACCTTCATACATCGCCTTATCTGCCTTACCAATAAGTTCATCGCGGGTTTTTGCATCATCAGGGTACGTTGCCACCCCCGAGGTCACCGAGATACTAAATTTTTTATTTTTGAAGGCATAAAATGGTTCTTGATTTATTTCTCTTCTAATCCTTTCTGCAATCACTGCTGCGGTTTTTTTGTCAGTGTTGGGCAGAATGACAATATATTCATCACCACCGTAGCGCGCGACAACGTCGCCGCTTCTTACCACTCGCTTCAGTCTCTCACCAAGAAGTCGCAATGTTTCACTCCCCACCAGATGGCCAAAGTTATCATCTACAAGTTTGAAGAAATCAATATCAAGAAAAATTAATGAAATAGTACCTCGCATACTCTTGCGGTCTATCAAAAAATTATCCAAGAATTGACTACAATATCGGCTATTATATAAGTTTGTAACTGTATCAATCTGGCTTGCCTCCTCCATCCTTCGGTACATATTAGCATTTTCCAACGCAATGGTGATATGGGCAACGAGATTTTCAAATATTTCAAGGTCATCTTGGGTAAATGGTTCGCCGCCAATTTTATTCACAACCTCAACCACTCCAATAATCTCATTACGACTTTTCATTGGGACACAGAGAACTGATCTTGTAATGAACTTTACCTTTTTATCAATACCCGAATAGAATCTTGGATCTTTTGTCACATCAGGAACGATTAGTGACTGTCCATAGCGTGCAACCCAACCGGCTACCCCCTGTCCAACTTTCAATCTCATGCCCATAAGTTTTTTCCCGGCCTCACCAACGGCGGCTACAAAAACAAGGTCACGCTTATTGTTATCAAGAAGTAATACAGACCATCCCTCAGCTTTGATGAGATCTGCGGTTTTTTCCATAATGATACGCAAAATTTCCCGAGGTTTTAATGAAGAATTAATTGCCTGAACAACTTCGTTGAGCGTTTGGAGCTCTTGAATTTTCTGTTTTAGTGATGCCACTGTTTTTAGATTAGTGATAATCTCTTTCCTTTTTTGAACCGCCTTTTTAACAACCCTCCTGAAAAAATCAATCCGATAGGGCCGGAGGATTAATCCTTCAATATTAGTAAAAATAACCTGTTCGTAATCAGCTTTTGAATTTCTATCAACGACGATGATGATTGGTATTGTGGTATCTAATTTTTTTAGTTGTTCTATTATCTCAATTGCGGTGCCGTCGAGAATTAAAAGATCAGTCTTCCTCTTCTTTATCGCTTTTTTAATCTCTTTAGTTTCTAGCAGTGTGCTATACTTTAAGCCCAAATCTTGTATATTCCGTGCCAGCGTGGCGAGTCTTAAACGATCTGGATCATAGATTAAAGCGTGCATTAAATATTCAGAACTTCGTATACAAACTTTATCTTCTTGTGTTGCTTATCATAGACGTTATTATTATCATCGATAACAAAATCACCAGGGTGTGGATCAACGAGGGCCTTATTTTTATTCAACTCTTCTAAAAAGTGAATTCCTCTGGGGATAATTGAAATTTTGTGGTCTGAGAATGTGTAGCCATAATCTTTTTTTCTCAAGTCTTCAATCATTTTGATATATTTTTGGAAATCGTTCTCGTCAATTGGATAATCAAAATTCTCAATATTGAGAATCAAGTTAATAAGCGTGGGTAAATCACATATGATTACAGAACGACCTGGTTGTTTTTCCATAGCATAGAGATTTGCATCAGCAAGGATAGGACCAACCAAATCAGGATCGCCGTACGAGTTAGCCGAGAAAACAACATCCTTATCTGGTTTCCCCGAGGCGACGCCAACTCCAATTCTAAAGAGGCTCTTGAATTCGGGAGGTAACAGGGCATACGTGATACCATCCAGTTCGAGTGTTCGCTCAGCAACTTCAGCAAACCACTCACGGTAGTGTAAAAAATTTGCTCGAATGAATTCTTCAGCCTTTTGAACCATATCGCGCCCACACAGAATGGCCCTCTTTGCTGCATCAGAGGAAGGAATAAGATCAAATTCAGCCCCCGAAAATATTGAATAACGGAGCTTCATTCCTCGACCTGTGACTGATTCAGTATAAAGATGGTTGTATAAGGAACCTGAGTTTTCTGAAAACCAGGCTATACCACCATCGCCAGTATCTTTTAATAGAAATCCATTATATTTTTTGACGATAGCAGCCATTTCTGCAGCGAATTTATATTTAATCCTCTGTTCTTTAACGGCATTATGTAATTTTATGCCCATATACGAAGACCCTCTAATATCATATACCAGAATTGTGATACACTTACGATATGTTTCAGCAAACTTCATCACATTTTTTGAATAATTTTGATTTTTATTTGTTAATTTTAAAATACCGTTCCCACCGAGAGAAAAAATTTTCAAATGAGCCAGGTCACGTACCACTCTTTGAGGTTCATTACTTGTAGGTGGAAGACAAGTCACGATATCGAGTAAACATTGCCCAATATACTGCGGGACTATCACCTCTTTCATAAATGAATGGTATGCCTCTTTTATACCATCACAATCGAGCCCAACAGATAACAGCCCTCTCTTTTCAAATTTCTGTAGCAGGGGAACGTCTCTACTTTTTTTCCGGTGTAGCTGTTCAAACTCCCTGGTCAATATTTTAATAAAATTCTTATCCTCATCTTTCGTTAAGGGACCACATTTGTAAAAAAACATGTATTCGTTATAAATATCGTTAATTCTTACTCTTTTATTTAAAACTTTTTTGTCCGCACAGTATTTCAAATCCTCTTCTTGTGCGAAGAATTGTTGTATCTCCATTCGCTTTTTCTCATAATCTTTCAGGTGATAAATATTACCAAGAAATAACCTTTCCGTCCTAGAGAACAGATTTGATAACTTTTGGGTAATGATGTTGACATCGACTCCCTTGTCGATTTTATTTTCTATTATATCTTTTAAGCCTTTATCCGTTTCAAGATAGAGCCCTTGAAGCTGTTCTTTCAGACGCAGAGAATAAAGATCAATACCTTTAAGTTCTTCCATCAACATATTCTTCACAACACGCAAGAGAAGAGAAATTTTCTTAATTAATTTCATAAGGGACGTTGAGGACAGATATTTTAAATATACAGGAGGAATTTTCTTTAGAGCATCTTTTGGTCCTGTAAATTTGAACCTTTCAATATCAGATAACAAATTCGGTAAGAGATTTTCGACCCGCGCCTCCATAATGCCCTTCTGGACGTGTAAGAAAATGTCTAGTGAAAAAGAAACTTTCTTCAATTCTTTATTGAACTCGTGGATGTATTCTCGCTGCGATAAGTGGTCAATCAATGAAGTAACCTTTTTTGGACACTTCATAGCTAGAGATTCAGATATAGGTAATCCCATTTTCTTATGTCCGATATAGAATAACAGTTCACGACCTTCATATTCTATGGGCTGATGAGTCAACCATAGAGTGAGGTGGGTTCTGTCCTCAAAAGTTTTTATCGAATCCTTCGAAATTCCCAGACACGTGAGCCCTTGTTTGATTGCAGATAATTTTTGAATATACTCCTGTTCATTAATATACCGTTTCTTTAAAAGTTGAGTGTATTGACTATTTTCCTCACTATAATTTTGAATTTCATGTATAAAAAACTTATTCACTTCAATACCTCTGAAGAAAGTTCAAAAAGAAATTTACCGCGGCCACCCTTTTCATCTTTTACTTCACCAGCTTCATCAATCGTAATATCAAAAACACCTAACATAATTTTAAGACTCCCGGGATAGGAAATTTCTTGACCCAACTGTGTAGCAAAAACTTTATACAAATCGAATATAAAACCCCGTCGTGTGGTTTTCTGGCTTATCCAATATTTAAGACCTTGCTCGATGTCATGTGACAGAGAATCTTTTTTTAACCCCGCCTCACCAAGAAAAGAAAATTTATTGACATTCAATAATAGGTTATAGACCGTTGCATCATCACATATTACTAGAGATTTTTCCTTTGCCTTAACTCTGGAATAGAGATTCGCTTCCCTAACAATCATCCCTGTTAGGTCAAATTCCCCAAAGGCATTTTTCTCTAAATAAATCTCTTTAGGATAAGCTCCCGACGCAATACCAATGCCAATTTGGAAAATTGATTGATAGGAAGGAGGTAGTGTAGCATAGGTTGCTCCCTCAAAATTTATTCTACGCTCTTCAGTTTCACGAAACCAATCTTGATATTTACTGATATTTTCCTGAACGAAATTTTTTGTTTCTTGAATCATTTCAAGACCGCTCCGTACCGCGGCCAAGGTACTCCCAGGCTCAAGCCCCAATATTTTATGATTTCTTATGTCATAGCTATTCGCAGCAAATAAAATGACACCACCATCGCCAGTGTCCTTGATGGGAACTCCACCATGTTTTTCAACAATGGCGAGCATAGATTCTTGGAAAAGGTTTCTTATTTCGCTCTCCTTTTTCGCATCCCTTAGTTTTGTACCCATAAATGTTGAACCTCTAATATCATAGATAAGAACAGATATCAAATTTTTGAAACGCGAAACATCTACATCTAGCGCATCTTCAGTTTTTTGAGCTACATCAATGTCTTTGTCAATCAGTATAACTCTCTCAGATGTAGCCTCTTCGGCAACATAACGGATACTTTCTGGAGTAGTTACACCGGATAATTTAGGGTAGTATTCAACCAGTTCTTCTAAAAGAAACGATTTAATGAGCGATACAATTATTTCATCAATAACTGTGAGAAATTTTTTATTGATTTTATCAATATCATATTTTTCCTTTAAGAAACCAGTTCGATACTTATTGAGAACATCCATCGCCTTTTTATCATTTTTCATCTCCGCCATAGCATCCTTCATTATTGCTTGAAATTGTGTTTCATCGATTTTTCTATCTTTATTGAGTATAAGTATGAGGTATGAATCCCACTCATTTTTTACGATAAACTTTGATAGATCTCCCAATTTAAATTTCATGATGCTATATAACTCACCTTCCTGCTTGATACACTCTTGATAATCCCTTTTGAGACTCTTGAGGTCATGTCCATCTTTAAGGAGATTACGACGAAGTCTCTTTACCATAGTATCTATTGATTCGTCGGTTGAAAAGTCTTCGATAAGGTTGACTAAATTTTTACTGAGATCTTTTGTTGTTATTCTAATTTTTTTCTTAATTTCCACGATTTTTTCTTCGATCAATTTTTTTCTTTTCCCAATCGCGCCAACGATCTCTCGTGCTTTTTTCTTGAGTAAATTCAATATTTCAGAAAGACTTTCATCATCCGGTAAAAAGAAGTGTGATTTAAATAGCTCGTGAATATCATTCTTGCTCAATGTTGACTTTTTATGTATTGAATCAATAATTTTTCTTTTTTCCTTTATATAAATCAGAGCAACGAAGTTTTTAAAAATAGCGGTGAATACAGGTTCTGGGAGACCTTTTTTCAGAAAGTGTTTACTTAACAATTTCATTGTTTCTTTACGATTACATTTTGGTAAGAGTGGAATATGTCCATACGAATCGATAATTAAAGCATCTGTTATGTGCACATTTTTTGCCAGTGAATTTCTAAAATAGTTGAACAATTGATTCACAACCACACCAAAACGCTCTGAAATCAACATTTTCTTCCCACGTGGGGCGTGCACCATATGTTTCGTTAAAAGATCGCGCAAGAGTTTTCGGTTAACAACTTCAAATATGAGGGCTCTATTGTTGCTTTTATTGACAAATTCTTCGTAAATTTCAAATAGGTTTTTACTGTATCTTTCAAAAAAATTTTCCCACTTATCCCTACTTGATTCATCTACCAGGAAGTTCTGATAATTCGTAACAAACTCCTCTTGGAGTGACAGAACTTTTCTACTCAAAAATATCAATTCCTTACCGCCGCGCTGCTCAAACATCTCTATGAAGCCATCGTTTTTGACAAGATCTTTAAGTATATTAATGTAACGACTAAAATTGGCTGTATCACGATATTCCTTTTGAAGTTCCTTATAGTATGGAGTAGCCTGAATTAAACTATCCTCAAATTCACTTTTTAACACTGTATCGCTCCTTTGCAGCACAATGTTCTTTGTATGTTCTGGAAAAATAGTGTCGGCCATCTCCCTTAGACACAAAGTACAAATAATCAACATCAGCAGGCGAAATAACTGCTCTCATTGAATTTTCACCTGGCGAGCATATCGGTCCTGGCGGAAGACCAATATGTAAGTAAGTGTTATATGGTGAATTGATCTTCAGATCTTTTTCTGTGAGTTTTGTTTTATGTATGTCTTTATTTTTTAATGCATAGAGAACTGTCGCACATGATTCTAATGGACGGCGAGTTTTCAATCGATTAATGAATACCCTGGCGATAATTGGCCTCTCGTCTTCATATTTTGCTTCTTTTTCTACTAGAGAAGCAAGAATCAAAATTTTATATATCGAATTTTGACTGTGCAATTCAAATTTTTTGATATGGCTATTAAAATTTTCGGTAAACGCCTTTATAATCACTGAATCGCTCTGTGTACTACCAAAGGAGTATGTATCAGGGAAAAGATACCCTTCCACCGACGGCGTGCTCAACCCCAATTCTATAATGAAGTTTTTGTTGCTACATAATTTGATAAATTCTTCTTTAGCAACAAGTCCCTGGTGTGCCAATATTCCAGCAATTTCATCTATGGTAAGCCCTTCGGGTATAGTAATGACGATATCAGATTTGCCACTAAGGGTAAGTTTATTGATCAAATAGAGTGGATTTTTGTACCTTTTTAATTCGTAGGTTCCCGATTTGAGATGCTTTTCTTTTCCGGAAATTCTCAGCCAAAAGAGAAATTCATTTTTGTCGCGTACAATGTGCCCAGCGGATAGGTATTCTGCAATCTCCCGAGCACTTGCCCCTTTTGGTATGGTAATTTCTGCTGTACCGAAATCAATCGGCTGCCACCAAATTAAAGATAGTATCACTAAACCCACGATGGCAATTATAGTTCTATTCATGAAAGACTCGCAGACCGAGATTTTAAATATTCATCGAGAATAATTGACGCTGCAACCTGATCGACTTTGAACCTCGTTCTTCTTAATCCTATATCCTTTAAGATGTTCGTCGCATACTTGCTTGTATATCTTTCATCCCAGAGTTTAACTTCGACATCGATTGATTTTTTTAATTTGTTCATAAAATTGATAACTTCCTTTGACATTTTGGTTGATTCACCACTGTGTGAGATTGGATTGCCGATGAGAACAAGTCCGACCCCATTTTCTTCGATAATAAACTTAAGTCGTTTTATAAGCGCTTTTTGAGATGTTACCTTAAGTGTCAACAATGGTTGGGAAATCACACAGAGTGGATCACTAAGGGCAATACCAACTCTATTTCTGCCATAATCAATCGCCATAATTCTCATATTTTTTCCTCAGTTTCATAGAATTATAATTATTATAACTAATTATCCTAATATGTCAATATTTTACTGTATTGGATCCTCGCCACTCTGTCAATTCTATCTAAATAAAATATCCTCCAACGCAGCTTTAGCGCATACGCGCTTTCTATTCCCTCGGCTCTGGTTATCATTGACTTTAGCTGTGATTTAAATAAAATACTGTGTGGGCTATCTCATCATTATTCGACCGGTAAATTGTATAATAACATTTATTTCCGTATTGGTCGGGGCCTGGATTGGCAGAGACATTCTGTTTTCGCCACCATTGATTCTTGCTGGAATGATCGGTTTTATCGTCTGCGCATTCGGGAATATTGTCAATGACCTGAAAGATATTGAAATTGATAAGATAAACAATCCAAAAAGGCCTCTTGCCTCAGGCCAGGCAGACAAAAAAATCATTTCAATCATTGCGATTTTTTTCTTTGTAATCTCTGTTTTGTTTTCTATCAGTCTTGGGATTCTGCCTCTTTTACTCGTGGTTGGTGTGCTTGTTTTACTTTCTCTCTATGCGATTTATTTCAAAAGAACGGTCTGGGGTAATGTTATTGTCGCACTGATCACCGGATTGACTTTCATTTTTGGGGGCATTATTGTAAAGAATCCTGCATGTATATTCCCCTTTTTTTTCTCATTCTTTATTCATTTCGCGCGCGAGATAGTTAAAGATGTCATTGATATTGAGGGTGACAGGACCATGGGCGTCATTTCTCTACCGATCGTTATGGGTAGGGAGCGAGCATGTAACCTCAGTGCTCTATCATTAGGTATTATATGCATTTTATTGCCGTTGCCATTCATTTTAAAGACGCTCAATTTTACGTATATGGCTATAGTGCTCATCGGTGCATACCCCATGGTTATTTATACCATTCTAAGGTTATTAAAGAAACCACCAAAAGATGAATTAATGAAATTGAGTAATCTTATTAAGATTTCTATGGTAGTGGGACTCATAGCAATGGTAGTATGATGATCCAGGCGATTATTCTGGGAATTGTTCAGGGATTAACCGAATTCCTACCGATTTCGAGTTCAGGACATCTTGCAATCCTAGAAGGATTCTTGGGGATCACTGAACCTGTGGCGCTCACCGCCTTTTTGCATCTCGGTACCTTTGTTGCCACTGTGGTCTTTTTCTTCAAACCAATTAGTGCGCTTGTGAGAGGGTTGATTAGGGGTAACTCTGCAAGCATTAGATACACCATTAACATTGTCATAGGTTCCATCCCCATAGTCATTTTTGCCTTGATCTTCAAATCATGGATTGAAAAATCCTTTGTTGATTTTAAGCTGATAGCGGTTCTGCTTGGTGTAACCGGCGTAATTCTGTTATTAACCGGCATTATCAAAAAGAGAGAGGGAAAAGTTCATTATCTCCATGCATTGGCCATCGGTATCGGCCAAATGTTTGCTGCACTGCCCGGCCTCTCACGTTCTGGATTGACCATATCAGCCGGGCTTTTTTCAGGTGTGAGCCCTGAAGAGTCATTTACGTTTTCATTTTTACTCTCCCTTCCTGCAATTCTGGGTGCTAATCTTTTAGAAATCAGGCATATCGCAAAGATTGAAAACCCAGCTGTCATGCTTGTTGGTCTATTGTTCAGTTTTATCTTCGGCCTTATCGCCCTTAAAATCCTTCGGGATGCAGTGCGCAAAAAGTTCCATCTTTTTGGTATCTACTGCCTGGTTATTAGTGTAATAATGTTATTATTAAGATGAAAAGAAAAATTTTTATTGTCTTATTACTGATTCTAATCACTCACGCCTTTGGTACGGTTGATCGTTATCGAAGAGGTAATCTCGTTATCGAAAATATACCAGAAATACCAAACTCCCTCATCAAAACGTTAACCCCTTACCAGAACGTACGGAGTGTTGTTTTCCGAGATTGGCTACCCGATAATAGAGGAATGCTCATCGCCACTCGATTTGGCGATGTCCGTCAGATTCACATGGTAGAGAGCCCAAAGGGTGCCCGCCAACAGCTGACCTTTTTCAAAGAACCTGTTGACTATGGCATTGTCTGCCCTGATTACCAAAAGCCATTTTTCCTTTTTACAAAAGATTCAGCCGGTAATGAAGTTTCTCAAGTCTACAAATTTAACCTGGAAACGTATGAGTATCGATTATTAACAGATGGTAAATCTAGGCACAGATCACTTCTTTGGTCGCACCATGGAGATAAATTTGCCTTTGCAAGTACCATGAAAAATGGTAAGGATTTTGATATCTATGTCGGCACGTTAGCTGGTATCAATAGTTTTCGATGTATCCTGCAAGAAGGCGGCTATTGGGGTGCAGTAGATTTCTCACCCGATGATAAAAAATTGCTCGTGATAAAATACGTCTCGTCAAACGAGTCCTATTACTACATTGTAGATATCGAAACCAAAGATTTAGTTCAAATCAACCCGGTGGCGCAGATGATTTCTTATGGCGGTGCATATTGGTCGCACGATGGAAAGGGAATCTATTTGGTCTCTGATCAGTTCAGCGATTTTAAACAACTTTTATACTATGATATAAACTCGAAAAAATTTGAGGTATTGACAAAACAAATCCCATGGGGCATTGAGGAATTTGAACTCTCGCCATCTGGAAACACGATTGCTTTTATCAGCAATGAGGATGGTTGGAGTAGGTTATACTTTATGGACACGAAAACACGTAGTATTACTCAAGCGCGTTTACCCGACGGACAGATTTACTATCTGAAGTTCAAACCTAACGGAGAGGAATTAGGCTTTGTCCTCAACACACCAAAGGCCCCCAGCGATGTGTATACTCTTAATCTAAAAAAGAAAACATTAATTCGCTGGACCTATAGTGAGGTCGGTGGTCTTGATACGAGTACATTCGTTCAACCTCAACTAATTCATTATCCGACATTCGATAGCATAGATGGCAGGCCACGTATGATCCCTACTTTCTATTATAAACCGAATAAATTCAAACCACCATATCCAGTTCTGATCTATTGTCACGGCGGTCCTTCGTCACAATATAACCCTTACTTTTCTACGACAATCCAGTTCTACTTGAATGAATTGGGAATGGCTTATATTGCACCAAATATCAGAGGTTCATCAGGCTATGGTAAAGAATATCTAAAAATCGATAATTTTTACAAGAGAGAGGGTGCAGTTCACGACATCGGTGCACTACTCGATTGGATTGAAGAACAACCAGAACTGGATGCCAGTCGTATTAGTATTACTGGTGGTTCATATGGCGGTTATATGGTGCTCGCTTCTATGGTCCATTATAGTGATCGCCTGAGATGCGGTATTGATGCCTGGGGGATAAGTAACTTTGTTACCTTTTTAGAAAATACCGGAAGATATCGGCAGGATGTAAGGAGGACAGAATATGGTGATGAACGCGACCCCAAGATGCGTGAATTTTTAAATGCAATTTCGCCATTAACCAATGCACATAAAATTACTAAACCAATGTTCATTGTCCAGGGGTTGCACGACCCAAGGGTTCCTGTTACAGAGGCAGAACAGATAATAGAGGCAATCCGTAAAAATGGCGTGGACGTCTGGTTTCTCCTTGCTGAAGATGAGGGACACGGATTTGGCAAGAAATCGAACTGGGAATTCTACAGAGCGGCAAGGATATTATTCCTGGAAAGATACCTGCTGAAGTGAATGTAAGAAAATCCAGATGAATTCGCTTAATTTGTTAATCCGTTTAGATTCCAATTCAAATTCTAAATCCGAATCTCTAAATCCTTTACCCCGTGGAATAAACCCCATGGAATAAACCCCATGGAATAAACCCCGTGGAATAAACCCCGTGGAATAAATAACGAGTATTCCACAAGGGGTGAATAACGAGTATTCCACAAGGGGTAAATAACGAGTATTCCACAAGGGGTGAATA
>Ga0114921_10001271_pt1 | contig 11524 bp, 6 predicted proteins | sample BentaG_FD_87016 | JGI IMG/M metagenome (GOLD analysis project Ga0114921, IMG submission 87016) | Deep subsurface microbial communities from South Atlantic Ocean to uncover new lineages of life (NeLLi) - Benguela_00093 metaG | ecosystem: Environmental > Aquatic > Marine > Oceanic > Sediment ...
CCTTGCATGCATTGTTCTACGCCTTCGATAACACCGCCTGCAGCTAGTAACGCAATTTCGAAAGTTCTTGGTGATGCAACAGTATCCGGGTCTAGGTAGCCACCTCCCTCTTCTGAGGTTCGCTTCACGAGTTCAAAGAGCCTCTCTGTATGTACGGCTAGCACGTCTTCTGGGGTTGCTTGTTTTGGCTCTATTAACTGTATTGATGAGTTGTCAAAAACATGATATTCTTCTAGAATTTGGTTAATTAGAAGTAATCGGCGTCTTGCTTCGGGATGTGTCGCTCTATCGGGTATATGTTCAAGATATTCTGGTGAATACACGATACCAGATATCATAGATTCCACCATTTGCTATAGTTTGCTATGAGAAAACCTTCCAAATATCGAGAAAATAGGTGCTTATGAAAGAGTTCTTCCCTTGAATGAGAATTTTACTAACCTGTTTGATATACGTAACTATATAGGTTATATTTTTTAGAAATCCCTTAGCTCTCACAAAATACAAGTTGAATACATGACCTGCTGTAATTTAATTCTTACGTATGCTGTTTCACAAAAACCACAAATTCTGGTTGAGAATAGTGCAAAATATTAGAATGTAGTTAATCGTGTTTGACCTTGTTTTTTCTTCTTATTTTCATCTGAAATTATTTTAGGTATTTCTACATCCCGTTCTATTTGTTGAAAGATCTTTTCTAAAATAGCGTGTCCGAATGTAGGTATTTTTAACAAGAATTCAGGTTGAGCGCGCCTTAAGTCTTCAATTTTTTTTATTCCGTGTCTATATAAAAGGCGCCCACGTTTTCTTCCAATTCCCTTGATCGTGACAAGTTCTACAAGTTCTTCTTTAACTCCATAGGTCACTCTTGTTCTAAGAACATTCAATGGCTTTAGACTATTCTTTTGCTTGAGAAGTTTTGCTATCTCGAGAGTTGCGTAGAGCAGCCAGTTAGCGGATTCTACTAAATTATGCAAATCCCCAGATCCAATATTGTAACGCATAGATAACTCTTCTTCATCCTTTTCATCGATCCAATCAAGAATTATTTTTGCAGCTTTGATATCTGATAGAAAGAATTCGAAATCAGGATCGAATTCATCAGGAATCTCTGCTAGAAACTCATCATAATGTTCTTCTAGGAAAAACATCATCTCGCCATAATCTTTCTTCCGTAAATAGAACTGAAGCATGCTGGGAGTGGAAGAAATCAAGTGAAGAAGACCAAGATCGGTTAATATCCGATCATGGGCATTTTTAAGGGTGTTTCTGATAATCACGCCTGATAAAGGGTCGATATATAAGCTAGAAACTCTCTTTCCAAACTTGGTCGCTACCATGTTTCCATTTTTATACTCTATCAGTTGTTCTGACACTAAAAAGGTTATAACATCGCTTATTACACCAGATATCTCGTCCATTGTGTACTGGTGGCCATAAAAAGTTCTTTCTAGAAACTTAAAAAGTTCTCCTTCCGTACTGACAAAACTAGTGGCAATAATACCCAAGAGATGACTTCTTAATGCAGATATTGCTGCTAATTTCGAGGTAATGAGTTCTGGAGTTCCGAGAAGATATCTCTCCGTCAGATCATTTTTTTCCTCCTCTGACTTGGAAATCAGAATAGCCTCCCCAACAGTATCATATTTCGGTCTTCCAGCTCTGCCTGCCATTTGTTTATACTCTAAAACTGGTATCTCTACTAAATTTCCTAAACGTGCTCTACTAAAACTGTACCTCTTATAATCTCGGATTATGACCCTTCTTGCTGGCAAGTTGAGTCCTGCGGAATTATGGACAATAAAACCATTTGCTACAAACATATGATCATTTTCTGGGCGATTTGGCAACACTACATCAAAAACAAAAGGACTTGCCTTGACAAGTTTTGTTTCTCGTACAATATCCCAAAAAATATCTCCTTCAAAATCATTTTTTCGCCAGTTTCCTCTTATTGTGCGCTCTAATTTATTTCTGCATAAGGGACAGTTTTTTAAATTGAAGAATTCTTCAAATTCCTTCTCTATAGCAAGATAGTTGGCATAAATCCATTTTCCAATTGAATTAAGACTCCAAAACCACTCAGTTTTGCTTATATAACCTATTTTCCTCTTAGTAATTAATACATAATGATTATTCAACCTTTTCATTTTCTTTATGGGCTTGTGGCCGATAATTTTCTCAATTTCGTTTGAACCTAACTCTCCTTTTTTGCCTAATAATTTAATAATTGAAAGTTTTACTTTCCCCCATTTTTTCTGCTCTTTAGTTCGTCCTGAAAAAAGCGATTTGAAAATTCGATATCCACACTCAGGACAGGAAATGTGCAAAAGATTCGAAGTAATTTTTAAGATTATCGAACTAAGTGTTTCTTGTTTTCTAGAAATCTTAAAACCTATATAGTTGTAAAAATCTAATATACACTGTTTTTGAGCGATTACTAATTCATAACAGGGTTTTGTTTTGTATATTTTTTGATGAAGTTTTATTAAGCTCCCTTTTCTTTTTCTAAAACGACTTACTATTCCAAATCTTAGAAGTAATTTCTGTACTTGTTTCACTAAATTCTCTGATATATTACTAAAGCCTATATATCCTCTTTCGCAAACATAACCATCACTATCGAAAAGACCACGTAATAGATGAGAGATATTCTCCCGATCCATTTTCATAAGTTTAGTATTGACAAATTTACGGTCTCCTTTTTCTACTCCACATCTAACCAGAAATTCTCTAAACCATTTATTTTTGCCTAAAAATAGCCCAGGAGTGCCAAATGAATTAATTGAACTTCTGAAACTAACATCTAGTTTAAGGCAGACTTTTTCAGCATGCGACAATATTTCGTCTTCTAAACCAACAATTGACGGTGAACCTTTATAATAAATTGCACCTTCTTTTGTTTCTGCACCAGAGTAACCATCTCCTAACATTAGACCAATAAAATAAGATAAATCAGAATCAAATTTGCAGTTCGCATTGTAAGTTCTATTATCAGAAACGAAATCACCTACTACACAGGAATTAGTTTCTTGAAGATAAAGTTTCCTTATTGTAGCAATTCTATCATTCTTTGAAATTTTGCAGGCAGGAATAATCATCGCCTTATTCTCTCTCTTAACTAGCAATTTATGGTTAGGTGTTACTCTGATTGAATAACCAGCAACCGATGAAATTTCAATTAGCGGGGAAAAATTTTCAATGATAGAAATCTGTTCCGCGTGCATTGGAATTAGTCTATCCTGGGATAATACAAAGAGAGAATCGGTATTATTAAAGTCAGATACCTTTGTTTCATGTATTTCATGCCATATCTTAGTCTCCGGAGAAAGACATAATGTTGGAGTCGCACAAATGGCAGAAATAAGTTTCTCTTTAAAATACTTCTCAACAATCTTCCTATGGAGATAATGCATTCCAGCATGATGAAAGGCCACTCCTCCTGAGACTGACTGCGCTAGACGTGCACGTAAGGTAGTATCTGCTCCAGTAGTTAAAATTTCTTCTTTAACCTCCCCCAGCGCCTCTTTTTTCTTATTTGTTAAAGATTTTTCAACAATTTGTGCCAATTTAGAGGCTAAGGACATTGTTGATTTTCTTGTATTTGTGAAAATGATGATTTGTCCATTGTTACGCAAAGTATCCTTTACCAATTCTGTTGTGGGATCCATATAAGTTTTCTTGGCTTTTTTTTCCCTTATCTTTGTAGTTATGCTACCTTCACTGTTTTCCTCTTCAAATGCAGGGATATTGACAATTTCTTCAGAAGTTCCATCTTCGAATTCTATTATCCCATTAAGATAGACACCCTCCTTCAGAATAACTGGTCTCCAAGTGCTCAAGATCAATTTGGCATCTAGCCAATCTGCGATCTCTTGTGCGTTATTGATAGTTGCAGAAAGTGCTAGAATTTGTGCTTTTGGATTTATTTGTCTTAATTTAGATAGGGCTATCTCAAGAGTAGGACCACGACTCGGATCTGTAATCAAATGAACTTCATCAGAAATGATGAGGGAAATATCTTTCATCCAAGATACTTGATGGCGTAATAATGAGTCCGCTTTCTCGTTAGAACAAATTATTATATCAAAATTCTTCAACCATTGAGCTTTTGTGTCAAAATCTCCTGTGCTTACTATCGTTTTAATCCCTAAATTTTCGTATTTTTTGAACTCTTCTTCCTTCTCATATGCTAAGGCTTTTAGTGGAACGAGATAGATTACCTTTCCATTCCATTCTAAAATATGCTTCAGCATAGCTAATTCTGCTATCAAGGTTTTTCCAGAGGCTGTTGGACAAGCTAATAGCATATTGTCCCCATCAAGGACACCTTCTTGGATCGCGTCTGCCTGTGGTGGATAGAGATCCACAAGTCCATGGTTTTTGAGTAAGTCCAAAACTTCCTTGGGAAGTGAAACGTTTTCTATTTTTATATAAAACTCCTCCGATTCAAAAACAGTAAGTTATAAGCGTGACGTAAATTATTCTACTCTTACAAAGAGAGATTTCGCTCACATCTATTTAAAGAATAATCATTCATGCTTCACTGATTCTTTTAATAAAACCACTTTTTGGTTCATAAATCTCTCCACTCTGTTGTAGATTATCTATCGCACGCTTCACAAAGGGAGGCTCAAAGCCTGCTTCTTCTGCTCTGGTTATCAGTTTTGAAATTGGTACAGCCCCACCCATTTCTTGCTCCAAGGATTTTATTAGGTCAAGGAGTTCTCCGATCTTATCTCTCATACTTTTTGTTTGTCCTAACATAATTGAATCAATATCATACCGACCATTTTCATCTACGCCAAATTGCTGTAATGTATACTTCATTAAGCGAATAGCGGCCTCAGCATCCTCAATTGAGACTTCATCTCTGAGTGCCATTTTTGCCCGTGCTTCGGATATTCTGACAAGCGCTTCTAATTGTCGAGCAGTTATTGGAACAGGGGCATTAGCAGCTTCTCCAGCTTTTCTCATACGCAAATAGAATTCTTGTAATTGTTCTCCTGCCTCTGATGTCAATTTAGGATAAATCTTGCTTTTAGCAAAGGCAATATATTTCCTAAGCAATACGGGATTAATTGGAGCCTCTATGACGTCATCACGTTTTTTGTGAAGTTTCAAAATATGCTCCGCTATTTCTCTATCGTGTTCCGCATCTGGTTTGTCAGTTATTGCAAACAATAAGTCGAAGCGGGAAAGGATTGTCACGGGCAGTCTGATATTTTCAGCAGGTGTCTTATGTATATTGTATCTACCAAGATGGGGGTTGGCGGCCGCAAGGATTGAGGTCCTCGCGTTTAATGTGGCAACGATTCCGGCCTTTGCTATGCTCACTGTATGCTGCTCCATCGCTTCATGTATGGCGACTCTGTCTTCGGCTCTCATTTTATCGAATTCGTCAATACATGCAACTCCCATATCAGAGAGGACAAGAGCGCCTGCTTCAAGTGTCATCTCTCCTGTGTCAGAATCTCTCATTACAGCTGCGGTAAGACCAGCTGCTGTTGACCCCTTACCCGACGTATAAAGGGCTCTTGGTGCTATTCGAGCGACATACTGCAACATTTGGCTCTTAGCAGTTCCAGGATCTCCTACTAGTAGAATATTCGATTCGCCGCGAATTTTCATTCCATCTGGTAGTACCTTACTTGTACCGCCAAAAAGTAAAAGCGCAATAGCCTCCTTAATGTTTTCATAGCCATAAATTGAGGGCGCGATAGAACGTATCAACTTCTGATGAATCCATACATCTGTGGCTAGATTAAATATTTCTTGTTCTTCTTCGGGACTTATTTCGATTTTTCCAAGCCCTTTTTCGAATACGTCAATGTTATTCGAAGCTAAATATACTGAAAAGGTGGGGGTTTTTAATCTGCCCTTTGTAAAATCTGGTACGGAACGAAGGACGCCAATTATTCCAACTCGATCGCCAGGTCTAGCGATATCAACCAGATCATCTCTTATAATCACATCTAAATTGCGAGGTAACTGTCCTGGTGGGAGTTCTTCCGGCATTTCTTGTATTCTTATCTTTTGCCAATCTGTAAAGGTCGATTCTTCCATCAAAAGTTTAAATGGACCTTTTTTTCTACAACTTTGGTTTTCACAGATATTGGGTTCGGTGTATCCCTTATCCTGAGGTATTTCGTAGAGGTAACCGCATTTTGTGCATAAAAACATTGCCTTTATAAGCAGAGGTTTGACTTCTGAAGCTCGTGTTAGAATGCCTTCCACTTGTACAAATTTACCGATATGTACGGATCTAATTTTTCTGAGGGCCAGTTTTTCAGGAGGATTGCGAAAACGTGCATGAAACCGATCTACCTTTTTATAGTAATCAGGATCAACAACTTTCATCACATTTTTTACAGCGGTAGATGCGGCGTTAATGAATTGTTCGGGATTATCTTCTACTAGTTCGGCAAGAGAGGGATCAAATACGCGCACATCATTAAAATCGATGATTAATGATCTAATTTCTTCGAGAGGCATCCGTTCAATGCGGTCTCTCAACTTAAACAATCCTGCATCATCCCGAAATTCCTTAAAGAACGTTTCAAATTGCTCAATATATTCTTCGGAGACGTCTGACATTTTTCCCCACACTTACATTCTGTAAATTCAAGGATGAAACATAACGCATTTGAACATAATATCGGGTTTTTCTTCACAAAGGAGAATCTAGAGTCGTTAAATTGTTGATTTAATAGATCTAAAGGACATTTTTAAATAGAAAGCTACATGCAACAATATATTATGTTTCAGAAACAATATAAAGTGCATTCTTCTAAAAATGTTATCTTTTAACCAATATTAAGTTCAGTTAAACAGATATTTGGTTCTTGAGAGGGGATGGTTGGATTTGAAGAAATTTCAAATCTATCTAGGCTTCTTTACTCAAGAGCGAATAGTTTGTCTTTCCATTGTGTAAACAAAGAACTTAATTTCTTAAAAAGGATTTTTTCCTCGGCAGTCATATATTCTGCAAAGTTTCGTGTGTTTTTTGTTTGGGAGGCTATTTTCAATATTTTAAATAAACGCATAGAGAGAATGTCTCTCAAAAGTGCTTCTATTTTTTCAAAGGACTGCTGTGCGGTTGGACTTTCTACTTTTTTAAAAATTCTCAGGTGTTCTCGTATCTTTAAGTAAAAATTTTCATCAATTGGTTGTAATGCATGCGCTTCTTCCTCTTTTTTCAAAACACGATGCAATTCAGAAAGTTCGATAAAACTTTCCTTCAATTTCGCGTAACCTTGCTTAACTAATTCAGTAGCAATCCATAACGGTACATTTTTTTCTTGTCCTTTCTTTAAAGTAAGCTTGAGCACCCTTTCAAGAAAGCCGTTGGTATCCTTCAAGATTTTAACTGGAACTGGTCTTTCCTCGAATGAAAACTGTAGCCTCTTAATAGATTTGTCAATCAACTGGCTTTCCATTTTCTTAACATCCTTTCAAGTCAACACAGAGTTAAATTTAAAATACATGTGTCTTAAAGAGTTAAAGAGTTTTATGGGGAACTTACAAACTAAGATAGAAGGAGATAAGACTGATAGACAAGTCAAGATTGCTGCAAAATTATCCGCCTTCACTTTCGTTAGCCATTACGGCTATTATGACTGCACTGGTGTGCATTACAACACTTGTATTCCAAATTTCAATCCCTCAAACACAAGGGTTCTTCAATCTCGGTGATTCTGCCGTCTATATCTCAGCGATACTTTTTGGTCCAATTATCGGCGCATTTAGTGGAGGTGTTGGCTCGGCGCTAGCAGACCTTATATTGGGATATGGTGTGTTTGCACCAATTACTCTTGTCACAAAGGGAGCGGAAGGATTTGTTGTTGGACTTATTAGTAACTCCCTTATACCGCCTAAAAAGACAAACACCCGATGGACCGTTTTCATTAGTCTTACTGGCCTTGTCGTAGGAGTAATTATTATCCTTGTGGGATTATTGTTCTATTCTACCCCTTGGCAAATTGGTATTGGATTCCTTGCTAGCTATCAGTTCTTTGAAATAAACCCGATACCAATTGTGTGGGTAGTGCTTGGTTGCGTAAGTGCAGCATTGATCGTCGTAGGTGGGCTGAGAACAAGTCCCGAAGTGGCGTGGTTAACCTTTTCCATCCTTATAGGGGGAAGTTGCATGGTTATCGGGTATTTCGTTGCAGAATACTGGCTCTTGGGTTTCGGGACTGCCGCCTTTGTTGAGATTCCCTTCAATATTGGTCAAATGACAATTGGTGGCATTATAGCAATTCCAGTATCACAATCTCTGAAAAGAGCGCTACCATTTCTAATAGCGTCTCAAGAATGATGTCAGTTCATTATCCAGAAACTATAAAATCAAAGAAAGAATGAGATTAGCTCGGCTGCAAATTTCCCTGTCCGGCCATCAGGGTCTCTTTTCCTTTCAAAACTCTAATAAAACATTTCCAAAATCTTGGTAAGTGATCTCTTTTTTCTCCAAGAGAGGTATTAGGCATTCTCTTATCCTGTCATGACCTTCTCTGCTTCCCTGTACATTTGCACCTAAATCTAACGGAATTCCTAAAAGTCCAATTTTCATAGAATTTTGTTGTTTCTTATAGATTAAATCCATTTTGTTTGCGGTCTACTTCGATCTTAAGATTTTTGGAAAGATTAGTTACTAAACAGAAATCCTTTTAATTCCAAGTATTGAATACTAAATATGCTCCTCGAATATTGGGAACAAATATCAGATAGAAAAACTTTAACTCATTTTTCACTTTACTTTAGACTTCCTTTTGTTGTGTATATATTAAATTTTGACTATTTTCTAGTAGTCTAAATGTGGTATGACAATGACCAGGCTATGTTTTGTCACAGGTGGCGTATTAAGCGGATTGGGTAAGGGAGTTACCACTTCTGCAATCGGAAAGTTATTACAATTTCGTGGATTCCATGTAGACGTTATTAAAATTGATCCATACTTAAATGTTGATCCAGGTACACTTAATCCTATTGAACACGGTGAAGTTTTTATTACGGATGAGGTATGGGATTTTAGTCCAGCCCCAGATTTTTTATACAGAATTGCTGAGTTAGATCAGGATTTTGGGACGTATGAACGATTCTTAGATCATCCTGCTCATCCATCTCATAATATCACTAGCGGTCAAATTTATCTTTCTGTGATTGTTCATGAACGCGTTGGAAAGTTTCTTGGTCGTACAATTCAGATAGTGCCCCATATTACAGATGAGGTAAAATCTCGTATTAGAAACATCGCAAATAAAGAAGATCCCGACGTATTGCTCATTGAAATTGGCGGTACAGTTGGTGATATTGAAGCGATGCCATTTCTTGAGGCGATTCGTCAGTTGCGCCTTGAACTTCCAAAGCAGGATACTTGTTTAGTCCATGTAACGCTTATTCCTTATTTGGAATCAGTCGGTCAATTAAAATCAAAGCCTACCCAACACTCAGTACGCACTCTTCAGGGAATGGGGCTTCAGCCAGATGTTATTGTTGGAAGAGCAAGAGAATCACTATCTAAAGAGATCAAACGTAAAATTAGTTTATATTGCAGTGTTCCTGAAAAAGCAGTGATAAGTAATCCTGATCTCAGCCCAATTTATGACCTTCCACTTTATTTTGAACAACAAAATATGGGAAATTATCTATGCTCTTTACTTCAGTTATCCTATGATTGTAAACCCGCCACAGAGGACTGGACTGAAATGGTAAATCTCTTTAAGAACGCCAAACGTACTATCAATATTGCTATGCCTGGAAAATATACGAGCATAATTGATAGTTATGTTAGTATAAACGCTGCATTGCAAGACGCGGGAGCGCATTTGGATGCAAAAGTAAACATCAATTGGATCGATACGGAGGCAATCGAAGAAAACCCTGAAAAAATTAGTATGTTGGATTCGTGCGACGGCTGTCTCCTCACACCAGGCTTTGGATCAAGAGGCGTTGAAGGCATGATTCAAACTGCTAGCTATGCCATTCAAAAAAACATACCTTATCTTGGTATCTGCTTTGGTGCCCAACTTCTTACTGTTGCGTTCGCTCGAAATGTGATGGGTTGGAAAGAAGCACATACAACTGAAGTTGATGCCGAAACGCAAGTACCGGTTATAGATTTCCTTCCTGAGCAAAAAATGATCCAGGAAAAAGGAGGAACTATGCGACTTGGTTCACACAAGATCATTATTCAAGAAGGAACAAAACTCTGGGATTCATATCATCAATCCGTTATTCACGAACGTTTTCGTCATAGATATCACATAATTGAGGAATATACAGGCCAGATGAAAGAGAAAGGCTTCATTACCAGTGCTTATGATGAAACCGGCAAAATCGTCAATGCAATCGAAATTGATGCCCATCCGTTTTGCGTGGGAGTACAGTTTCATCCTGAGTACACCTCTCGACCAAACAGACCAAATCCTTTGTATTTTGCCTTCATAAAACATGCACTTGAGAGATCTACAATCAGAATGAATGCCAACGAATGAATATTAAGTGAATTCCACTTTTCATTCCAAATATAGCATCTTAGGGTGTAAGAAGAAGAAAGGACTTGCAATACAAAATTTCATAAAGGGAAAAAGAAGATGTATATCAAGTCGCTTCATAATGAACTTGGCGAGATTGTAAGAAGGCTTAAACAACTTGAGCGCGATAAAGAAATGTTTAGCATGCTCCTCAGGGGAGGACTAGATCAGATTGACTTGGATGCTTTTCCAAAACTTAAAAAAGACGGGATTGTTGAGAGAAAATTAGTAAAAAAAGTAAATCCTACGAGTTTAACTGGTCTTAGAATTGCGGGAATAGATGGCGGCGTGGTTTCTCGCTCCTACCACGCGATAGACATCATTCTCACAAAGGCAGTTGCTGTGCTGTTCCAAATCACTCAAGATAAACCAGTTGTCAGATATTATCCAGCGGATGTCCCGCCGCTGAACGTACTCGTTAATTACATACCAGTCTCTCGTACAGAGATTGAAACCTCATCCAGTTTAGAACGCGCAATTGAAGAGGTAAAAACAGCTATTGGGGTTTTGGATTATGCTAAAATTGATACACTTATTATGGATGGATCGATCTATCCCCAATACGATATATTCGCCACATCCACTATTGCTGCAAGAGGAGAACTCCTGGCGAGATTTTATGAAAAACTCTACGAAAAAGCGCGCGACCGCGGCACGTTATTAGTGGGATGTGTGGAGGACAGTAGATCAACACGGTTTACCCAAATCTTAGGTGAAATTCTGCCTTCTCTAATAAAAAAGTATCCCGAATTATTTGAATTGTTACAAGTCGATTACAGAGGCATAATTAAGCAGATAAAAGATACTGATTTATTATATCGTGTTTTAGAGTCTGGTGAAAGATCTGCCGTCTATAGACTTTTATCATCAAATACTAAAAAATCGCAATCGCGGATTTCTGCACAATTTCGTGATACACTCTTTGCGTTCTACCTAAAATCAGTAGAATACGATCAACCAACTCATATTGAATTTCTTAACCCAGAACA
>Ga0114921_10001272_pt1 | contig 11521 bp, 13 predicted proteins | sample BentaG_FD_87016 | JGI IMG/M metagenome (GOLD analysis project Ga0114921, IMG submission 87016) | Deep subsurface microbial communities from South Atlantic Ocean to uncover new lineages of life (NeLLi) - Benguela_00093 metaG | ecosystem: Environmental > Aquatic > Marine > Oceanic > Sediment ...
AACCAGAGTTCCCGTTGTCAAAGGACAAGGTTTACCGGCATACGATCCACGAGCAATAAAAGGAATAGGGGTAACTTACGCAACTACACCTATGGGAGCAGATCACACTGCGGGATATGCTATTGCTACTGAAATTATGGGTGTTGGTGGAACAGCAGATCCTAAAGACACTAAAAAAGCAGAGTTATCACGAAACTTACAAGTTGCTACTGCTGCCATTGACGCAACAGGATATTGTCTTTTCATTGCTTTTGCGGTATTAGATATTCCTGAAGGATTAGAGGGTGTTGTTGACACTTTAAATGGTGTTTTAGGAACGAGTCTAACTGTAGCTGATGTCCCGGGTTATGGATTGCAAATCATAAAAACGGAAAGAGAGTTTAATAAAGCAGCAGGTTTTACAGAGAAACACGATAGATTACCAGAATTTTTCTTAAAAGAGCCTTTAGCACCTCACAATGAAGTTTTTGGTGTTACTGACGAGGAGTTAGATAGAGTTTGGGGCGAGTAACTTAAGATATGACTATCTTAGTGAAAATATTTGGAGACTTACGGAAAAAAGTTGAAGGGTCTAATGTCACAAACTCATTACCCTTAAATTTATACATTGAGAGCAACGGAATTAATACTATTGCTGATATATTAAATAAATACAAAATTGAAAAGGAAGAAACAAGCCATCTTTTTGTGAATGGAACATACTCGGGATTTAATAAGAAAATAAAAGACGGTGATCGAGTTGGCTTATTCCCTAAGAATATGTCACTATTATACAAATGGTACTTTACAAAAAATGAAGATGACTGAACAAGACGAGATAACAGCGACTGTGAAATTTTTTGCTAATTTACGAAGTACTGCCCCACCGAAGAAAACTATTACATTACCTAAAGGAAGCACAGTAAGCACAATATTAGAGATGTTTAGTATTTCAAACGATGTGAAATTGATCATTCTAATTAATGGCACCCCACACCAAAAAAGAGAGACTGTTATCAAGAACGGTGATATTGTAGCGATTTTCCCTCCACTTGCGGGAGGATAATGTAAAATTAAAAATTTATTATTTTTTTCTTTATTTTTTTTTATTTCTTATTTTTTAACCAGTCTTCTTTATAGAGCGTATAAATAAACGTATCAAAATATTTCCCATTAACATATTGGTCTTTTTTAAAAGTAGCTTCGCGAGTAAACCCATTCTTTTCCGCACATCGCCAAGATCCAATGTTAGCAGAATTTATTCCAGCAAAAATTTTGTAAAGGTTTAATTCGTTGAAGGCATATTCAACCATTAATCGTGTCGCTTCTTCTCCAATCTTTTGACCCCAGTACTCGGGTTCTCCAATAATTAAGCCTATCCATCCTCTCTGAGCATACCAATCGATTTCTGAAACTTCTCCAAACCCTAATGTCCTTTTATCTTTTTTGTGCCAGACTTCAAAGGCAATCTCTCTCTTAATTTTATCTTTGGATGGCTCAAACATTTTTTTCATCTCTTCGACGGTTTTTGGAATTATGTTTCGAGAATATACACGCACATTAGGTTTATTCTCCCACTTTACAAATAGGTTAACGTGTTCGCTATTTAGGGGTACCAAATCAATATTTTCTCCTTCAATAAATACAGCAACTTGAGAATCGTTCAATATTATTCTAATACCCCCGTTTATTCTGGATTTGATTTGAGCCAATCTCTCTTGAAGAGGGCGAATCTATGGCTATCATGATATTTACCATCAACATAAATTTCTTCCTTTAGTATCGTTTCCTTTTTAAACCCTAGTTTTTCTGCTGCTCGAAGCGATCTTGTATTCGGGGAAAATACCCCTGCATAAATTTTGTGGAAATTTAATTCAGTAAAAGCGTACTTGATTACTAATTTAGAAGCTTCACCGACTATACCTTTCCCCCAATACTCAGATTCTCCGATCATGGCAAAAATATTCGCATTACGACTTACCCAATCGATGTGGCCAAAACCAATGCTGCCTATTGGACGTTTGTCCCGTTTATGATAGATTGTAAAATCTATAAATTCTCTTACTTGACCTCTTGGGGGGGGTTCGGATCGCTTTTTTATTTCTTCGATCGTACGTGGCCACATATTCCGAGAATATCGTCTTACTTCTGGATCATTATTCCATTTACAAAATAAATCCACCCACTTCGAATTCTCAGCAACTAAGTCAATAGTATCTCCCTTAATAAAGGGAAAAACCTCAATTGTTTTTTCGTTATCGTTCTTCTTTTCTTTTTCTTCAGTCATGTCTTAATTCACCATAATAGTGTTTTGAAGCTATAACTCGTTTGATTTCATCCAATCTCGCTTGAAAAGCGCAAATTTATGTTCATCGAGGTACTTCCCATCAACATAGACTGATTCTTTTATTATCCCTTCTTTTTCAAAACCTAGTTTCTCTGCTGCGCGAAGTGATCTTACGTTTGGTGAAAACACTCCGGCATATATTTTGTGGAAATTTAGTTCAGTAAAACCGTATCTGATTAATAATTTAGTGGCTTCTCCTATGATCCCCTTGCCCCAATATTCGGTCTCCCCGATATACCCCCATGCATTCGCGTTTCGATTTACCCAATTGATACGACCGAATCCAACCGCACCTATTGGACACTTGTCGGCCTTATGATATATGTTAAAAACGACAAAATCCCTCGTGTGTCTATCAGCAGGGGGTTCGAACCATTTATTTACCTCTTCAAGAATGGTAGGCCACAAATTTCGAGCATACCGACGGACATTTGGATCGTTCCTCCACTTACATTGTAATTTTGCCCATTTTGAACTTCCCGCAACTAAATCAATTCTGTCTCCTTCAATGAAAGGAAAAATTTCCTCATTATCTTGTTTATTTTCTTCTTTTTCACTCATATTTTAAAACCAAAGTTTTACTGATTTCTAATTTGTTTAGAACGAGATTATTAATATTTGAAGAAATTAAAATTTTTCCTATTTTTCTTTCAAGAGTTTTTCAACAGATCTTTAATTAGCCTTTACTAAAAACGAAAAAACTTACAGATATTCACTCTTTACTTTAGTGAAAGCTGTTAGGATTAATATCATAATTCCTATTATAAGAAACATAGCAAAAATGTTCCATTTGACAATTAACCCAACGAATGGATATATAATTGCCATTGCAATGCTCCCGAACATATTAATAGTGCTTAGAACAGTAGCTCTATTTTCTGACTCAATTTCTTTATTTATCCCATTTATATAGATGTATCTTCGAGTGTATCCAAAACCATAAATAAGGAAGAGCATTAAAATACCGAGAATAGGCAATAACGAAAAACCTAATATAATAAATGCGAATCCATTAATTATATTTACAGTAATTAACATGTTCTTTTTATTGCTAACTTTTTTCAAGAATCTAGGAATCAATTCGTTGAATATTGCGTTGAATATATTCAAAGCTGACAGTATAAAACCAAACCATAAACCAGGGATATTAACAGCAACTAAATACGGTTGATAAGTCCAAAATAAAAGGTGTATACAAATTTGTATGTATAATCTATCAAAGCAGAGGATTCTTAAAACCTTATTCTTTTTTAGTTCATTGAAGCCATCCTTCAAAATCGTTAAATATCCTTTGGTCTTCTCTTCTCTTTTAAATGCTGGTTCCTTAAATGTAAGCGAAGTAAGAAATGCCCCAATATAGATCAAACCTAAACAAGTCATAGTAAGCGGTAATGAGGCATATTCAGCAATGATCGAACCTAAAGGTGCAGATATAACATTTGCAATTAAATGCAGAAGATGAGTTCTCCCTAAAACCCTTGTCAATTTATCTTCTTCACCGGTTGTTTTTAGGGTGCTATATATAAACGCCTCGTCTGAACCTGACGAAAGAGCAATACTAAACGCCCAGAATGTTTCGGCTAAGAAGAATAGAAATATATTTGGATAAATACTATAAGTAAATGCTGCTAAAACAACGAATATAGAAGACAAAACTAATGCGGTTTTTCTGCTCAAATGATCAGCGATAGCTCCAGAGGGGATTTCTAAAATAAAAATCATAAACATAAAATAACTCTGTAGGAGCATAATTCCAATGATGTCTAAACCTCCCCACTCAGTCATATATAGAAAATACACGCCCCGGACAGTATGAATCCCGAAAATAAATCCGTACAAATAAAACTTCCAAATATTTCCAGAGAATTTACCCTTATTTTCTACTCGGCTCATAAGTTTTCACCTATATAAAAATAACCAGAATCCATTTGTTATTAATTTAATGATTAGAGGGTTCGAGATAGTTCGAAGTGAGTTTCTTATAGAATTTAGCTTAAATAATTTTATACAAAAAAATAAAAAAAATATTTGAAAATCAATATTTTTAAGATTTACATTAATTTCATAGCCAGAGTCATATCATTACCAGTTAATTTCTTTCTACCGGCGTGACGAGTCATTTCGAGAGCTTTGTTTGTTACTCCTCTAGCGACTTTTTCAAGGTAGTCGATTAAGGCGTCAACAGCTTCACGAGCGACCATTTCAGCGCCGTTATCTTTCATTAACTTTCTAACGGGTGACCAGGCAAATACTTTTTTAGCCATTATTCTATTCCTCCACTTTTAATTATTACTTGTTTTTTGATAAAGTTCACTTGTATTACTTTGAACTTTATTATATTATATATTTTCTTTCAAATATTTAAAACTTGCGTAATTTTTTCGATAGGTTATGTTTCGGTTAATAAGATCATCCGATCGACAAAATTACGATGTAAGAGAAGAAAAGCAGCAAAGATACTACTGAGCCCTTAAATCAGAGATTTTTTTTTAATTTTAAAAATGGAAGTAATACAGCTAAGTTCAGATAAGAAATAAACCAACCTTTAAAAAAAGGTTATTAAATTATAGATTTCAATATTTTATTTGACATAAAGCATTTTTATAAGGATTTTAAGCTAAAGATTTACGCATCAATAGGAAATGTTCGTCTTCTTTTACAACCATAAAGCCTTCAGAATCAAATAAAGACACAGGACCGTGATAGCTATGAGCATCTGATAATTCACCCTTTCTAGGATATGCCTCAATCCATGAATAACCTTTTTCTTTTAGAATTTTAGTGGCATGTTTTAAGAGTTTTCGTGCTACACCTTTTTTTCTGTAAGCAGGGGCTATTAAAAAACATACTACTGAAGCGATTTTTCCTTCTAGAGTATCTTCAGGTTCACTATCAATAGAAATTTTTTTATATATATCTTTAGAATTGAGATTGCACCACCCAACGGGTTCATTATTTGCGAATGCAATATAACCCTTCATTATTTCTTCCTTGATTAAAGTTTTCGTTGCGTTTCGATTTTGATCTTTCGTAGCTTTCCCCCATTCTTCCATATTCCCGGGAAAATGGTAAAAGTGGCAGTAACAGGCACCCCACTCAGGATTGTCTGAAAATGCGATATTATCAAAAAAGTGTAAGAAATCTTCGAGTAATTCGGGTGTTAGTGGTTTAATTATTAAATCCATTTCTATTTTACTCATTTATATTTACCTTATTTTTGAGTTGATACGACAACTGTTTTCTTAAGCATTGTATACTCGTAGATTATAGTTAATTTCTTTCCTTTTATCTAATCTTAAAAAAAACAAGAAATTAATTTTTTTTTATTTCTTTAATTTTCTCCAGATCGAACGAACCACTGCAAATCCTGCCGATGCTAATACAATATAAGTTCCAGCGTTAATCAATCCACTCCAAATGCTGTTAATGGGGACATCAACCATGTAACAAGTTGACACACAAATTTCGACATATTTAGGGAATAGAATACCTCCGGGCCAGATATCTACTGGGGCTATAACTGTTAATAATAAAGTTCCAATGAAGACAACTACAAAAGTAATCTTATACCATATATCAAAAAAACTATCCGCTGGTGACGACATTTTAACTAAACCACAATTATAAGATTAAACAAGAAGAATTAAGAATAGTATATAAATCTTCAATAATAAATACTAAGTAAATTTCTAAAAATATTATAGATAATTCGTATGAAGAAAATAATAGCAATCACCAGAGGTGATGGGTGCGGTCCCGAAGTTGTGAACGAAGGAATTAAAATTCTCATGATCGTTTCAGAGTTCACTGACAATGAATTTGAATTCAAAGACGCACCAGCGGGAGGTGAAGTTTGGAAAAAATATGGTTCCAACCTTCCCGAACAATCCTTTAATACAATTAAACAGTCTGATGCTTTACTATTTGGCGCTATTGGTTTACCTGATTTACAGCCTGGAGTAGCAGAAAGCGCTATCTTGAAGATCCGACAAGGTTTAGATTTATACGTCAATTTAAGGCCCATAAAGTTATATAATATACTCCGCGAGATATGTCCTTTAAAGGACGAGTTTATAGGAGACGGAATAGATATTACTTTTGTACGAGAAAACACGGAAGGCCTTTATAAAAATATAGGTAAGTTAGAAGAAGATTCTGCTGAGAACCTAATGCTTTACACGAGAGAAGGTTGTGAGCGAATAATAAAGTATGCATTTGAATTTGCCAAAAGAAAGGGTCATGGTAAGGTTACATCTGTTGATAAGGCTAATATTTTGAAACCAAGTCAGTTATGGAGAAAAATTTTTCACGAAATTGCTCAAAACTATTCAGATTTAGAAATAGAAGATATTTACATTGATGCGTTTTGTCAATGGCTTATTCGAGCACCATTTAAATTTCAAACTGTTGTAACTGGTAATATGTTCGGAGATATAATAAGCGACGAAGCAGCGTTCTTAATTGGGAGCTTAGGAATGGCTTCAAGCGGGAATATTCATCCCGGAAAGGTTTCAATGTACGAACCAATTCACGGTTCAGCCCCCGATATTGCTGGGAAGGGGATCGCTAATCCTATAGGGACGATCTTAAGCGTAAAATTGATGATGGAGGAATCTTTTAATTCACCTGATTTAGGAAATGAAATTGATAACGCTGTTGAGGAGGCTTTATCGGAAGGAAGAACCGTAGATATAAGAAGCAGAAGCTTAAAAACGCTCTCAACTTTAGAAATGGGAGACCTAATCGCTAGTAAATTAAAAAATAGATTAAAAACTTAAAAAATGTTTATTTTAGTTTTCTGGTGTTAACTATGAGTTCTAGCATTAGGTTAATGTGGTCGTACATTTTTTCTCTGTAATCTGAACCAATTCTGAGAAACAGAATTGATACAATTTTCTCTTCTAAATCCTTGTCGATAACAAATTCTTCCATTAATTGTGGGTAGTTTTTATCGTCAGAAACTCGAAGTCCTATAAGAACAGCTCGTTTTTTCCTCAACTTTCTGATGATATTCATTAGAGTTTCTTTCCATTTTGGATCAATGTGCTCCTTTCCTCGGGCATCAAAGATAATAAAAACACCATCCGAATTAGAGAGGTTGAACTCTTCGTATGTATAGCTACTTATTATCAACCCATTTTTGTAGGGATATAACTTCTCGTTGTAGTTGTCTTTTAATTTCGAGAATTCGCCCAATTTTTCGATGTTCGTGATTGTCTGGAATCCAGGATTCCAATTCAAATTCTCTGTTATAAACGTTAATTCTAGTATCATAAATTCCTTTAAAGTCGAAATGATCGTTTCGGTTAAGCTTTCTTGAATTCGATCTTTTTCCTTTTTTTTACTTTTAATAATATAGTGATAAGCAATTAATTCAAAGGCGTCTTGAACGTTATTTCCTGATAGGGCACTCGTCTCTATATAGGATAATCCGGATTCTGACAGAGATTTTGCTAAGGCTTCTCCTTCGGCAGTGGTTATTACTCTTTGATCAGCTAAATCGTCCTTATTCCCAACGAGAACTATTGGAATATCTGTTTCATCAATTAATTCATTGAGTTCTTCGTACCACTCCTTAACTTTCTCAAACGATTCTCTATTAGTAATATCGAACACAATAAATGCAGCTTCTGCACCGTTGTAGTATATCTTCCGAAAACGTTTGAAATATTGTTGAGCCCCAATATCCCAGAGTTGGAGGAGAAGCTCGTTTCCTTGAAAGTCAAAATTATGAGCGAAGATGTTTAGACCTATTGTTGCTCGGTAATCTTGAAAAAACTTGCGTTCTACAAATTGACGAATCAATGATGTTTTTCCTACTTCATGGTTACCTACAATTACGAATTTAAAGGAAAAGGCAGAGCATTCATCTATTTCGGATTGACAGATTGACTCTTTTAGTTTTTCATGTCGTTCTTTTTCGTAATCAAAATCAGGGATCGCCAATTGAATTGTATCATCCTCACCAGAATTAAGTATCTGAGCGGTTTTTTCAGCTAAGAAGTAGGTATAGGGCGCAACCTTTTCCACAGATGCCATGCTATTAAAAATAAAGCTTAAAATTCTCTCTTCATCAATTGTTATAAAGAGTAATCTATGTTCATCTGTATCAAATGATGCCGTTCCAAATTTCTTAAAGCTGAACTCGTTTCTTATCCGCTCTAATACGGGATTTATGAGGGTAGTTAATACGGACACAAGTTCTATATTGCTTTCAGTGTCTTTTCTTTTTTCTCCAGCAATAACTAATCCTTCGATATCTGAGACAATTATAGCTTCCACATCAGAAAATCTTTCTAAAAAATTGTTTAAAATCTCATTAAATAGTTGATTTCTATTTACAAACAAAGAAATACACCTTCAAACTTGAATTAGATCAAGAAGAAATTATTCTTATCATACATATAATATAACTTATTTTTAAAAGTAGTTATTTGAAATTATTAGAGTTTATAGTAAAATTTAAGGATGAATCTTACGAATTAATGATTGTACTAAACATTACTTCGAGTTCATCATAGATTTCTAAACGGTACTCGAATCCTATCTTGAAAAACAACAGGGAGACCATTTTTTCTTCTAAATATTCATTAACATTAAATTCTTCCATAATGTCTGACCATTCGATTTCATCAGAAACCCTAATACCAATCAAAATTACCCTATTTTCTTGTATATTACGGATAATATTAATCACTACTTCTTTCCACTTAGGATCGATATGAGTTTTGTTGCGAGCGTCAAAGATGACGAAAACACCATCAGAATCTGCGATATCAATTTTATCAAAAAGAAAATTCTTTACGTGCAACCCGTTGGAGTATTGATATAATCTTTTTTCTTTATCGTCTATGACTTTATCACATTCACATAAGCTATTAACATCATTTAAGATTTGCAACCCTGGGCTCCAAAACGGGTTTTCGGTTATAAATGTGATCTCTAACCTCTTATTTTTATTTAAAATCGAATTGATCTGGATCATTAAATTTTCTTTTAATTTTTGTTCTTCTCTATTTTTACTCTTCATAATATAATGATATGCGATTAAGTTAAATGCATCTTCTACATTTTCGCCCGTTAAAGCACTGGTTTCTATATAGGAAAAATCACCATCATTATTTTGATGTGTCAACTCATCAACAAGCGCGATTCCTTCTTGATACCGAATTCTTCTAAGATCAGACAAATCAATTTTATTTCCTACAATTACAATTGGAATTCTCTTATTTTCAAGAAATTCTTTAAGTTCTTTATACCATACTTTTACATTAGCGAATGTTTCTCGCTCACATACATCAAAAACAATAAACGCAGCTTGTGCTCCCGGATAGTAGGTTTTTCTGAATCGTCTGAAATAATCCTGGCCTCCAAGGTCCCAAAGTAAAAAATTAACTTCATTTCCGTAAAAATAAATAGAATGTGAAAGTACATTTAGCCCGAGAGTAGATCGGTAATCAAGAGAAAATTTGTTTTCTACAAATCTTCGTACGAGAGATGATTTTCCTACTGCTTTATCACCCACGATTATAAATTTAAATTTATAAATTCCTCCCGAATCTAAACGCATCTGATAAATTTGTTCTTTTATTCGCCCCGCTTCATTTTTTTCATCAATTTCGGTTCCAAAGTTAGGAATATCAACTTGAATGACATCCTCTTCGCTTGCGTTAATAATTTGGGCTGTTTTTTCTGCAAGAAAGTAAGCGTAGGGGGCAACTTTATCAACTGAAGCTAAAGTATCTAATACCACGCTAAGGGTTGTGTCTTCGTCAATAGAAATAAAGAACAATCGATTTTCTTCTGTGTCAAAACTCGCAGATCCAAACTTTTTAAACGAAAACTCATCTCGAATTCTTTCTAATAGGGGATTTATTAGAGCAGTTAACACAGATACTAATTCCATATCAATACTTGCTCTTTTTTGTCCAGCTATTATAAAACCTTCATGATCAGATACAATAAGAGCATCTACATCTTCATACTTGAGCAAAAATTTAGTGAGAAGCTCGTTAAAAAGGCGTTTTTTATTTACAGACATAATGGATTACTGAATAATACGAATATATTAGAATGTATTATTAAAAACAACATAGACTTAAAAGTAATAATTTTATAATTTATTAAATAGTTTACTGATTGATATGGCTACATGTATCATTTGCCATTTGGGTGTTATTGAAGGAGTAGATTCTCCCCAAGATTGCCCAAATGGTCATCTCGCTCACACTGATTGTTTGAAAGAATGGCTACTTCATTCCTCAGACTGTCCTCTTTGTAGAGAACCGTATCCAGATCAAGTTATAGATCAATTTAGAGAATATATTAATCAAAAAGAGGCTGAAAAACAAGCTTCCATAAAGAATGTAATAAAACAAGAAGAAATTCAAAAAATGGAGCAAGTTGCTTCTAGAATTACTTTTTTAAAGTTTCTAGAATCGATCGAAATTTTAATTAACGAGCAAGAATTCGAGTACGCCCTATCACGATTAGATTTACACAATAACGGTAGTAGTTCGACCGAGAAACGACGAGATATATTATTTTTCAAAGGGAAAATTAACTACATGAGAGGGCGTTATGATCTAGCAATTAATCAGTTATTTAAATTAGTAAAGGAAAATTACGACTACCCCGATGGTTTTCTCTACCTTGGAAAGGCCTACGAAGCCTTAGGTTTAGATGATAAAGCAAAATGGGCGTATGAAAGAGTTAAATAAGCTTCAATTTTTACTAATATTATACTATGAAACCTTTTTGTTTGACCATTGCGGGTTCTGATCCTACTTCTGGTGCCGGAATTCAAGCCGACATCAGAACTTTTGACCGAATTGGAGTTCACCCCTTCTCAGCAATAACCGCAATTACGTATCAAACAGCAACAGATTTCTATGGATTTAAATCGCTTTCAGAGGAATTAGGTAAGCAACTTGATGCTATTTTGAATGCTTATCCCATCAAATATGTGAAGATAGGGATGATCCCGGATATTAAATCCTTAGATATAATAAAACACTCGATAGTAACTCACGATTTAACTGCAGTTTTGGACCCTGTTAGTATTTCTAGTGTTGGCTATAGATTATCGAGTGAAGGTCTTGAACATGAAATTGAAAGAGAATTATTTCCTTTCGTAACTGTTCTTACCCCAAATCTAGAAGAAGCTAGTTATTACTCTAACATTGACCTCAATGA
>Ga0114921_10001274_pt1 | contig 11502 bp, 10 predicted proteins | sample BentaG_FD_87016 | JGI IMG/M metagenome (GOLD analysis project Ga0114921, IMG submission 87016) | Deep subsurface microbial communities from South Atlantic Ocean to uncover new lineages of life (NeLLi) - Benguela_00093 metaG | ecosystem: Environmental > Aquatic > Marine > Oceanic > Sediment ...
TCTCCAACCTCATAGCAGTCAGGACCGATACAGGGACCAAAGGCGACCAGGAGTGAGGAAAGCTGGCAGTCATAATAATCCTCCATTCCTTTAATGACTTGTTGGACCACTCTCTTCTGAGTTCCTCTCCAGCCGCAGTGGACAGCAGCTATTATCCTACGCGATCTCTCCACAATGAGAACTGGGAGACAGTCAGCTGTTTTTACGACCAGCAAGAGATGGGGAAGAGGAGTCACCATGGCATCACCTTTTAAACTCTTTTGGGGAATCTTATCTATGAAATGAATGATATTAGAGTGAATTTGCTCAAGGAAAAGGTGCCTAAAATCTTTCCACCCTGGCTTCTTCTTAAAATCTGTTTCTTTCCATTTTTTCGTTCCGAAGCCATGGACAAGATAGGGAATTTTTTCCAGTTGGGGAATAGTAAAAAAGTCTCTATGGCTATTTCGCATCTTCTTTTACTTGATTTTATATAACAGTGAAGAATAAAACGCAAAGCTCAAACCTCAAAAGTCAAAACTAAATGAACAAGACAAAATAGATAGACTAAACGGTTTGCCTTGTCTTTCTTACAATTGGGAAATAGACGGCCATAACTTTAATAAACGGCTATGAACTGCTATAATCTCTAAGGAAAATGAAACAAAAAGATTTTGAACCAGCTTACCTCCAAACCCAACGTAAGGGTAAATTCCCAGAAAAAATAGAAAAGGCTTTTAAAATTCTCGAAAAGTGCACTCTCTGCCCCCGAAACTGCGGAGTTAACCGTCTCGAAGGAGAAAAGGGAATTTGTGGTGCTGGCTACTTACCTGAAGTTTCCTCTTCCTCTCCCCATTTCGGGGAAGAAAGACCTCTAGTCGGTCGTCATGGCTCTGGGACAATTTTTATGACTCACTGCAACTTAAAATGTCTCTTTTGCCAGAATTATTCTATCAGTCATTTGGGTCAGGGGCGCGAAGTGTCTTTCAAGAGACTGGCCGAGATGATGGTTGAGCTCGAACGCCTGGGCTGTCATAACATTAATTTCGTAAGCCCTACCCATTATGTTCCTCAAATCCTGAAAGCAATTTTCCTGGCTGTGGATAGGGGACTTTCTGTTCCTCTGGTCTATAACACTGGAGGCTACGACTCTCTCGAAACCCTAAAGCTTCTGGCTGGAGTGATTGACATCTATATGCCTGATTTTAAATACAGCCAGAAGGACGTAGCTCAAGAATACTCCAAAGCTCCGGATTATCCTCAGAAAGCAAGGGTCGCCTTAAAGGAGATGCAGCAGCAAGTGGGAGACCTCATCCTCGATGAAAGAGGGATTGCTCTAAGAGGCCTCTTGGTTAGACACCTTGTCCTTCCCCAAGGACTGGCCGGAACAAGAGAAGCGATGCATTTTTTGGCTTCGGAAATATCTAAAAATGTCTATGTCAATATCATGGATCAGTACTACCCCTGTGGTGATATGCCTCTCCATTCCCCTTTAAACCGCAGAATCACCCGAGAGGAATACAACGAAGCCTCAGACGCTGCCAATAAGGAAGGAATAACTCGTCTGGATAAAAGGGAAAAATTTCGACTTATCTGGAATATCTAGGACCTCATCTGGTCTACTTGCCTATCTCTTTAATCACTGTCTATCGCAGTTTACTACAGTTTAGGGCAGCAATTGTATGGCTATTGAGCGAAAATTCCTTAATTTAAGACGAGAGAAACTGTTTTATTGCTGTATTATTTACTCTTTCATCAGTCTTGAGTCTCTAGCATTTCTGGCTCTTCTATTCAAAATGAAAATCAAGGGTAAAGAAGAGAGAAGAATAAAGAGAGCAAAGAGAACAAAGGCCCTTCTTAGGCCAAAAAACTGGGAAACCCAGCCAAAAGACAGAGGGCCGAGGCCAAAGCCTAAATCCACTGAAGAAGCAAAAAGACTCAAGACTTTCCCCTTTTCTTCAGGACTAGCTCTCTCAACACTGAGGGCAGATAAATGAGGGTAAAGAATGCCGACTCCCATCCCCCAAACAACTCCCGAAAAGCCGAGGCTAAAATTACCGGATGAAAAAGAAGTCAGAAGGCTTCCACAGGAAAGGAAAAAAAAGGCGGGAAGGAGTAATTTTGAGCTCCCCCAGAACTTAAGCTTTTTTCCTCCATAAAGCCGAAGAAAAACAGCAGTCATACCCAGAAAGGAATAAAAAAAGCCAGCTCTCATGGAGGAACCCGTGTGGGCAAGAAGGGGCACGAAGCTCAAGCTGGAGCTTAAACCGAGTTCGAAGATGAAGGTCAAGAGAACAATTAGAATTATCCTTTTTTGTTTTAAAAGACGAAAAAAACCCAAGCCTCCATCCTTGCCCCTTTCAGAAAATCGAGGCAGCCTGATTTTGGTCACAAGAGCAAAGACAAGGGGAATAATAGCTAAAACGACAGCTCCAAGAAAAAAGAAAAAAAAGCCAAATTTTTCGATGACTTCCTCTCCAAGAAAAGGTATAAACAGAAGAGGAAGCATAAACCCTGTTGAGACCACTCCAAGGGCATAGGCCCTTTCTTCTTCTCGAGATTTCAAAACAACTATCAATAGAGCGGCTAAAATAAAAAGGGAAAAACCTATCCCATGAAGAATCCTTATCAAACTCAAAACCCAGTTCAGCGATTGAATAAAGAGGTAAGAGATTGTCGCACCTAAAACAAGGCTCAAGCCAGCCACAAGAATCTTTTTAGGATTTCCTTTGCTCAAAATCCAGCCAACTAGAGGGCGGGAAAGAAAAGCGGCAAAAGAAAATAGACTCACGTAAAAGCCGATTTCCCCCGGTTTTCCTCCCAGGTGTTCAAAGTAAAGAGGAAGGAGAGTCAATACCGCCACAGAAGAATAACACATCAGGACCAGAAACTGCATGGAGATTGCTTCGGAGGGTAATTTTTTCTTTTCCATCTAAAAGAGACAAAAGTTAGCATAATTAGAGTGTCAGGTCTACTTTTATAGCTTTTTCCTTCGAGATTAGCCCATAATTCTCTGATCAATCCAATTAAACCTCGCCCATTATAAAAAAGTATCCAATGGGGTCAGACTTCGCCGTCATTGATATAACTGGACTAATTTTCATTTTTCGATTATTTATCCATAATGAAGTCTGACCCCTATGAAATGACAAAGCCTGACCCCATAAAGGCTTCTACTGGTTGATTTTTTTGTTCAAATTATCTAACATCCATATCTTAAGAAAGGAAAGGGAAGAAAAAATGAAAAATCTATCTTTCGCCTTTTTTTGCTTTTTTCTCCTCCAGACTGCTCTCCCTTCTTCTGAAGAAAGGCCTCGCATGAGAGAATTTGGTATTGAAACCGGAATAATAATGCCTGGCAAATGGAACGCCATCACCGATGTTGAGGGAGTAAAAGTCGGACATGTCACTCTCATCAAAGGCAAAAATATCCGCACAGGAGTAACAGCAATCCTTCCCCATGACAGCAATATCTTCCAGCAAAAGGTTCCTGCTGGATGCTACATTGCAAATGGATTTGGAAAATTAATGGGATACACCCAAATAGAAGAATTAGGGAACATTGAAACCCCTATTATTTTGACCAACACCCTAAGCGTCCCAACAGCAGCTGAGGCTCTTATAGATTATACTCTCTCCCTCTCAGGGAACGAGAGGGTAAGCTCCGTAAACTCCGTAGTAGGAGAAACAAATGACGGCTGGCTGAATGATATAAGGGGAAGACATGTCAAAAAAGAGCATGTCATCGAAGCCATAAGGAAGGCTCAATCAGGCCCAGTAGAAGAAGGCTCCGTAGGTGCAGGAACAGGAACCATATGCTTCGGCTATAAAGGGGGCATAGGAACCGCCTCGCGAAAACTACCGGCCTCAAGAGGAGGGTACACGGTGGGAGTCCTCGTTCAGACAAATCACGGAGGAATCCTCCAGATTAACAGCTTCCCTGTAGGGATCCACCTTGGCAATTTTTATATGAGAAGAGATCTTGAGGATTCATTTGAGGGTTCATGTATGATCGTGGTGGCAACAGATGCACCACTTGACAGCCACAACTTAAAACGTCTGGCAAAACGGGCTCTCCTGGGAATTGCTCGAACTGGAGGTTTTTACTCAAACGGAAGCGGAGATTATGCCATTGCCTTCTCCACAGCCAAGGGCTTAAGAATTCCGCATCGCTCAGCCACTCCCACTCGGCAGATTGAAATCCTCGAAAACCACAGGATGTCCCCTCTTTTTTTAGCTGCAGCAGAGGCGGCCGAAGAGGCTATTCTGAATTCTATGTTCAAATCCCGGGGAATGGAAGGCCGGGATGGCCATAAGATCAAGGCTCTTCCCTTGGATAAAATAAAAAAGATTATGGAAGGGGTACCCAGGAAGTGAAAAAAAAGATAGGAATTCTGGGAGGTATGGGCCCAGAAGCGACCTCTTACTTCTATGAATTAATCTTTAAAAATACCAAAGCCAAGAAAGACCAGGAACACATACCCGTCATCATCTACAGCAACCCTGAAATCCCCCCAAGAACGGATGCCATCTTTAAAAAAGGGCCCAGCCCTCTTCCTCTTCTTCTGGAGGGAGTAAAAATTTTGCGCCAGGCTGGAGCAGATTTTATTGTAATGCCTTGTATTACAGCCCACTATTATTATCCTGAAATTGCGAGGCAAGAAAAAACCCCTTTTCTTAATCTTCTGGATGAAACACTCCTCTCTGTTCAAAAAAATCTTCCCGAGTTGAAAAAAGCAGGTCTGATTGCCAGCAGCGGAACCATTAAATCTAAGCTTTTTCATAAGACATTTGCTAAAGAAGGCATCCAAATCATCGTTCCCTTTGAGGAAGAACAGGAAGAGGTGATGGAAGCGATTTTCGGAAAGAAGGGCCTAAAAGCAGGCTTTACTTCAGGCTGGGCCAAAAAAATTATCCAGGATATGGCCGCGAAACTCGTCCAGAGGGGAGCAGAAGCTGTTATTGCTGGCTGTACAGAAGTTCCCTTGGTTTTGAAAGAGAACGACCTTCAAGTACCCCTGATCGAGCCTTTACGAATCATGGCCTTAACCAGCATCATCAAGGCTGGGTATGAAATTAAGTAAGCCGTAAAGAGTCAAGAGCCCAAGGTTTAAGCAACCAGAAGAATACCAACCCCAAGAAAAAAATAAACGAAATAAACAACAAAGCCAGAAAGGCTTATCCAGCCTTGCTTTGGCTTGACAAGAGAAACCGAATAAGATATAAAGTCTGATACTTTCAATTAAGGAGGTGAAAGTCATTGGCTTTTATCGTGATTGAAGAAGGCGAATCTCTGGAAAGCGCCATGAAAAGGTTCAAAAGAAAAGTTCAACAAGAAGCGATAATCAAAGAAATCAAGAAACATTCTGTCTATTTTAAGCCCGGGGAAAAAAAGAGAATGAAACAAGCCCAAGCTCGGAAACGAATGAGAAGACGCCTCAGAAGAGAAAGAGAATTTGAGTATTAGAATTTTTTATGCCTCCTTAATCAAAAGAGACATCTTGGGTTATCTCAAATAAAATACCCCCTAACGTTCTTGTTGATAAGCAGGAACGATAGAAATGTTTTTCAGGAGAATTAAAAACGGAAAGAAAGCCCTCTTGGCTAAAGATTAAACTTCCATCTCATCAGAATTTTTTTCTCGTCTCTAACATCCTAAAAAAACACAATTTGTCCACAATCTGCCAGAGCGCCAAGTGTCCCAACATCTCTGAATGCTGGTCCCAAAAAACAGCCACCTTCTTGATCTTAGGTGATACCTGCACCCGGCGCTGTTCCTTCTGTGCGGTAAAAAAAGGAACACCTTCCCCTCCTTCTGCTGATGAGCCTGACAAAGTGGCTGAAGCTGCGGCTGCTCTCGGTCTTAAGTATGTTGTTATTACTTCAGTTACAAGGGATGATCTTCCGGATGGAGGAGCTTCCCTCTTTGCTAAAACCATTAGTTCAGTAAAGGAGAGAAGGCCGGGTGTGAAAGTTGAGGTCTTGATACCTGATTTTAAAGGCTCTGAGGAAGCTCTGGAAAAAGTCATTCAGGCAGAGCCTGATGTTATCAATCATAACCTGGAAACTGTAGAATCTCTCTATCCCAAAATCGAAAGGCCGAGAGAAAATTATCAGAGGTCATTAAAAGTCTTGGAAAAATCAAAAAGGAAAGGAGCGGTGACTAAATCGGGACTCATGATAGGCCTCGGAGAGAGGATAGAGGAAATCATCCAGGCTTTATCCGACCTGAGAAGAGTTGCCTGCGACCTTCTGACTATTGGCCAGTACCTGCAACCAACCCATTCAAATGTCCCTTTGAAGAAGTATTATCCACCTCAAGAATTCAACCTGTTGCGGAGCATTGCTTTTGATTTTGGCTTTCGGGATGTTGAAGCAGGTCCTCTGGTGAGAAGTTCTTTTAAAGCCCACAAACTGTATAAGAGTCTTCAAAGCAGAGAAAATTAAGCAAAAGATGCGCTACTTAATTTTTACAGATATCCATGGAAATTTAGAATCATTTATTGCTCTCCTCAAGTTTATCCAAAGAAGGAAGATTGACCATTACCTTTTTTTAGGAGACCTGGTGGGCTACGGGGCTTCTCCCAATGAAATCATCCAAAGAACTCAAAGTCTTAAACCCATCTCTATGATCAGGGGAAACCACGATAAGGCAGTTTGCGGCCTCGATTCCATCAAGACCTTCAACTTCATCGCCGCTTCAGCTATTCAATGGACCAAGAAGAATATCAAGAAAAAAAACAATGAATTTCTCTGTCATTTAAAAAAAGGACCCCAGATTATTCACGACCACATCACCATCTGCCATGGTTCCCCTTTTGATGAAGACTACTATATTTTTGGAGAATTTGACGCATTAGAAGCTTTTCAGCATATCAGCACTCCTCTCTGTTTCTTCGGTCATACTCACTTTCCCTATGTTTATGCAGAAAAAGACAATCTGGTGGAAGGAACTTTCTTAATGGGCAACTCAAACGAGGTGAGGATTGAACAAGGTGTGAGATATCTTATTAATCCTGGCTCTGTAGGTCAGCCGCGAGACAGAAACCCCCGAGCCTCATGTGCCATCTACGACTCTAAAGCAAAAAAAGTCAGATTCTATCGTCTTGAGTACGATATAAAAGAAGCCCAGAAAAAAATTAGGGAAAATAACCTGCCTATGGCCCTGGCCGAAAGACTCTCCTTGGGTATTTAGTTAAGAGATGAAAAAGATTTTCTTCTACACTATCCTGAGATTTCCCCTGGGCGAGATTTTCCTTGCCAAAAGCTGCAGGGGATTAAGCTTTGTCCAATTCATAAAGGACAGGGCTCAACTCGAAAAAATTGCTGAGTTTTTTAAAGAAAAGGATTTCTCCCTGAGTCTTGATGAGAGTAAACTCCATCAGGAAAAAAAACTCTTTTATCACTACTTCAAAGGCGAGAAGGAAGATTTTACCTCCCTCCCCGTAGACTTCATTTCTGGAACCCCTTACCAGAGAAAAGTATGGCAGGAGGCAAGAAAAATTCCTTTCGGCAAAACGCAACCCTACAGATTTCTTGCCCAAAAACTGAATCACAAAGGCTACAGGAGCATAGGCCAGGCTTTGGCTCGAAACCCCCTCCTTATCGTTATTCCCTGCCATAGAGTTCTCAGGTCAGACGGCACCTTGGGAGGTTTCTCGGCCGGGTTAGAACTTAAAAAATTTCTTCTTCGTCTGGAAAGAGGCGAAAATTCAAACTAAATTTTTGGGTTTGCATAGCAATAAATACAGCTGTGAGGACAGGTCTGGGTATAACTCCCTATATCCACTGATTCTGAACATTGGCATTCCTTTCTCTGACTTTTATCTTTTTTCACAGCCACAGGCTCCCTGGAGGGATGAAGATTCTGGAGAAGATTGCCGTCGATACAGGCTGAGGCCTGGATGCCTGGAATATCACTTAAGAAATTCTGGCTGCAGGCATAGAGGTTCAATCCCCAATGCTGGGCAATCTGGGCAAGATAGGAGGCTTTCTCTCTTTTCTCTTCTTGGGAAGGGTCTGTATAAAAAAACTTGCGTTTAGCTGCTCGTTTTGTTGCCTTCCTGTACCATTGGGCAAAACTGAACCTGATATCTCGAATCCCCAAGGCAGAAGTTCTTGGAGCCAGTTTTTCAAAAAAATGAAGGTTCGTTTTCAGACTTTCACCTTCCTTCCAGAAGACAACAGGATCAAAACGAACAGAGACTCTCCTTGGCACTCCGGCTATTTTGACCAGAGATTCCAACTGAGAAAGAGTTGTAGAAGGTCTCGGGACACCTTCCTCTATAAATGTCCCACCAAGGCCAGTGATCGTAAAATGGAAATAAAGCTGATCATATTTTTGAAGAGCCTTCCTTAAGTTAAAAAGATTACCTATGAGGTTAGCCAAATCTTTCGACCAGAGAACAAAGGTATGAACAGTCTCTGGCCGTAAATCCACAGTAAAGGCATAACCAGAAGGACCGTAAACAAGAGCCCTTTCCTCTTTGATGACAGAAGAAAGCCATTCTGGAAAGAAAGAGACTAAATCTGTTCTTCGAGAAGCACTGATTACCTTTTTCATCACCTACCTTGACAGCCAGTCAAAGGGACTTTAGTATTGTAAACGAAGAAAGAAATCCTAATCAATGGCGATTCTTAAGACGGCAAACCTCATCAAAAGCTTCGATCAACGTATCGTCGTAAACCGTGTAAATCTTGAAATTAGCTCTGGGGAAATCATCGGTCTATTGGGAAGAAATGGAGCTGGAAAGACAACTACTTTTCAAATGATTGTAGGCTTGATTAAGCCTGACAGGGGAAAAATCTATCTTGGCCAAAAGGACATTTCTCAAGATTCGACTTATATTAGAGCCACAAAGGGGATCACTTACCTCCCTCAAGAAAACTCTGTCTTTCTCAGGGCATCTGTGGAGAATAATCTCAGATTAGTCCTTGAGCTTCTTCCCTATACAAGAAAAAAGAGGGAAAAAATTACCAGAGAGATTCTTGATGAATTGGGTCTCCTCCACCTGGCTAAACAGCCCGCCCATAGCTTATCCGGAGGAGAGAAAAGAAAGTTGGAGATTTGCCGCTCTCTCATCCTCAAGCCCAAATTTCTCCTTTTGGATGAGCCTTTTACTGGAATCGACCCTCTAACCATTATCGATCTTCAAAAAATAATGCTGCGTTTGAAAAAAAAGGGAATCGGAATGGTCCTCTCTGACCACAATGTCCGCGATATATTTAAAATCGTGGACCGGGCCTACATCATAGACGAGGGGGAAATACTGGTTGAAGGCAGTACCCAAGAAGTTGCTTCAAATGATAAAGCCAAGGAGAACCTTTTGGGGGAAAATTTTAAGTTGGGAGATGAGATTCTCCTTTAGCTTTTCTTGAAGAAAAAGCGATCTCCCAGAGTCTCACCTAAGAAAAATATAAAAAGGGAAAAATAAGAGAACATTAGAATCAGATAAAAAATAATAATCGCTAGGGTTGAGGCTGAAATCAATTTAAAGAAAGATACATCTATCAAAAGAGTAGCCAGCCAGAGGGTTAAAAGCCAAATACCTGTAATGAAAAAAAAGTCAAAGGCTATTGCCCTAAGCTTTAAAGATGACTTTGAAGGAGGTTTTAGACTGACCCTTCTGGATTCCTCATCAACATCTTCCTGGTAAGGGAGGTCCTTCTGTTCGCCTTTTTCCAGTATACCCGCGCCTGTCTCATCAGGAGGAGGTTCTTCTCTATCGACCTCTTTATCTATTTCTTGAAATTCCTCTTCAGATTCAAGGATTTCTTTCTCCCCTCTTTCCTCCATCTCTCCAAGTAATTCTGAGGAAGGAGTATCTTTAATCTTCTCTGCCCAGGGAGGAATGTCCTCCTTGGCTTCAGGTATTTTCTCTTCTACACCTTCTGTTGAAGGAGCAGGGACTTTTTCCTCTTGAATAAGAGATTTCTCCTCTTTTTCTTTAAAGGATCGCAGTAATCCTTCAATTTCCTCCTTTTCCACTGTCTTTGGAGTTGGAATCTGGGCCAAATCTCTTGTTTCAAAATCTATGTCTTCTCTTTTAGAAGTTTCTTCTTTCACTTCTTCCTCAGGAACTTCTGCCTCAGCTTCTGTTTTATCTTCATCACTCTCTGGAGCGAACTCCACTGTTTCTTTTGTCTTTTCTTCTTCCTCTCCTTCCACTTCTTCTGGCATCATTGCCTCTTCTAATTCTCTTTCATCCTTGCTCTTTTCAGCTGGCTTTTCCTCTATTTCCCCTTCTTTCTCTACTATGAGTTCTTTCCCCTCTTCCTCTTCTCTCTTTTCAGGCGATTCTCCTTCTGCTTTCTCCTCCTCTCCGCCAGGAGTTCTTTTTCTCTCATCTTCAAGAGATGAATCTACCTTGTTAGCCTTAACTTCTTCTGTTTGTGATTCTTCCTTTTTCTCTGAATCATCATCCAATATTTTTTCTCCAGGGATTTCCTCTTCTATAGATTCATCCTCAGGAAAGAGAAGCCGGGTACCGCAGTTGCCACAGATTTTATCCTTTTCGTCTATGATTGCTTTACAATAGGGACATCTTTTTATGGCCATTACTTTATTTATAAAGAGAAAAAAGTCTCTTGTCAATACGCATGTTGGGGGTCAGGCTTTTAAAACTTCAATTTTGATTGGATAAAGAGAAAAAAACAAGAGTTTAAGGTGAAAGCAAACAAAATCTAAATATTTAAACTCCTAAAAGTCTGCCCCCAAAAAAAATTGACAATCAAAGAAAAATTGAATAAAAATAGAGGTGTGGGCGATTAACTCAGGGGTAGAGTGCTACCTTCACACGGTAGAAGTCGCAGGTTCAAATCCTGCATCGCCCACCACATTTATTCTCAATAACTTGCGCAATCTCATTCCTATCCAAAATGACAGGTGTGCCCAAAATTGCGCCCAAACTTTAACCTGGTAGCTGATGGATGATGCGCAAAATTTAACAATATGGGTGGGTTAAATTTTGGGGGTCAGTTAGTTTATCCATAAACTTTTCATAAAATCTTTCTTTCATAATATTTCTAAAATGAGCTTCGTTGATTTTAATAAAAAGCCATAGCCTTAATCGCTACATCTTATAGACCATTGCATTTACATTCATCCCAGCTCCTACAGAAGCGAATACAACAATATCTCCTTTTTTTAAGCAATGGTTTTTAAGATTTCCTTTGAGCAATAAATCAAGCAATGTTGGCAAAGTTGCCACTGAGCTATTGCCGAGCCAGGATATGGTCATAGGCATGACATAAGACGGTATTTCCTTTACTCCATATAATTTATACAAACGCTTTAAAATTGCTTCATCCATCTTTGCATTAGCCTGGTGCAAAAGAACCGAGCGCACATCCTTAAGTGATAATCCTTTTTTATCAAGACTCTCCTTTACAACTAAAGGCACTATTCGTAAAGCATACTCATACAACTTACGACCATGCATCTTAAGGAACAATTCGCTGCCTTTATAATTAGAATCATATGATTTACCCATCCAGAGCATATATGCATGCTCAATAGTGTCA
>Ga0114921_10001275_pt1 | contig 11500 bp, 11 predicted proteins | sample BentaG_FD_87016 | JGI IMG/M metagenome (GOLD analysis project Ga0114921, IMG submission 87016) | Deep subsurface microbial communities from South Atlantic Ocean to uncover new lineages of life (NeLLi) - Benguela_00093 metaG | ecosystem: Environmental > Aquatic > Marine > Oceanic > Sediment ...
CAGGGGTTTACCTCGTATTGGCTGAGGACGAGCTTTTCCGTTTGAGCCCCCAGCTTTGCCGCCTCCCCAAGAGCCTGGTCCACCAGGTAATTGGTGTTACCCTCCAGCCTGGGGCTGCCGACTATAGCCAGAACCTTCAATTCTTCCTCCTCATATTCTTAATGTTTTTCTCTCTTTGTAAGCTCCTTACCTATACTATATGCTTTGCCTATTACCTCTCCAAGAGCTTGATATTGACTATCCGGGTCTGTAATATAGCTAAAGGGTTTAATTTTATCAATGTCTGGTTTCCCATCAGTGAGACAGCTTTCCGAGACATGAGTTTCCTCAATTCTGCCAATGACAAGGGAATGACTCCCTAAGTCCAAGATATGCACAACTTTACATTCTAGATTAACCGGGTATTGTTCAATAAGCGGAGCGCTATCTAATTTGCCGTAAAATACCTTAAACCGACAGACCTCTACCTTATCAACTTCTGAGCCAGATACAATGCCACAGTAATCTGTTTCCCTTACCATATCAGTAGAAGGCACGTTAACGGAAAAGGTCATGTTCTGCCTGATACCCCCGAGGGTGTATCTATTATGTCGTATGGCAATAGAAATCATCGGGGGCTCACCATTGGCAATACCAGACCAGGCAACTGTTAAAAAATTAGGCTTACCATTTACATTTGCCCCGACTAAGAGTGCGGGCTGGGGGTAAACCAATGTCCCAGGACCCATCAGAATTTTACCCATAAGCTTTCCTCCTCGACATAAGTATGACGTTTTCCAGATGCCAGAGCCAACTTAAAGACTTAGAATTATCTGGCTTGGCTAAGATTGTAACCCTTTCTACTCCAGATGGCAAAGAGTTAACAAAATGACGAAATGTTAGACACGTTAACTATCGACTTTCCGAAATTTGTATTCACGAATCTCCGGTTATTCACACAAATAACTTATTGACAATTGCCCAAATCGTATTTAGACTTCTTACATTTCGTACCTAACAAACTGATAATTTGTTCAACTGGTTTGGTCTAGCTGTAATTCGGCTTAGCAAAGCGTCAATGCTTGCCTGACCACCAAAAAGTTGGTTGTGAAGCTGCTGTTTTGATGATACAGTATATGTAAGTGGTGTGGTGGATAAATGAGACGAAAAAAATTCCAGGTGGGGATTCTGTGGCGCCTGGTAATTGCCTTAATTTTAGCGCTGTGCTTAGTCCTGATTAGCTCAAATCCGGTATTTGCTCAGAGTCCGGGGGACTATTTCTCATACGACGACTATGATGTAGAATTCAGTAGCACTGAGATTGAGGGGAGTGAGGTTTTTTACGCCACGATTACAGCTGATGTAACGTGTACTAATGACTTACCATTGTCACCCAGCGAAGCCTCAATCACCAGTCGTATCATAGCTGAGCACCAGACAAGTGGCGCTCAGGTAACACTAAATTCAAGCTATACCGTAACCATAAAGCCCTTTCCTAGCAATAAAGGTGAGAGTGCTCAATCAAGCGAGGTCGTATCCCTACAATTTCCTCAGGGGAGTCAATCTGGTACGTATAGCGTAATCGGAGAGCTCATCGAAGCTGAGGTTAAAGTCCTAGTCCCGATTTCGGTTACTGCTTATTTACCTTCATCTCAAACAATGGGCTCGGTCACATACCTGGCAGGTAACGGAGCAGCATCAGTTGTAGCTGGTGGTGCTGGGGGTGGTGGAGGGCTAGCCGGTGTAACCCCTGTACGTGACTACATAACTGAGAAAGGCAGATTTACGGAAGATATTACTGCAAAAAGCGAGGACCGTAAGGTTGAGCTCTACATTCCCAAAGATACCATTGGTAAGAATAGAGTGGGCTCGCTACTAACTAGTATATCCATACTCCCATATCCAATAATATATTCATGGGGTGAATCGGTAGACCCACCCACCCCACCAGAACAGACCAATGTTATCGGACTTGTTTACGAGGTTGGTCCTTATGGGGCAACTTTTAACCCTCCGATATATCTCACCATCAAATATGATGCATCGTTGATGCCCCAGGGGGTTGCCGAAATGGACCTTGTTATGACTACATTTGATAAGAAAACCGGCGAATGGGTAGAACTGGAAAGTGCGGCTAACCCAGATACCGATACTGTTACGGCAAAGGTAAGCCACTTTTCTCCCTTTACCATCTTGGCACATACTCGCCCAACCAGCTTTACCGTCGCCGACTTATCTGTAACTCCGAAAGAAGCTAATTTAGGAGAAAGTGTAACCATCAGCATCCTCGCCACCAACATCAGTGACCTTACCATCAGCCATAAAGTAACCCTCAAGATAGATAATGTAGCTGTAGTTGCAAAAGACATAACCCTGGACGGTGGCGACAGTCAGACTGTAACCTTCACCACAGCTAAAGATGCTGCTGGAGCCTATACCGTGACCGTTGACGGTCTATCAGGGACATTTGTAGTCAGAGGACTTACTACCTTTGCCCTCAGCAAGCTATCCACAACTCCGGCTGAAGTTGTAATCGGTGAAGAGGTAGCCATCAGTGCTTCTATAACCAACACTGGTAACTTTACCGGTAGCTATAAAGCAACCCTTAAGATAGATAATATAGTGAGAGCTACGAAAGTAGTGACTTTAGAAGTAGGAGCCAGTGAGGAGGTAACCTTTACTGTAGCTGAACTTACTACCGGGACCCATACTGTAACCGTTGATGGTCTATCAGAGACATTTTTGGTCAGGAGACCACCCGTTTTTACCGCCAGTAAGCTATCCGTAACTCCGGCTGAGGTTGTAATCGGTGAAGAGGTAATCATTTGTATTCTTGTAACTAACACTGGTGGCCTTTCTGGCAGCCATAAAGTAATCCTTAAGATAGATAATGAAGTGGCGGCTATCAAAGAAGTAACTCTGGAAGTAGGGGCCAGTGAGGAGGTAACCTTTACCACAGCTAAAGGTGCTGCTGGAACCTATACTGTAACCGTTGACGGTCTATCAGGAATATTTACGGTCAAGACAGGGGAAGCACTAATCCCAATCCCAGCCATACTAGTTAACCGGTGGCTCATTGGGGGCATCATCGCTGTGGTAGTGGTTGCGATTATATACCTCCTTACTAGAAGATGGAGAAGGGCTTAAAGGAAGATAACAAAAGCTTGTTTTGTTACCCGGTGGATTCCTCAAATTGCATTCCGGTTTCAGTTATGATATAATTCAAAATAACAAATTGAGAGGTGAAAGGGGTGCCCGAACGCGAGTGAGGGCCTAACTGGAGAGTAAGTCGGTGAAAGTCCGACGCGGCCGCGCCACTGTGATTGGTGGTTAAACCATCAAGAGCCAGAACGCCAGCCTCTGTGCATCCTACATCACTCCGCGGGGAGGAGTAGGACTTTTTTCTTTGAATTTTCCCCCTCGCAGGAGCGAGGGTTTTTTATTTTTACTGCGGGTAACTGGGGGTGGAATTGAAAAGAAAGCGATATAAGTTAGGGATATCTTATCTAGCTTCAGTCATTTTGATGAGTCTTCTGGGAGCCTGCACACCTACTCCCGCTGAAGAGCCAGCCTTACCGGTTGAGTCAGCCACTTTTCCCATTGAGACCACCGACCAAGCTGATAGAGTGGTCAGAGTAGAAAAGATGCCGGAAAAGATTATCTCCCTAGCTCCAAGCAATACAGAAATTTTGTACGCTTTGGGATTGGAAGATAGGTTGGTTGGTGTCACCGAATACTGTAATTATCCTGAAGCAGCGAAAGAAAAACCGCAAATAGGTGGTTTTTCCACGGTTGATATTGAGAAAGTAGTTGAAATTGAACCGGACCTGATACTGGCAACTAATATCCATAAGGACGAGATCGTCCCACAACTAGAGAGACTGGGTTTAACTGTACTTACCATTGACCCAAAGACAGTTGATGAGGTACTGGAGGCGATCAATCTGATTGGCCAGTTCACTGGTAAAGCAGAGGAGGCGTCTCAGCTGACCGCAGAAATGGAAAAACAAATTAAGGCAGTAACTGATAAGACGGCAGCACTCACCGAAGCGCAAAAACCCAGGGTATTCTATATTCTCTGGCATGACCCGCTGATGACGGTTGGTTCGGAAACCCGTATCCATGAACTCATTGAAAAGGCGGGCGGCATTAATATTGCTCAAGGCCTGCCTGACGAATATCCGAGGATTAGTTTAGAGGCAGTTATCATGGCCAATCCGCAGGTGATTATTGCTGGCAGTGGCCACGGAACTGGCCAAGACGCACCCTTTCATTTCGCCTTAACTGAACCTAGATTGGCTGAGGTAGAGGCTCGCCAGAATGGCCTAATATACGAAATAGACTCGGATTTGACCAGCCGTCCCGGACTGCGAATAGTTGATGGACTAGAAAAATTGGCCGAATTTATCCATCCAGAACTATTTAAGGAGTCTCAATGAATATTGCGCCACCAATCCATTTTCTGCATTGGCGTAGTCGCATCTATGGCATTCTTGGACTCTTCATCCTGCTCATCGTGGTAGCATTATTAGCGGTAGCAGTTGGTAGTGTTAATATCCCGTTTTCCACTACCTCGAGCATCCTAATTTGTAAATTGCCCTTAGTGAAGATGACCCCTACTTGGACCAGTGCCCTAGAGACGATAATCCTGGAGATACGCTTGCCCAGAGTTATTATGGCCGGACTGGTCGGGGCTGCCCTGGCCACTGCTGGAGCTACTTACCAAGGGCTCTTTCGCAATCCGCTGGCTGACCCTTACCTTATCGGCGTTGCACAGGGGGCAGCCTTGGGAGCAGTCATCGGCTTTTTACTTCCATCTTCCTGGCATAGCGTGGGGTTTGGGATTATTCCCCTGCTCGCCTTTTGCGGGGCGCTAGCAAGCACCGCCATCGTCTATAGTTTAGCTCGTGTCGGTAAGACTCTGCCGGTAACAATTCTCATTCTCGCTGGGGTGGCTTTAGGGGCGCTTTTGGGATCAATCGTTTCCTATCTCATCATCTCCAGCGGCGAGAGGATCCATAGCATTATGTTCTGGTTGATGGGTAGTTTCTCCTTGAGCCAGTGGTCAGAGGTAACAGTTATCCTGCCCTATATGTTTCTGGGGATGTTCATCATCTTGCTTTATGCTCGTCCACTCAATCTCATGCAACTTGATGAAGAACAGGCTCAGCAACTAGGCATTAATGTAGAAAGGCTCAAGCTTGTTCTCCTTTCCGCCGCCACTTTGATTACGGCGGCAGCGGTTTCTTTCGTCGGCATAATTGGCTTTGTTGGCATCATTATTCCCCATGCGGTGCGCCTGATCTGGGGTGCTGATCACCGCTTCCTGCTACCCCTTTCCATTCTCACCGGGGCTGTTTTTCTCATTCTCGCCGATTTAATCGCACGAACTGCTCTGGCACCAACCGAAATACCGGTAGGAGTAATCACCGCTCTCTGCGGTGCCCCCTTCTTTCTCTACTTGCTGCGGCGGAAAAGGAAAGTGATTTTCTGAGGCTAAAATGATTAAGATTGAAATGCAAGATGTTTGCCTTGGTTATGGTCGTAAGGTAGTCCTAAAAGACCTAACCTTTCAGGTGAGCCCGGGGGAGATGGTGGGACTTATCGGACCAAACGGCTGCGGCAAGTCAACAATTATTCGGGCGCTAAGTCATACCATCTCTTCTTACTCGGGGAAAATACTTCTGGATGGGCAAGATGTGACCAAGATACCGAGGCGGCAATTAGCCCAATTGCTGGGCGTCGTTCCTCAGATGCCGCTCCTCCCCAGCGCCTTTACTGCCTTTGAGATCGTGCTTATGGGCCGAAATCCTCACCTCGGCCTTTTCCAATATGAAGGGCCAAAAGAACTGGCCATAGCTTGCCAAGCTATGGAGAAGACAGGCACCCAATCTCTGGCCGGACGAAGAGTGAGCGAACTCTCCGGAGGGGAGATACAGGGCTTACTCATTGCTCGTGTCTTGGCCCAGGAAACGAAAGCAATTCTTCTAGATGAACCAACTGCCAATCTGGACATCGGCCGTCAGATTGAAATTCTTGACCTGATTAAAAACCTTTGCCGTGAGAATAATCTGACGGTGCTGGCAGCGCTCCATGACCTAAACCTAGCATCGCAATACTGTGACCGATTGGTTCTAATAAGTAACGGGCGAATTCAGGCTGAGGGGACGCCAAGAGAAGTGATCACGGCGCGGAATATCGCTGATGTCTATGGCGCCGAGAGCTGTGTCTATACCCACCCAGTTAATGGCCTCCCCTGTGTCCTACTCAACACTGGCAACAATAAAATGGCAAGACCCGAAGGCGTGATAAAGGAGTTATAATCTAATCGCATGGAAATGCTGTTTATACTGCTTTTAGCCTTAGTTCTTGATCTGGCTTTTGGAGAACTACCCAATGCTATCCATCCGGTGGCGTGGGTGGGGAAGGTGGCTTCATTTTTGGAGAAAGGCTCGGTGAGCCAATCCCGTGTTGTTCAATTTGTCTACGGTGCGGGAATAGTCCTGTTCATCATAGGGCTGTTCACTATTCCTGCCTCCTTTGTCCTTCTTTGGTTACAGAGCTTTGGTTCGGTGGCCTATGTGGTAGTCGGAGCAATAATCCTCAAATTCACCTTTTCCCTGAGAGAACTGCGCCAGGCGGCTATTAGAGTCAAAAGGCTTTTACTTGAGGACAAGCTAGACGAAGCACGCTTTGAACTGCGTGCCTTGGTCAGCCGTGATACCCGAAACTTAACCAAGCCGTTGATAGTATCGGCTACGGTGGAGTCAGTAGCTGAAAATACGAGTGATAGCTTTGTGGCACCTCTGTTCTACTTTTTGCTTTTCGGTGTCCCTGGAGCCATTGTCTATCGGGTAGTTAACACTCTCGATGCAATGGTCGGTTATCACGGTAAATATGAGTACTTAGGGAAGTTTGCCAGCCGATTAGACGATGTGCTCAACTTTATTCCGGCAAGGTTGACTTCATTGCTGCTGATTTTAGCCACTTTTTTGTCGGGAAGAGATGGGCGGTCATCTTGGCGAGTCGCTCTCATGGAGCATGCCGCAACGGAGAGCCCAAATGCAGGCTGGCCGATGGCAGCGGTTGCCGGTGCTTTGAACGTACAGCTGGGAAAACCGGGACACTACAAATTAGGTAAGATGAATACCCATTTAGTACCAGAAACCATTGATGCCTCATTAGCATTAGTTCAAATCGCAGTGCTAATATGGGTGTTGCTCTGTTTAACTGGAGGAGGGATTCAATTTGTCCTTACTACCTAGACCAAAAGTAAAGAATCTCAAAGTCTGCCCTCATGGAGGGATAAACTACGCGGAACTTAGCGCGATGGGTATTGCTCCAGAAGCAGTTCTTGACTTCAGTGTCTGCACTAATCCTTTCATGCCGCCACCAAGAATAAAGAAAATGCTGCTTGGCGATGTAGCCATTGGGCAATACCCTGATTCTGGAGCCACCGAACTGAGGCAACGGCTTTCGGAAAAGTTGGGGATACCCTCAGATAACATTCTGGCCGGGAGTGGGACTACGGAGCTTATTCGACTCATCGCTCTAGCTTACTTCAGACAGGGAGATGGCATCTTGATACTTGAGCCAACCTATGGCGAATATGAAGTTGCCAGTCAAATCGTCGAGGCGAAACTAATCAAACAATGGATGAGGGCCGAAGATAACTTCACACCGCGGATAAACGAAACCATTGACCTCATCAGGCAGCACCACCCCCGAGCAATTTTCATCTGCAACCCAAACAATCCTACCGGCAAATATTTATCCAGAGAAGAGGTTGAGTCGGTTTTAGCTGTCATTGGAGACGGCTTACTCATCTTGGACGAGGCTTACCTTGCTTTTGTTGACCAAAGCTGGGCATCTCTTGACTTGATTTCTCAAGGCAATGCAGTTATTTTGCGCTCTATGACCAAGGATTACGCCTTAACCGGTTTGCGTCTGGGCTATGCCATTGCCCACCAGGAAATTACCGATAACCTGCGCCTAGTTCTCCCGCCCTGGAATGTTAATGTTATCGCTCAGAAAGCAGGGGCTATGGTCCTCGAGGATGACGACTATCTTGAGCAGAGCAAGCCAAGGATAAGAGAGGCAAAACAATTTCTTATCAATGGACTTTCTCGGCTTGGCTTCCAGCTGCTTCCATCAGACGCAAATTATTTCTTGGCGAAGGTAGGTAATGCCCGAGCATTTTGCACTACTTTACTCAGGCACGGCATCCAAGTTCGGGATTGCACTTCCTTCGGGTTACCGGAATATATCCGCATTGCCCCCCGCACCATGCCCGAGTGTCGAAGACTCATCGACACTCTTAAGGCGATAATGAATAAGGGAGAGCTAGATGCCAGCATTTAACACTTCGGAATCGACTGCCTTCAATATAGAAGGGAATAGAGATGTCAGAGCTTTTATCTAGAACTATTAAGGAGATAAAGCCCCTGGACGAAAGGGCCATGGCTACAGCCCGGGCGAGGCAGGACAAATTGACCAAGCCACCGGGCAGCCTGGGCAGACTGGAGGAGCTTAGTATTCAACTGGCAGGTATTCAGGGTAAACCTCTACCTCAGATCAAGAACAAAACCGTTATTACCATGGCTGGTGACCATGGGGTGGTCGTGGAGAAGATGGGCAACTGGCCTCAAGAAGTTACTGCCCAGATGGTTCGCAACTTTCTGGATGGTGGAGCTGGAATCAATGTTATTGCCCGCCAAGTAGGCGCTAAAGTTATTGTAGTTGATATGGGAGTGGCCTCCGACTTGGAACCCGACCCTAATCTTTTATCGCGAAAGGTTGGCTACGGCACTAAGAATATTGCTGTTGGTCCAGCTATGACGGTAGAACAGGCAGTAACGGCGATAGAGACCGGGATTGAGTTAATAGCTGCAGAGGTGTCTAAAGGACTTGATATAGTGGGTACTGGTGATATGGGGATTGGTAACACTACGGCTAGTAGTGCCATCTGTGCTGCTATTACTGGCAGACTGGCAGCCGAAGTGACTGGCCGCGGTACCGGACTAACAGACGAACAACTTAAACACAAGATAGCTGTCATTGAGCGAGCGCTTTCGGTAAACCATCCTGAACTGACGCAACCTTTGGAAGTGCTGGCCAAAGTAGGCGGTTTTGAAATCGGAGGACTAGTTGGGGTAATGCTTGGGGCAGTAGCGAGGCGTATTCCGGTGGTTATTGATGGCTTTATTTCTGGAGCAGCGGCGCTTATTGCTACTTCCTTATCACCAAGGTTAAAAGACTATCTTATTGCCGCTCACCTTTCGGTGGAACCGGGTCACCGAATATTGCTTGAGCATCTGGGGCTGAAACCGCTACTCAATTTAGACATGCGCTTAGGCGAAGGTACTGGTGCCGCACTAGGAATATTCCTGGCCGAAACTGCCGCCAAGATTCTGGCCGAGATGGCTACCTTTGGTGAGGCAGGGGTATCAGAAGGAGAACAACGAACCATTGAGTAGGTTTTTGGCTGCTTTGCAGTTTCTGACGATTATACCCATCCCTTGGCGGCGCAAAGTACAAGCAGAGGAGGTGGGGCGTTCTGCTGGTTACTTTCCGGTGATTGGTATTATCATCGGGATTATTCTGGTTGGCTTGAACTGGCTGTTCGGTCTTATTTTACCACCGATGGTAGCTAATGCCCTGTTGCTCGTCTTCCTCGTGGTTATCAGTGGGGCAATGCACCTTGACGGCTTCGCTGATACCTGCGATGGAATAGCTGGCCATAAGACGGTGGAAGATAGATGGCAGGTAATGCATGATAGTCGAGCTGGAGCCTTTGGTATCGTCGGGATTGTTTTACTGCTATTAGTGAAATATGTTTCGCTGAGCAATATCCCCGAAGCCTTACTGATGATGACGCTAGTCCTGATGCCGGTTGTAAGTCGTTGGGCAATGGTCTATGTAATTTTCGCCTATCCTTATGCTCACTCATCAGGTCTGGGGAAGGCATTTAAGCAGGGAACTACTTGGCCAAAGTTCACCATAGCCACAATTATCACCGCTGTGGTGGCGGGGATTTTGGCTCAATCAATCGGGTTGGCGCTAATGTTTCTTATCTGGGTGATAACCATGGCGATGGCTACCTATTTCAAGCGTAAGTTTTCCGGGCTAACTGGTGATAATTATGGTGCCATAAATGAAGTAGCTGAAGTTAGTGTGCTTATACTCATTAATCTGCTAGCCCAAGTGGGGCTAGCCTAGTCAGGAGCCAAATTGAGTCAGGTTTTCGTTTCATGGAGTGGGGGAAAGGACAGCAGCCTTGCTTGTTATCGGGCGATAACTAGTGGTTTGAAAGTCCATTATCTAGCCAATATGGTAACTGAAGACGGCAAACACTCACGCACTCACAGACTGCCAGCCAAGATACTCCAAATGCAATCGCAAGCAATCGGCATTCCACTGGTGCAACGGCAGACCACTTGGCAAAGCTATGAAAGCGAATTTAAGAAAATGATCAATGACTTCAAGCAAGAGGGGACTGAGGGGGGTGTCTTTGGTGATATTGATTTAGCGGAGCACCGGGAATGGGTGGAAAGAGTCTGCCAAGAAGTTAACATCACGCCATATTTACCCTTGTGGGGAAAGAATCAGGATGAAATACTGAATGATTTTGTCAACTTGGGATTTGAGGCGATTGTCGTGGCAACAAAAGCCGATATGCTCGGTGAAGAATGGCTTGGCAGAAAAATAGACTTTGATTTCATTGACCAGTTGGCTGGACTCAAGAAGACCAAAGGCATTACCTTATGTGGTGAAGCCGGAGAATACCACACTTTGGTGATAAACGGTCCTCTGTTTCAAAACCGGCTAGAAATCGTGGAAACCAGAAAGGTCCTTAGAGACGAACACTGGTTTCTGGAAATTTTGGGTGCCGAATTGAGGGTTAAGTAACAATGTGGAGAAGAATTCTAATCATTGGCGGTGCCCGCAGCGGCAAAAGTCATTATGCACAGGAATTGGCCTTGAAGTTGTCACCACCGGTACTCTTTGTGGCTACCGCTGAGGCAGGCGATGAAGAAATGAGGAAGCGCATTGAAGAACATCGAAAGACAAGGCCTTCCACTTGGAACACCCTTGAAACCACCACTCATATTGGTCGCCAGATTCGGCAAAAAGTAGGTAAGGCACAAACCGTGATCGTGGATTGTATCACTCTTCTGGTGAGCAACTTTTTTACTCAACATGGTCATTCCACCGATGAGCTAATTGATAACCCACTAATTGAGCAGGAGGTTATGGCTGAAATTGATGAATTGATTGATTGTATGAATCAGGCTAAGGCCAATTTCATTATTGTTTCCAATGAGGTTGGCCTAGGACTCGTACCAGCGAATAACATGGGTCGCCTATATCGAGATTTACTTGGCAAGGTGAACCGGATATTGGCACAGCATGTTAGTGAAGTTTACCTGATGGTCGCCGGCTTGCCATTCTTGATAAAACCTAACCAGACTAATCGATAGAACAAAAATGCCTGAACCACTGGCTGGAGCGAAATGCCGAC
>Ga0114921_10001276_pt1 | contig 11499 bp, 8 predicted proteins | sample BentaG_FD_87016 | JGI IMG/M metagenome (GOLD analysis project Ga0114921, IMG submission 87016) | Deep subsurface microbial communities from South Atlantic Ocean to uncover new lineages of life (NeLLi) - Benguela_00093 metaG | ecosystem: Environmental > Aquatic > Marine > Oceanic > Sediment ...
ATCAGAAAGGAATTGTAATATACGACAGGTTTGGTTGATAAGGTTTTTGAATGGCTTTTTGAACATTTTTCGACATATGCTGGATATATGGCGATTGGTTGAGCCGGTGTAATTAGATGGAATTCAAGATATTTTTCACCTTGAATAGTGCGGCGGTTCAATATTAAGATCACTGATTTTGTAAAGCAGTGTTTTATAGCTGATTTTTAGTATTTTAGCTGCTTTGGTCCGATTCCAGCCTGTTTGGCCAAGGACATGAGAGATTACCTCTTTTTCAATCCTGTCAAGCACCTTTTTCTTGACCTTTTTAAGGGAAAATGATGCGTGATTCGGTGAATTCTCACCTTTAAAGTCTATAAAGTCGTCAATAATTGAAGCCTCATCCAGTGCTGGAATAGCTTTGGTTGTATTATCGACAGGCTTTTTATTAGCAAAAATTTCATCAATAACTTCTTCCCAATTGCCGACAATCAAGCACCTTTTAATTATATTCTGAATTTCCCTGACGTTGCCGGGCCAGTGGTATGATATTAGCCTTCCTAAAGTTTCAGAACTTGGCTTATTAAGCTTCTTGCGATGAAACTTGGAAACGTATTTTTCAATGTAATAGTCAATTAGAAGTGGGATGTCTTCAGGCCTGTTGCGAAGGGGAGGGATATATATTTGTATGATGTTGAGCCGATAATATAGATCTTCCCTGAAGAGTCCCTTTTTTACGTTTTGCTCAAGATCTTGATTGGTTGATGCTAAAACCCAGGCATCTGTTTTTACCTCTTTTTCGGAACCAAGTGGGAAAAACTCGCCACTTTGAAGAACATGAAGAAGTTTGGACTGAAGCGCAAGGGACATATCGCCGATTTCGTCTAAAAACAAAACACCTTTATTAGCCAGTTCGAATTTTCCACGCTTTTTTCGTTGAGCTCCGGTAAAAGCGCCCTGTTCGAATCCGTAAAGCTCACTTTCAAGTAATCCCTCAGGCAATGCCGCGCAGTTTACTTTTATGAAAGGTTTGTTTTTTCTATGAGATTTATGGTAAAGGTTCTGTGCGACAACTTCTTTACCGACACCACTTTCTCCAGTGATTACAACATTTAATCCCGTGTCGGCAACGTGTTCGATCAGTTCCCTGATTTTCACAATACTTTCGCTTATTCCGATGAATGATGAGGGCATAAGTATCTTAATTTAAAAATTGAGGTTATACTTTCTTATCACTATTGCTCGTTAAAAATATGGGTTAATGTTTATATTAATTCCAATCAGTGCTTTTTAGGGGAAAGTAGATCATTAATTAATTTGTCAAGTTCAGGAAGTCTAAACGGTTTTTCCAATACAAGATCAGCTTTGGCCTCTGTAGCTAATGCTTCAGGATGCTCACCCCATCCAGTTATGGCAATAACAGGGGTGCCAGGGTTTTTTTTCTTTATTATTGAAATGATGCCAACACCACTTATGTTGGGCATAACTAGGTCTGTTATGACCAGATCAAATTCTTGTTTTTCAGCTTCAATTAATTTCAGTGCGTGCAAGCTGTCGGGAGTAGTGACAACATCATAATTTTTTTTGCTGAAAAAATTGTAAAGTGCGGCAAGCATTTCATGGTTGTCATCAATGATAAGTAGTTTTAATTTTTTGTCCATTTTTCCTTACACTATGATATTTTTATGCATTTTGCGATAAGCTTAAACTTGCATAAACAATCTTGATGGATTGTAAAATTATAAATAGCACATTTCCATATTTTTTTCAAATAATATTGTGAAATAATTTTCACAATAATCAGGGAATCAATTTATTTCATAGTCTGATTTTTAGATTATTTTGGACAGCAATAATTCCAATTATATGAAAAACCGTATATGTTCAGAGGGTTTAACTTTGGAACAGGGTTGTTTGCCGGTTTATTTGAACCGCATTGCATCGTGTTTCGTGAAAATTTTTGGGTATTGACATCGGAGATAATTTCTCTTATAAAATTTTGTAAGTCATTACCTCAATTGAGCATAAACAAAATGAAGATCGAATTATAACCATTATTTTATAAATCCTGTTTATTTCCCCAACATAGGAGAAATACAATGCTTAATTTTCGAAAACATAAAACCAAATTCAAAGGGATGGCAATCTTTATTATGCTGGCGTTTACGTCAACTGCTTTTTCTGCCGGATTGCAAACGGGCAGGATAATACCAAAGGGTAAGGTTACCTTATATCATGGGAATCAGAAAATTGGGGAGTTTAGTTCCGAAGCTCCGCTTCCCGAAGGCACCTTTTTATCCGTCCAAGATGAGTGTGGTGTCAAAATGAGGGACCTTTATCTGGTGGGAATAGACAAGAGCCTGTTTTCCGTTACGACAAATAGCGGATCCCGCGAATTGACCGTTAAGCATGGAACGGTCTATTTCGCACTATCCACCATGCCGCATATTCTTGTATTCATAACACCTGATGGGGTAATAACCACCTGGGAGGTCATGCTGAACGCGTCTGCGGATGACGGCCTGCTGAGTGGCTATATCTCGGTTACGGACCACGTCACAAAATTGGGGGTCTTGAAAGGCGGATCAATGTTGGTGTCGGTCGATGGTGGCGAAATAGTGAGAATCAAGGCCGGGCAAGAGCTCAGATTGGCTCAGGCTGATCTGTTCGAAGAAGGAGAGGAAACGGATCGCAAACCTAAACCTGAAACCACTGCGCCAACTAAAGGCGTCTCAACCAAAAGCATTATTATTGGAGTTGCTACCATCGTTGCACTTGTGGGCGGTATTGTTGCTCTTAGCGCCGATGATGAAACCAAACAGGCAAGTCCATCTCAATAATTGCATGAAAAAAGGCTCTCAATTCGAAGAAGACGCTTGCAGGATTTAGGTAAAAGGTAAAACATTGCGGTAGTTCACTAAATTCGTGAACTGCCGCCTTTATTTTTCAAGTGGAATTATGCAAGTAAAAATAACAAATATTTGTCATTTTGTAATTACAGCAGCCGCAGTGACTGTTTTAGTTTGTTTTTTGACAAGCTGCAGCCAAAATCATGGAATAGTTGAACGGTATGCAGTTGCATCCGGCAAAGGCGATGAAATAACCCGTCTCAACAAACAGCTTTTTGCTGCCGCACGGATGAACGTTGATCCCAGCGACTATCTTTTAGGTGCTGGGGATTTGCTCCAAATTACCGTATTTGAATCCAAGAATCTTGATACAACGGTACGAGTCAGTTCACGCGGGTTTGTCACTCTTCCGCTCCTTGGCCAGGTTCAGATCAAAGGTTTGACGGCGCGCGAAGTTGAGATAAAAATCGAAGATCTTTACCGAGCAAAATACATTAAAGATCCGCATGTAAGTGTTTTCGTTAAAGAGCATTTCAGCCAACGCGTGACACTGGTGGGGCAGTTTGAAAATCCCGGGACATACGATTATGCTTCTAAACAACGACTGCTGGACGCTATGGCGCTCGCCGGCGGTCTTACAGATAAGGCCGGACACACAGTCCAGATCAGACGCAGCGGAAAAATGGTCGGCGAACCGAACGTGTTCGTGGTTGATCTGGACCAGCTCATCAAGGAAGGCCGAATGGAATTGAATATCGAAATAAACGGAGGAGATATCATTTTTGTGCCCGAAGCCGGCAATTATTTTGTTGACGGTGCCGTCCGCCGCCCAGGGTCTTATACTCTCAGTAATAAAATGGTTCTAATGGAAGCTTTACTGGCCGCCGGTGGAGTCGCTCCTTATGCCCTCAAGGATTCTATAGTATTAATCCGGTATGTTGAGGACAGGGGACGCGAAATCATTGAACTCGATCTTAACAATCCGGATCACCAAGAAATGGAAATACGGGACCGGGATATTATAATCGTCAAAACCAGCACTTGGGGCAAAATAGTTCACGGGGCAGGGATTAACATTGGAATTCCCGGACTCGGGGTGGAGTATGACAATCCGGAAAGATAAAGAAACACTTGCAGCTTATTTTATTTTCGGTCTATCAACTGCATGCTTAAATTTCGGGACATTAGTGTTTTCAATAATCCAACCGCCTGACCTGAAACGAGTCTCCGTACGGTACAAGCTCCATGGAAATTTCGCCGCTGCCTTGCAACAATTTTCGTTTGTCACTGGCTAACCGGGCCTTAGCATAATAGATTCCCTCGATTTTGATGAATCCGGTGTCCTCCTGAACTGCATAGCGTTGAAGTTCAATCCTGTAGTCTATGGAGGCGATTCTTTCGAAATTACGACGATATTTCGGCAGCAGGGAACGAAACAGCGTGCCTTTTTCAGTGGCATTGCGCGTAAAAAAGGTTGTGAACTTATCAAGCCGCATGTCCTCATAGGCCCGGCAATAGTTGGCTAAAAAGGCTTTCAAGCGGTGCCGCAAATTTTTTTGCACAACTTTATCACTGACGCTTGCTACAGATTTTCTTCTCTGTTGGGCCTTCAAAGCGGTTTTCTTGGGTTTCTTAACTCGGGTATCTTTTTTAACGGCTTTTGATGTTTTCGAATTTATGCGCGGTTGAGCAGGCTTTGGGACCGGTGTCAGAAGCTTTTTGCTCTGTTTTTGGGATTCGAGGGTAACTGCCGGTTGGTTTGATGTTTCGAATTCCGAAGCAAGGCCGGGCATGAGACCTTGAGACTCCTTCCCCGACTCCCTTTGTCCGTCGGCCATAATTTGTCTGTCTGGTTGAGCAGCGGTTCGATCCGACGGCATAGCAGCAGGTATTTTCACTTCCTCTTTGGTGATTTCCTTGAGCGATTCAGTTTCGGAGGCCTTTGCAACAAAAGCACGGGAATTGTCAACTTCCTCGGCTTTTACTTTAATCGGGACATCAGGTGCTTCCGGCTCGGGTGGGACGATTGTTGGTTCGTCCTTTTTTGAATCCGCTTGCATGGAATAAGATGCTCCATTTGACTTGAGTGCAACGGTGCCAAGGGATTCTGCTTTTGTTTTTCCCGTGTCATAATAAACATATGAGGCCGCAATTACTATCAATGCAAGGAAGGCAATACCCAGGGCCGCCGGTACGATGCGCGTTTTTATAGGCACGGGACCGCTTTCCGGCGGGACAAGGGGGATTCTATGTCGGCGGAGTTCGTATGCATCGTCCGGATAATCCGTATCTTGTAAAGGAATCTGTTCCGAAATCAGTAGTTCTTTTCTGCACTCCATGATGATATTTGTGTCTATGATTTTTACTTCCTTCACATAGCCGGTTAACAAGGCATGGTCGCAGATGATATTGATCAGGCGGGGGAAGCCCCGGGAAAAAGCAATAATTTCATGAATTGTTTCTGATTTGAAAATAGGCGCTTTAGCGCCTGCGACTTTAAGGCGGTGGTTGATATAAGCCTTTGTTTCACTTGGCGTCAACGGTTCAAGGTTATAGTTGATAGTAATTCGCTGACTTAACGCTCTGTTTTTGTTTTCCTGTAAGATATCGATGAATTCATTCTGGCCCACAAAAAAAATATTTAGTAGTCTAACGTGCTTTTCTTCAAGGTTCGATAAAAGCCGTATCTCTTCCAGCAGTTCGTGATAGATCCGCTGGGCTTCATCAATGACCAGCAATACTTTTTGATTTCGTGCACGGGCCTTTTTCAAAAATTGCTTGAAGTGAATGAGAAACTCACCCTTACTGTCAAAGGTTCTGTCCATGTTATACGCATCAGCAATAATGTTGAAGAACTCGAGTATCTCCAGGCCAGGATCGTAAATCGTAGCAGCCAGGTCATCCTTTCCAAGGCTTTTGATAAGGGCATTGATTAGTGTCGTCTTGCCTGTGCCCACGTCCCCTGTGAGTGCAAGAACCCCCTTATTCCCGTAAAAGGCATATTTCAGCATCGCAAGGGCTTCTTTGTGCTTTTCACCGAGCCAGAGGTAATGCGGATCCGTGCTCATCTGAAACGGCTTGTCTTTCAAATTATAGAAGGATAGGTACATGGGTGTCCATCTTGAAACAGTTGCACAACCTCTTTTAAATCCCCTGAATTGAAGATTTTGTCCTGAAGTTGTTCTTACATGTTTTTTAAGATCATTGCTGAATAACTTAATGACACTGTTGTGTTAACCTCATCTTTATCTTTTTTTCGAACTTATATGTAACTTGTCTGCAACAAGTTACCTCTCTAATTTAAGAGGTATTTTGCGACAGCTGTTTGTTTTTCTTTTTGTAGTCCAGAACGCTGTCATTACTGTAATAGCTGTAATATTTGTAGTAGGGATGATATCCATAAAGCTTGGTAAGGTAGACCTTGTTGATGATACACCCTAAAATCTTTCCATGAACGTTGAACATGCTCCTTTTAAAATGGCGCAAGGCATTACGGGTGGTTTCGCCTATGCTGCTGACCACCACCACGCCGCCCACATGCTGCGCAAGCACCATGGTATCGGCAAAGCCCTGGTAGGGAGGTCCGTCCAGAATCACACGGTCAAAAGACTGGGTCAAGGTTTTCATCAGCCTGGCAAAACGGTCCGAGGCTAGCAGTTCCACCGGGTTTGGCGGTACCGGTCCTGCGGGGATAAAATATAAGTTGGCATGGCCGTCTTGGCAGATAAGACTTTTGTTGCTGCTAACTCCGGCCAGAAAGCTGGACAGTCCGGGGCTGGGAATATCGCTCTGGGACTGAAAAAACTTGTGGAGGCGAGGTTTTCGCATGTCAGCATCCACAAGGACCACCTTTTCACCTGAGCCGGCAAAAACCAGGGCCAAGTTGACTGCCATTGTTGTTTTGCCCTCCTTCGGCTTGGAGCTTGTTAAAAGGAAGCTTTTGGCCTGGGAAGCAGATCCGGAAAGCTGGAGCGACAATTTAGTGCTCCGCATGGCTTCGGCCAGAGGCGAGCGGGAATCGGCGGCAAAGGTTAGCTCGACCGGATACTTGTCGACTTTGGTCAGGGGTGCCACCCCCAGGATTGGAATCTGAAACCGGTTCGCAATCTCGTCCGGATTAGTGATGGTATCGGAAAAATACTCTACGAAAAAGGCAAGACCAATGCCTCCAATCAGGCCGACCACAATAGAAAGGAGCAAATTTCTTTTTACATTAGGCTTAAAGGGCAAAATCGGTAGCAAGGACTTGTCAATGATATGGATATTGCTGGAAGACACTCCCACCATGGACTCGATCTCCCTTGTTCGCTGCAGCAGGCTCTGATAGATCCCTTTATTGGTTTCTACCTCACGGGCCATTATCTTGTATTGGGTGGCCCGATCGTTTAGATCGATGGCAAGCTGCTTTTGCCGTTCAACCCGGGTCTGAAGTATTTTTGCTCTTTTCGAGGCAGCTTGGTATCTGCTGACAAGGGCATGAAAATTTTTTTCTTTCTCGCTACTGATGCGATTGGTGATGCTGTCCATCCGGGCCTTTAACGCCTTGACTGTCGGGTAATCGTCGTGGAACGTAACAGTCAGGTCTTCGTACTCGGAGCGGAGGCGTGCATAATCGACCTTTAAATTGGCAATGACCTGGCTTTCCATTCCCTGAGGAATATGGGAGGGACCGTCTTTAACCGCTTGTTTGTAAAGAACTTCTTTGCTTATCAGTTCAGTTTCGGCCTCCGCCAGAGCTGAGTTCAGCTCTTCGAGTTGACGGTAAACGCTATTCATGCGGGAGTCCAGTGAAACAATTCCGGCCTGCTTGGCGAAACGGTTCAATGCCTCCTCAGTCCTTTCCAGGTTGATCTTGGCCCGGTCGATTTGTTTCATGAGAAACTCGCGTGCCAGCCGGGAGGCCTCCAGCTTTTTCTCCATGTTCCAGTGAACGAATTCTTCGGTAAAGGCATTGACTATCTGCTGGGATAAGCGACGATCCGGGGAGATAAACGCCACCTGGATGATCATGGAATTGCTGCTGGGGGACACCACCAGGTTGTTGCTAAGAAATTCCAGCAATGTTAGTTGGTTTAACGCTTCCTTTCCGACCAATGGAACCGGTTCGGTCGTCTTTTCATTATTGGCCTTTAGTTTTTCAATAAGGTTTTTGAACAGATCCTTTAGTACGCCCTTGAAACGTGCCACCGTGCCCGGGTTTTTATCCCCAAACAGCAATTCTTTCATCACAGGATGGTTAGCCAGATCGAGTTCTTCCATGACACGCAAGGCCAGAGCCTGGTTTTGCAACAACGCTACCTGGGTCTGATAAAACTCCTGGGCCCGCAGTTCTGAAGACATTACTTCCTCAAAATTGGTCACCTTATGCTCCTTGGGTGACACTTCAATAGAGGCCGTGGCCTTGTATAGTTTTGGGGATGACAGCGTCAATACCAGGGTGGTGATAAAAGTTAGCGTCAGCAAGCTGATAATTAGCCACTTGCGACGGAAAATAACGTCCAGATAGTCGCGCAGGTGGACTTCTTCCTCACTATCCCACTCAGAAATGGCCTGTCGGAGTTCAGTGGAGGCATGATTATCGTTGCCAATCAAGCTGGGATTTTTTTGTGCCGGATGGTTTAAATCTATTGTTTCATCAGTCATTGTTTACTCCGTTTTTGCATCCATGCTGCACAGAAACCGGATGACATCTTGGGAAATTCTATAACTTATTGAAGTATTCTAACATTCCCTCCGCGTATGAGGACCTCCGGGCTGGCGGCCAATTGCGAGCGAAGAAAATTAAACTGGATTTCTCAAGGGTCAGAGCAATGAAAGTATAAACATGTATTATATACCCATTATTATTATGAATCAAGTCCAATTTGAGACCTTCAAAAAGATCAAGAATTTTTCAGATAATCAGAAATACGATTTAGTTTATAAGTTCAATGGCTTAACAGCACATTCTTTTCCAACTTGAAGTTGTCCAGCCACAAGGTGCCCGCGATCTTGTTGTCAAACCTACGGCTAGGCATTCGTCGCAGGCGTATGACCACGGCGTGGCAGTTTTCAGGTACACTAAATTCGATACTCTGTTCCTGCCAGTCGTGAGTGCCGAGCATCATGTCGCTCCTGCAATACAATCCTTTGCAATCATAGCCGTAGATATCTACGAACGGACCTTGGTCAGTGGTAATATCTTTGCTGCGCCATCTATAGGACAACCAGTATGGCGTCAGCGGGTCGACCGGTACAATTTGGTACAGGTGAGCAAAGGAAATGTTTTCCTTACCTTCGAACCTGATCTTCAGGCTATGCGTGCCGGCCAAGGCATCAAACATTGTACGCCGGATTACCCACCTACCCTTGTTATCCGTGGCATAGCGCCAGTCAAACCCGCGGCATGTAATTTCGTCTTCAAACCCGGAATTGGTCATGCCTTCAATGCCGGTGTGCGACCGCCAGATCTCCGCGGCCGGGGGGACGCGTTTCTTGCTGATAAGAAAATGAATATATTTCAAGTGGATATCTCCATCAGTGATGCCGGCTGCCGTAATTTTGTTCCAGACAATAGCCGCGTCATCCGTCCGGTTCCAGCGCATCAGCCATTCCAGAAAGGGGGCCAGGTTGTCCGCATCCAGCACATGAGCCGCAACAGTCACACTTCCGGCCAGATGGGTATCGAGCAATTGAAACGCGTCTTGAACCATTTTGCGGTGATCAACCAGAAAATTGATGTTACGAAGAAATATTGTTTCTATACCCAGCTCGTGAGACAGCAGAGTCTGGCGCCATTTCCAGCGATAGACATGTTCAGTCAATCGATCCGTAAACTTAAATATTGTTCGGGCCTTATCCGAATTTCCCAGGGCCGCTTCGGCCTGAGCAAGCTTTAGCCAGGCATCAATGAAGAAAATGTCCTGTGAAACGGTCTGGTGAAAAAAACGAGCGGCGGTGACGGAATCGTTTTGAAACCAGGCTTTGAGGCCATGGGCATAAAGGGCTCTGGGGAAATGCTTGAACTTTTTCGCTTCTTCGGTCGTAAAGGTGTAATCCTTATGAAATATTGTTCGATGCTGCCAATTATGGACCAGCAGCCACCCGGAGAGTAACACCAAAACCAAGGTTACCGAGCCTTTATATACTATTCTTTTCAACGGCCTTGTTGTTATCTTATATGTATAATTATCTTGCCAAATACAGATATGAACAATCGAGATCAACGTTACGAAGTAGACGCAGTTGGCAGGAATCTGAAGATTAAAGTCAAAGAAGCTGTGAAATGCCATGGACACAAGCCCGCTCAGGGCTCCAATGGCGAGGAAAAATCGTAGTGGATCGGCTTGTAAACTCATATGCCTGATCCTGTGAAAACTTCTCACTAGGAAAATATAAAACCCACCGAACAGAGCCACAAAACCGATCCACCCTGCCTCGACCAGTAACTGAAGATAGTCGTTGTGCAAGTAATAAGGCGTTACATCGGAAAAAGTGGAGACATTATAAATGGGAAACACCTGCTTGAAAGTTCCGAAGCCGATGCCAAAGGGGTGATCCTTTACAATCGCCAGGCTGTCGCGCCAAAAGTCTATCCTCGATGTATCCTCGCCAACCTTTAAAAATCGTTCCAAAATCGGATCAATACCAATTTTTAGACTGTAGAAAGACACCAGACCGATAATTGCAAAGGTAACAGCCCAGAAACTCCAGGGTAGTCCCTTGCTTCCGCAACGCATCAAAAAAACAAAGGTCAAAAAACCTATGATTCCACCGGTAATGCCGGCTCTGGACTTGGAAAACAACAATGACATCACCATGATCGCTAATCCGATTGAGAGGAAGAATTGGAAATTGGGCCGGTCTGACGACATCAGGGCTTTGAGATTGATTTTTTCCTGCCAGTTGCCGAGCGCAAGGGTGTAGCCCAAGCCCAGAGGCAAAATCATCTCAATGAAACCTGCAAAATGATTCCGGTTGATGTATGTCCCCCGTGAATTACCCAAAGCAGATTCATAATAATCCACCCAGAGAACTCCAAGCGTGGGAACAAGCGCCTGAATAAGACCATAAAGCGCCTCTATAGATGCCACGCCCAGCAGGATCCATATCAGAAGTTTCAGATCCCTGGGAGAGGTACAACATTTCCGGAAAACAAGGGAAAACATAAAAAGACTCAGCAAAAATGTCCACCAGGTCAGAGAATTCAGCGGATAATAGCTGAGGGTATGCCATGAAATAGAAGTGTCGATTATCGTGCTGGATTGTGTCAGCACTTCGTATCGAAATGGGCATAGAAAAGATAGAAAAAGGTGGGGAAGCGGCAGGCATTGGCCTAAAGTTATAACAAAAAACAAACCTACTATAAAAACAAATATTTTATCCGTAATCCATGACTGGCTGCTTCGGTACTGCCACAAAAGAATTAAAAACGCGGCAAAAATACTTACCGTGTAAAAGGACCAGACCCATGGATGCACCGAAGCAAATAAAATGGGGATTGTTCCGACGATAAGGAATACTATGTTTCGGCTGAATGTCATTACCCTTAAAAAGTATGTGTGGTGTCGGGGAGTTTTATCGAAAATTTGCCCTTAATTAAGCGTAATGGGTGATCAGATGTAAAAGCGTGTGCTGTTTGAGGGTATTAGGGATCGTTTAGAAAGAGCCTAACTCCTATCACGATTATAAA
>Ga0114921_10001277_pt1 | contig 11497 bp, 8 predicted proteins | sample BentaG_FD_87016 | JGI IMG/M metagenome (GOLD analysis project Ga0114921, IMG submission 87016) | Deep subsurface microbial communities from South Atlantic Ocean to uncover new lineages of life (NeLLi) - Benguela_00093 metaG | ecosystem: Environmental > Aquatic > Marine > Oceanic > Sediment ...
CATTACATAAGAAGATTCCTTGGGGGCAGAGGCGTGAACCACTGGTTGCTTCTGAAAGAGATGGAGTCCGAGGTATCGCCCTTGGACCCTGAGAATATGCTCTTGTTTGGCACAGGGATTCTTGTGGGAACCCGGGCTCCTGGTGCTTCTCGGCTGAATATAGCCGGAAAAAGTCCTTTAACGGGAGGCCTTGGATCAGGAAGTGCCGGTGGAAATTTTGCACCTGAGCTCCGGTTTGCTGGATACGATCACATCCTAATAACAGGCAAAGCTCGAAGACCCTGTTATATATGGATTAACAATGATCACGTTACCATTAGAGATGCCTCCCATCTTTGGGGAAAAAGTACCTGGGATACGGAGGCTCTCATCAGAGAAAAGTTAGGTGATGATGGTGTACAAGTAGTCACTATTGGACCAGCAGGCGAGAATTTGGTAAACCTTTCGTGCATTGTTGTGAGTCCAGCACGAGTTGCTGCCAGATGTGGGTTAGGTGCTATCATGGGTTCAAAGAATCTAAAGGCAATAGCTGTGAAAGGGAGCGGAAACATTGAGGTAAAGAACGAGGATACATGTAACCAAATAGCTAAGGAAATCTTAAAGAAGATCCAGAGCTCGGAAATCCTCCAAACGTTAAAGAAATATGGCACCATTCGGGCATGGCCTACTCCTGCTGGGGCTATCAAGAATTATCAAGATGAATATGTAAATCCAGAAGATGCGAAGAAACTCCATCACAAAGAGATCTTTCACGCAAAATATGAAAAGGAAAGGTATGGTTGTTTCAATTGTCCCATCTATTGTGGCCGTATTTATGAAGTTACAGATGGCATATATTCAGGAACCAAAAGTAGGAAACTGGAGGCCAATAGCTTATCTGATTTTGGTTCCAGGCTTTGTATATACGATGCTCCTGCAATCGTGAAGCTCCATGGTCTGTGCGATCAATATGGCCTTGATATTGATAATACCTCCGGCGTAATAGCGTGGGCTATGGAGTGTTATCAAAGAGGGATATTATCTAAGAAAGATGCCGACGGGCTTGAGCTTGAATGGGGAAATCATCAGGCTGCTACCGAACTTGTACGAAAGATAGCCTACAGGGAGGGAATAGGTAATATTCTCGCCGAGGGGTGCACAAGGGCGTCCAAGATTATTGGCGCGAATAGCGATAGATACTGTGTTGCCATAAAAGGTCAGGAACTCATGGAGTCTATCAGACCCCTTAAGGCATGGGCACTAGGCGTTGTAGTTTCTGAAAGAGGTGGAGGACATACGAGGGGAGCCCCCCTTACCGATTTAAAGGGAATCTCTCCAGAAATGGGAGAAAAGATGTGGGATGTTCCCACAGCTAGCGATCCCACGGTATATGATGGCAAGGCAAAGATAGTTGTTTATTATGAAAGATTCCATTCAGTACTTGACAGCCTGGGGATCTGTTATTTTATAAGTAACTGGGAAGATTTAATATTGCCTGATCCTGAGGATTATTCTAATTTCTTATCAGCAGCTAGCGGTCTGGATATTCCATCAGGGGACTTAATGATGATTGGTGAGCAGATTAACAATATTGGAAAAGCCTTTAATATTATTCACGCGAATTTCTCTAGAAAAGATGACTATCCTCCTCTAAGATTAATAGAAGAACCTATTAAAACCGGGCCCTTTAAAGGAGAAAGGCTTAAAAAAGATGACTGGGATAAGATGCTTGATGAATACTATGAGTTGCATTATTGGGATAAACAAACAGGATGGTGCACCAGAGAATCACTAACATCATTGAATCTTGGAGCGGTTGCCGATCTCCTGGAGGATGCCGGAAAATTATGAGATTACATGAGCACAAGAAAGGAGGTGAGATATAAAGAAGGAATTTCCTTAGCTTATCAAGAAACCAAGAAAGGAGGTACATTCTAATGGAGAAAACAAAGATCTTTACAGTTAGCTTATCAAGAAACCAAGAAAGGAGGTACATTCTAATGGAGAAAACAAGAATCTTTACAGTGATAGGTTTATTTCTGGCAATTGGGCTTTTTATGTCGATCTCACCGGCTGTCTGTTCAAGCAGCGGAGGAGACCAAATCGAGTGCCGTATGGCGATAAGAATGCACATTCCCTCAGTGGATCCCATAAACCAGAGCAATAACTGGGAATACGTGGTTGCCGTTAATGTCTATGACACTCTGGTGCGTCCAGATCCGAGTCCAGAAATTCTGGTTAAACCCTGGATTGCTAAATCGTGGGAAATCTCAGATGACGCAAGGACATATACCTTCCATCTTAGAGAAGGTGTGAAGTTTCATGATGGCTCGGAAGTTACAGCGGAAGATGTAGCCTTTTCAATGGACAGACAGCAGACTCTTGGTGGAACAATCTCCTCATACTTTAAGGCTATCAAGCCGGGGACTACAGAGGTTATTGACCGATACACTGTTGCTTTTCATCTGGAGAAACCCGACCCTTCTTTTCTTGCCTCGCTGCTTATCTTCAAAATACTAAACAAAGATCAAATACTAGGGCACAAAGAGCCAGGAAAATATGGTGAATTTGGAGACTATGGCGTTAAATGGATAAACACCCACGATGCAGGCTCAGGACCTTATAGAGTAGCTAAGAGGATACATGGGGATCGCTTAGTCTTAGAGAGATTTAAAGATTACTCCCTGAGAAAATGGAAGCCCAACTCTATTACAGGTTCACTTTTTATATTACACCAGAACTTGTTACCATAGCTACCCGGATGAAAAAGGGAGAGGTGGATATAATTGACTGGACACTCCCCCCTGAGATAGTAAAGGACCTCGAAGCAAAGGAAGGGATAAACGTTGAGTATGATTTCATCGATACGACTTGGTTTCTCATTTTGAATAATAGGAAACCCCCACTCGATGATAAATATGTCAGGAAAGCTATGGCTTATGCATTTAATTATGAGACGGTAATTAAAGACATCTTGGTGGGTGGAGTGCGGGCTCAAGGGCCTATTCCAAACAAGATTGCTGGTCATAATGATAATCTGCTGGTTTATAAGAGAGATATCAAAAAGGCTCAGGAACTCATACAGAAATCCAAGTACTCGAAAAAAGAGTTAGCAAAATTCCAGTTAGACCTTGTAGCTGTTGCTGGAAACCAAAACTTCATAAACATAGGTCTTTTAGCAGCGGCTAACTGGAAGGAAATTGGTCTCAATGTCAACGTTAAAGAGTTTAGGTGGGCAGATATTTGCCAGCATCAAGCCAAGCCGGAGACGGCCTTTCATGTAACAGTTTTCTATCAATCCGGGAAGGTTCCCCACCCCCAACAGTTTCTGGTTTTCTATACGCCTGAAGGTTGGGGAACGGCCTATCCGCCTGGTGGAATGTACTACCAGAATCCTCAAGTCACTGACTTAGTCGGGAAGGCTAAAGCTGCCTCCTCAATAGACGAGCAATTCAAATACTATGGAAAAGTCCAAGAGCTTATTGTTGACGATAGTCCCAGCCTATTTCTGCACAATACGCTACTTTCTCAGCCGATCTGGAGATATGTCAAGGGTTATGAGATGCCTGCTGGCGCATTTTACTATCAGCTTAGGTTTGATAAGTTTTGGATGGATACGTCGGATGAATTCTACAAGCGCAATCATGCAAGAAAGTAGCATAACATTAGGGAAGAACAGGATGAACAAAGAATAATGCCTGAAAAACAGGTACCCTTGGTTATTAAAGAAGACAAGGGTACCTGTTCTTTTGCCTTTCACTTATCAAGTTGCCCAAACTTTGATGGTTTCGTAAGGACCCCCAAAGCCTTGTTTTTACATCCTTAAAATATTGATCTTGCAAGGTGCAGTTTTTCGAGAAAGGGTTTTTACGAATTCATCAAAGATTGGGATGCTGGCCGCAGGAAAAAGGTATTACTGCCCCTGGCAGAGATGATAGACAATAGGTCTGCTACCCTGTTATGATTCACATGAAAGGAAGTCAAGGGATGGCTAGATTTGACATGGTAATCAAGAACGGAACGATTATTGATGGCTCAGGCGAGCCGATGTATGATGCAGATGTCGGCATCGCAAAGGGTAAAATCGCAGAGATCGGACGCCTGGGAGGGGCGGCTGCAGATAAAACTATTGATGCAACTGGCCTCTATGTAACGCCCGGCTTCATTGACTGTCACGCCCACTCAGACTGGACCATTCTCGTTCATCCGACTGGCGATAGCAAAATCCTGCAAGGGGTAACAACTGATTTGAGCGGCCTGTGCGGCTATGCTGCGGCACCGATTCGCACTGAAGAATGGTACAAGCTGCTCTATGTCAGGATGACCGTTGGATGGTCCATGCACTACACAGCAGCTGCGTACAACTGGTGGCCCCTGCCGTACGGGAGGGAGGTTGAAGTCAACTGGTCATCAATGGGGGAGTACCTTGACCGCGTAGAAGAAACAGGAATCGGAATAAACTACGGGATGCTCTTCGGGCATGGGGCCATCCGATACTGGACGATGGGCCTTGAAGCGCGGCAGTCAACTGAGGATGAGCTCAACATGATGAAGGATATGGCTGAGCAAGCCATGGAGGACGGGGCCTTCGGCATGTCGGCTGGGCTTACCGGCTGTCCGGGGTGCTGGGCTTCAACTGCCGAACTCGTGGAGTTGTGCAAGGTTGTCGCAAGGTACAACGGCGTCTATATGCCGCATCAACGGCGCGGTGATCCGGTCATTTCAGGCGGCGCGGTGCCGGTAAAGGAGACGATCAAGATAGCGGAGAAGGCGGACGTCCGGACCGTTTGTTCTCACACCCGGATTGATAGTAACGTTCTGCAATTCCTAGAAGACGCGAGAAGCAGGGGAATTGACATCACCTTTGATATGTATTCCTATCCAGGCTCCATTGCAGGAAATATTGTCTACATGCTGCCCCATTGGCTCACGAGGCACAGGGAGGCAGGGTTCGATTTCATTATCGATCAACTCAGACGGCCGGAGGTCAGAGAGAGGTTCAAAACCAAAGACTACCCCGAATGGATTGCGACGACGAGGTCGATTCCGGGTACCGTAGAGTACAAGCCGGAACCGGGGGAATGGTCGATACCTCCCTGGGAATATATGCAGCTGCAAAAGGTCTGGACAACAAAAAACAAGAAATATATCGGCAAGACCTTTCAGGAGATCGCTGACATAAGAGGCGTTGATCCCTGGACGGCGTGGTTCGACATTATCTGTGATGAAGGAGGTTACGCACGATGGCTGCACATCCTTGGGACCGGCAATGTCGACGACATGTATAACCCTCAGTTTGAGGCGGGCCTGAAGGTCCCCTATGGTTGTATTGAATCAGACAGCCCGATTTGTTCCCCGCGAGGTGTAACCGTTACATCTGCAGATCCACGATCCTACGGTACGTTTCCGCTCGTTTTTTCGGAATACGTTCGGAAGCGCAAGGTCATCTCATGGGAAGGCGCAATACAGCAGATGACCTCTAATCCGGCGCAGACAATGGGCCTGAGAGATCGGGGGCTTTTGAGGAGGGGGTACTGGGCTGACGTATGCGTATTAAATCCAAAGACGGTGACCCATCGGGCCACTTTCAAGAACGCGCTGGAGTTGTCACAGGGCATAAATCACAACCTGTATCCTGAGGGAATAGAGTACACGATCGTGAATGGGGTGATCGTGAATGAAAGGGGCTTGATAACGGGAGCCAGGCCGGGCAAGGTGCTCCGCAATGCTGCCTGATCGTTTATGCTCGAGAAATAATGGAAGTTCGATAGCCTTGTTCTTGGCCGAAGTGGATACGCGCCGAATAGAGCGAACATCGTGCCGTGAGATTTTGGGGCGAGAATCATGCTCGCCTGCGATAAGCATATCCAAGGGATTTCCAGAAAGGTTTTTGTTCGTCTCGTAGCATGTAAAGTTAGAGGAAACAATATGCTGTACCTATTAAAGCGGTCTTTTTACGGAATCTTCGTTCTCATAGGCTTGTCCATTCTGATGTTTGTCCTTGTTAGAGTGATGCCTGGAGATCCCCTCAGACTTGTGCTTGGACCAATGGCTACAGAAGAAGACGTTGCAAAGCTAAAACACCAGATGGGCCTCGACCGTCCTGTATATGTTCAGTATTTCCGGTATGTTGAAGGGATTTTTTTACGGGGCGAACTTGGCATGTCCTTAGTGGAGCGCAGGGATGTATCAGAAATAATTTCCGAAAAACTCTCGGCAACAATCGAACTTATTCTTCTTGCCATCTTTACAGCAATTGTTCTCGCTATTCCACTTGGCGTAATTGCAGCGACTCATCGGAATGGGGTGATTGACCATCTTAGTCGATTATTAGCCCTTTCTGGCGTTTCTCTCCCATCGTTTTGGGTAGCGCTTGTTGTTCAACTGGTGCTCGGCTATTTTTTGGCCCTCCTTCCTTTGACCGGAAGGATTACAGGAGCCCCCCCTTCTCACATAACAGGATTATATCTTCTTGATAGTATCCTTACACTCGACTTTAGCGCGTTCAGCGATAGTTTCTTGCACATAATAGGACCGGCGATGGTGCTTTCACTGAGTCCTCTGGCCAATACGACACGTCTCGTAAGGGCTAGTATGATTGATGAACTCGCTAAGGATTATACACTGGTAAGCCTAGCAACCGGTATGTCCAATATCCTTATCAACTATAAGTATGTGCTCCGAAACGCATTTTCTGCGGCCCTTACTATGATAGCATATTTGATACCCCTCATGATAGGTAGTGCATTTGTAATAGAGACTGTTTTTGCCTGGCCAGGGATAGCTCGTTTCGGTGCTGACTCCATAATTAATAATGATTTCAATGGAGTAGTAGGTGTGGCTATGGTAATCGGTATTGCCTTTGTAGGCATCAATATTATTGTAGACGCCCTTTACGCTGTTCTGGATCCAAGAATCAGATTAGAGAGGTGATTTGGCAAATGCAAAGAAAGACAGATTTTGTTAGGGGTTGTATAAAATTTTCTCGTAATAGACCTGCACTCGCTGGGTTTGTACTTCTTGTAACTATACTAACCATAGCAGTGTTTGCGCCTTTCATCGCACCATATCCCGAAGATGCAGGTCTTGTGGTGAATTTCAGTGATAAGCTTACGCCGCCCGGTTGGAGTCATCTTCTGGGAACCGACGAAATCGGCCGAGATGTTCTAAGCCGTATAATTTTTGGTGTCAGGATCTCTCTCTCCTTAGCAGGTATAGTGCTGGTTATTGCGATTCCTGTCGGTGTTTTTTTAGGAATTTGTGCGGGCTATTTTGGAGGAGGAATTGAGCAAGTTATTATGCGGGTCACAGATGTGTTTCTTGCTATTCCTCCTCTAGTATTTGCCTTAGTGCTCAGTGGTGTTTTGGGACGCAGTTTGCAGCACAGCATACTCGCAATCGCCTTTGTTTGGTGGAGAGGTTTTTGCAGGCTTGCCTACGGTGAAGCGCTCTCTATAAAACAGGAGGATTATGTAACAGTAAGCCGCTCTATAGGAGCTTCCCATTTGCATTTGATGCTTAAAGAGATTTTACCTAACATGGTATCACCAGTCATCGTTAAAGCTACTCTTGATGCTGGTTATGCGATTCTTGTTGGTACCGCAATAAGCTACTTAGGAGTAGGAGCTTCACCCCCTACACCGGAACTGGGTGTTATGGTAGCTCATGCTCGTAATTTCCTGCCTACCTATTGGTGGCCTTCATTGTTTCCAGGATTGACGATTTTTGTGATAGTCTTGAGTTTCAATTTAGTGGGAGACGGTCTCCGTGATTTCTTCGGTGTGGAGGTCACATAAGGATGCACAAAATTGTGACCATTCACAATTTAACAGTTCATCTGGCAACTATTGATGGTGTTCTCAAGGTCTTAAACGGTGTAGATCTTGAAATAAGAGAGGGAGAAGTTGTTGGCATAGTAGGAGAAACAGGCTGCGGAAAGAGTATAACTGCAAAAACACTGTTGGGTATTCTACCAACACCATCGGCTAGAATCCTCAGCGGAGAGGTAAATTTTTTGAATAAAAACCTTCTTAAGCTCTCCAAAGGGGAGAGACAGATGATGAAACATAAAATTGGGTACATCCCCCAGGACCCTATGACTTCTCTAAATCCTGTATTTACCATTGGGGGGATTTTAGTTGATAGTCTCATATGGCGTATGAGTAATATGAGTCTCATTAAATATTCTTATAGACGCAGACTCAATAGAGTAAAGAGAATTGCCGAGGAAAGGGCCCTCGAAGTGCTTGGCATGGTTAACATCCCTGACCCGCAAGCGATGTTGGGAAAGTACCCCATAGAATTGAGCGGAGGAATGAGGCAGAGAGTCCTAATAGCGATGTCCCTTGTCGGTGATCCTGTCCTACTGGTTGCTGATGAACCTACAACAGCTTTAGATGTTACCATTCAGAAGGTAATTCTGCGACTCCTTATAGAGAAGATAGAGGAAGAAAAACTCTCAGGGTTATATATTACTCACGACTTAGGAGTGGCAAGAGCGATTTGCAACAGAACGTATGTCATGTATGCGGGAACTGTCCTGGAAGTAGCAGAAACAGCGGCGCTTTTGGATAACCCTCTACATCCGTATACAAGGGGATTAGTTAACTCGATTCCAAAGCTCAGCGGAGAGAGCTATGAGGGAATTGTGGGAAGCGTAACAGATTATTTTAATCCTCCCAGAGGATGCCGATTTTATCCCAGATGTGATAAGAAACTGCAAGATTGCGATAGAGAGAGACCAAAGCTTCAGGAGGTGGAACCGGGACGTTTTGTTTCCTGTAAACTATTTGAGTAGATAGTGATACCTAATGAGGGAAGTAATTCTAAAAGCCACCAATTTATGTAAGTACTTCTATGGACGTCAAGGGGGCTTCTATTCTCTTGCTTCGAAGAAAACTACTATAAAGGCAGTTGACGGCGTAGATATCGAAGTAAAACAAGGGCAGATTGTTGGTATCATAGGGGAGTCGGGGTGCGGGAAAACTACGTTGGGATATACTCTGGCACGGATATACAGTCCGACTGCGGGAGAGATCTGGTTTGATGGTGAAGGGATAACGAACTTTGAAAAAGCAGACTTAAAAAGGATCAGACGAAAGATGCAGATGGTTTTTCAAGATCCCGGGTCTGCCTTAAATCCGAGACAAAAGATTGAGAGCATTATAGCCCTCCCTCTGAAAATACACTTTAATCTTTCCAGGGCGGAATTAAAGAAAAGGGTGATAGAGCTCCTTGATCTCGTTCATCTTCCCCGTGACATGACGGTAAGAAATCCTCCTGCCCTAAGTGGTGGAGAGAAACAGCGGGTAGGAATTGCCAGGGCATTAGCTTTAAATCCTAAACTCGTTATTCTGGATGAACCAACATCAGCTCTTGACGTATCTGTTCAGGCCAAGATCCTTCATTTGTTAAAAGAGTTGCAGCAGAATATACAACTCACCTATTTACTTGTGACTCACAACTTAAGTCTTGGCAAGAATTTTGCGGATCAAATAATTGTAATGTACCTGGGAAGAGTTATGGAGAGAGCTGAAACAGAGACTATTTTTAGAAATCCTCTACATCCCTATACAAAGGCACTCCTGTCTGCTATCCCTGTTATTACCAAGGAAGAGGAGGGGCTTATTCCAGAAGAGATTATTCTGGAGGGAGAGTTGCCTTCCCCAGCAAACCCGCCAAAAACGTGTCCCTTCCTATCCAGGTGTCAGGAAAAGAGAGGGATTTGTGAGAAATCCGCCTGTCCAGATCTCATAGAGGTAGAGCAAAATCATTTTGTCCGTTGTCTAATGTAGCTACTTCATTAAACATTTTAGAATTTAGCTATCTGGAGTGTCATTGAAAAAGCAATAGTGATTTTGAGGGAACTAACGAAATAAACGTATACGTTCTTATTGAGGGGATAACTCATGGAGACTATTGAAATTAGGAAACGAGTCTGTAGCGAAATTGATAAACTGAAAGAGGAAATCATATGCACTCTTCAGGAGTTGGTTAGAATTCCCAGCGTTGTGGGGCACGAGGCAAAGGCCCAAGAATACATTGAGGAATTGTATCAATCCCTGGACCTGGAAGTAATCCGATTTCACCCTGATATCGAGAAGGTTAAGAATCATCCCACTTTCATCGATAGCGGGATGCTTTACGAAAGTAGACCCAACATTATTGGCACGTTATCAGGAGACCCAAACAGCCCTTCCCTCATTCTGAATGGTCACATCGATGTTGTCTCTCCAGAGCCCATTCAGTCCTGGAACCACAATCCATGGGGTGCCGAGATCGAGGGACAAAGTATGTATGGTCGGGGGACTGGTGATATGAAGGCAGGTCTCCTGGCAAATTTCTTCGCACTTAAAGCTATTCTGAAGATGGGTCTCAAACCAAAGGGAACGGTGATACTCCAGAGCGTTATCGACGAGGAAGCTGGAGGAGCAGGGGGTACCTTGGCCTGTTTGATGGAAGGTTATACTGCCGATGGAATGATTTGTACGGAGCCGCATAATTTAAACGTCACGATAGCTCATGCCGGAGTAAACTATTTCAGAGTGAGGGTTCAAGGCAGGACAAGCCATGCAGGACTGGCTCACCTTGGAGTCAATGCGATTGGAAAAATGTATCCCATTTATCAGGCCCTAGTGGAGCTCGATGAGAAAAGGGCTCGGGAGATCCATTATCCCCTGTTTGAAAAGGGCTCAGGACGATCCTGCCATATCAATATCGGGACAATGAAAGCGGGTGATTGGCCTTCTACCGTGGCAGGAAGTGCGGAAATGGAATGCAGAATTGGTTTTGTCCCTGGTGAAAAAATGGATGAGATCAAGGGGTTACTGAAAGACACAGTAAATGAAGTTGCCCAGCGAGATCCCTGGCTGCGTGAGCATCCACCTCAAATAGAATGGTTCGGCTGGCATGCTGATCCATGGTATCAAGATCCCAATCACCCTTTTGTTCAAACCCTCAAAAAAGCCGCTGAGGGCGTTTTAGGCCACGAGGTTGACTACATTGGGAGAACAGGAGGGATGGATTCTCGATTCTCCCAGTTCTTCAATATGGCGGCCGCATGCACTGGTCCAAAGGCAAACAACATCCACGGGACTGACGAATGTGTTGAAATTCCTTCGGTCATCCAGGTGACCCAAATCCTCGCGATGACAACACTGGAATGGTGCGGATATGAAGCATAATCGTAAATTCTCAATAAGTTGGGGTAGATTATATTTGTGACTAATCACTGGATTCCTGCTTTCGCAGGAATGACAGACACTTACACTCAACCGTCATTCCCGCGGAGGCGGGAATCCATAGCTATTACCCGCACTTATTGAGAACTTACGCATAATCGAGCAAATCGACCCGGAATTTCTATTTTCTTTCCCCCAGCGCAACTAAAAACCAATAAACCAATGCAACAAATCAAACAGATTAAACTAAAAATCAGATCTTCCAGTACCTGCCTTGAATCTCTTTCACCTTATCAAGCACGGGAGTGAGAATCCTTTTGTCCTCTTTACCTGACCAG